>Ga0098036_1000299_pt1 | contig 22870 bp, 23 predicted proteins | sample 4_EtaG_FD_77064 | JGI IMG/M metagenome (GOLD analysis project Ga0098036, IMG submission 77064) | Marine viral communities from the Subarctic Pacific Ocean - 4_ETSP_OMZ_AT15127 metaG | ecosystem: Environmental > Aquatic > Marine > Oceanic | place: Pacific Ocean | collected 2015-01-07 | reverse complement strand
GATGCGTGGAACCCAGACTTTGAAAACACAAAAAAAATAGTCTCGCTGGTAAAATACCTACGAGACTATAGTGATCGACAACACAGAGACTTACAGAGTTTTATTTTTTAGGCGTCTCTTTCTTCTCTTTTGGTTTAATAGCTTTCTCATAGTAGATTATGAGTTCTTTTTGTTGTTGTATATATCTTTTTAGTTCTGCCATGTTCAGTGCTAGTGTTTCGTAGTCGCGCACACTCACGGCATAAAATACCAAGTCGCCATTCTCTTTCTCAAATGTCTTTTTAAAATCGCCAAAGTTCCTGTCAGTAACCACATAGAAATATATGTTGTTCAGGCTAACACTCTTTGGTCTAGCCTGTGCAGGAATCTTGCGCTCTACCTCTACTGTCTTTATTTCAAGGGGTAGAACTTTTCGGAAGCTGCTGCACCCCGTCGCCACTAGCGGGAGGAGCAATAGCACCAGAAATAGCTTCAAAGGACTCAAAGAGTTTCTTCGTTCCATTATTAATCTTCTTCTCTACAAGTTTTGGTTTCTTCAGACTAAGGACTAATAGGTTGTGCTTACGTAGCTTACCGATTAATGTGTCCCTGTAGTTATTAGCCGCCTGTAGTTTCTTTTGAAGTTCGTTGTTTAACTCTTCAAACTTCTCACGGTCTTCGATCATAGCGTTGATCGTATCGTCCTGCAGTTGCTTTGCAGTCTCTAGCTTGGCATTGTTCTCAGTGAGGGTCTGTATCCTCTCCTGAGTATCTTTGTAGTAATAGTATCCGCCATAGCACACACCGCCGACTAATCCTAGCACGACTATAAGTATGTATATCTTGATCACTTCTTAGCACTCATGTACGCAGTCATGCCCATGTACGCTCCAACTACCCCGGCCATGCCGATGTAGAAAAGCCCAAACAGGTCGGAAAGTGCTTTAATCCGGGTGTCAGGAAATATAGGCAAAAACACAAGGGCAGTGAATATCAGCATGGATATCATAGCTACCCACGCCATCTTCTTCTGCGCTTCCATCTTCTCCTTTTTCTCCAGAGCTTCCATAACGGCTAACTCCTTGTCGCTCACTACCCCGTCATTGTCGAGGTCCAGTGCGCTGTACTCGCTGTCTGGCTCCAGCTTCTTTTGCTCTCCCATGTGATACCTCCACCGTTTCTATAACGGCCTCTATGTTATGGTGCCAGTGATTAAGAAAGCGGTGTACTCTTGGATACTCAGGTACAATATCATGCAACTGCCACATAAATTCCTGCAGTATGTTATTGTAGTCTGGCATCCAGTAGTACACACGCAGTATCACTGGTTCTTTTTTTATGTATAGTTTAGCCAAGTTTGTTTTTAGCTTTGATAATATTCATACCAAATACATTGATAGCAGTGAGGATAGCTTGCACCTTTTTGTTGTCCGCTTCATTGGGCGTGATAGCCGCAAGGATGGAGAAGCCTCCAAACACTGCAAGGGCTAGTACGACTATAGTAATAATGAACTCCATTTTTATCTCCTAAATTGATCAAGTTCTAGTTGTGTAATTTGTTCTCTAGTTCTTTCTTCTTTTTTCATATTTTCATGGTATCCAAGTGCGTTTATTAAAGCAGTAAACAGATCACCATTATATTTTCTTATGTCTGTGCCTTCGGATTCAATGATATCAATAACGGCATCTACCATTTTTGGGTCACTTAGAATACGAGAAAGAGCCTTTGCTTTTTGTTTTCTGAAGCTAAGAAGTGCAACCTCTGTTGCTACATATTTAGGGCTAATAACTCCGCGAGAGATGCTGTAGGTACGAGATAGAAGAGACTCTACAGACAACCCTTTTGGTGTTGAAACTTGTATGCCAGAATCTCGTAGCCTAGCTGCTAAATCTCGATTCTGCACATTCATAAAATCAGCCATCCTAGCAATTGTATTGAAAGACTCTTCTCCTACTATGTTTTGAATAGCATTTGAAGTATTTGGATCGGTTACATAGTTAATAAATGCCTGATAATCAAAGTCTCTATTATACCTCCCCGGTGCAACCTCTCTCATGTCTCCATACGTTGCTCTTGATAAAGACTCAATAGTAATATCTTTAAAAATCTTACGAGCCTCTTCAGGGCTTTTATTCATTTTGTCAGCTATCTGTGGTAACATAGCTTCAAAACGCTGTCCTCCTTGTGGGTTAGTGATAAAAAATTCTAAGAACCTATCATAATCACCAATACTTCTAGCGCCTTCCTGAGTTGGAAGATAGCGCATAGACTCGCTTAGAAACTTTTCTCTTTCGTTCAGCAGAGATTTAACTTTACGTGCAGCCCTAAGAGTATCCGCTTTTACTTTACGATCTGTTGCTGATAGAATTGGAGCAACCCCTTCAGCGATCTCTATATGTTTATTGTATTGTACAACTTGATTATAATCTATCAGTCCCGCGTCCTCTAACATCTGCATAGCAGGGCTGTATTGAACTGGTCTTGCTTCTTTCAAAACCCTTTCTTCTTGTAACGCTCGACCTGCTCTGGCTTTTTCAGCCTGTCTAGCAGGATCAAGCCCCGGCGTCCCTACTCCAGATAAAAGCTCCCTTTGATCCACGCTGAGAGGCATCTTCGGCCCAGAGGATAATCTTTTTGCGGCTCTTACAGTACCCGTTTCCGAAATATATTTAGCCAGAAGATCGTTCATTAAGTTTCTTACGATCAATCTTCCTTTATCTCCTAAAACATACTCTCCAGTTTCACTGTAGTATCCACCAAAACTTTTACCTATTTGATTTATTACATCTGTTCCATACTGCGCGTCTCCAGCAACTATTTTTTTCATATCAATTATTTTAACAGCGTCTTCAGGATCGATGTTTTTGTTTAACTCAAAACCAATAGGGTTTCCGTCTTTATCCCGATACCTGCGTATGACGTTGTTAATATAGTTCTCTTTAGCCGCTCTTATCTTTTGTCTTATGTTTACATCGCCAGTTTCAGGAACTTGATTTACTAACCCTTGAGCAAGATCATCAGAGCTTTTAGCTAAATCTAGTTTTCCTCGTTTATAATATGTGGCAGCATCACTAGAAAAGGATGAAGATAGTTTTTGAATATCTTCTATGCTAGCAGTTATTTTTAACTCTGGTAGGTCTAAGCTTTCAGATATTTCACGGAGAACCATAAACACATCAAAGTCAGACATATCTTCTTTACCTGCCTGATCCATGATGTAATCTCGGACTTCTCTGTAGGTTACATCATTTCCTACCTCTACCCCATCCTCTAACATTTCTGATCTAATAGCCTGTCGTAACTCAGGACTATTCTCTACTGCTTTTTGCGCTCCTGTAGACCCTTCAATTTTAGCAAGACTATCTAGAGTAGACGCTTTAGCAATTCTAGTCTGGGCTAATCTCTGCTTTACTTTAGCTTTTTTTCCGTAGGGTATTACAGAAGAATACGCATCATCAGAATACAGACCTCTCAACCAATCAGTGATGTCTACCTGCAGATCAAGGCTTTTTAACTCTTCAAACTTTGCGCTAGCTTTTCCTTTAATCTCGCGCCGTCTACTTTTTGCATACTCTAAGAGATTTGTAGCAGCCTCTTTTGCATTATTTTGATATGTTTGTGGGTCTAAATAGTCTGTTAAAAAATTTAACACATCCGCTTCACGTTCTATGGCTGCACGCTCTGCCCGACTAGATGCCTCTACTCCTGCCCGTTCTAGTTCAGGCAATGCCTCTTGTCTTAAAGCTATGAGGGAAGCGTCTTCACCAAGAGAATCTGCTTGTAGTGTACCCTGCTTCACAGCCATTTCAATAATCTCTTCAAGAGCTTCTTTATCTGCTGCAGCACCGCCTATAGTTGGATTGTTAGCCTTATCAATAAAATCGTCTATTAAGTTTTTAAGTGTGGAGGAGTCTGCAGTCAGTTTGACGTTTTCTTCTGTAGCCACTCCACGAACGGCTGCTACAAAAGAATTAAACTTTTCATTCTGCACTCCTGCTCCCTCAACGGCACCAGAAAGATTATCAATAAGACCTCTAAACTCGCCAAGAGTTTTATTAATATTGTCTTCATTTTTTAACAAGTCTTCTAATTCTTTGTCTACCTTGCCAACACCTTTTGCTAAATCAAGTTTATACGTTGTAATCGTATTCTTCATCATCATCAAAGGAACTAGTCCTGTTGCTTTACCCAAGGTTGTTTCAAGAACTTCAGGGTCTACACCAGCATCCGTAAGATCGTCACGAATTTCTCTAAAAAACTTTAGCTGTGCAAACGCATTTTCTCTGGCTTCTTCAGGTAAAGATCGGATGAAGTATGCAAAGTCTTCAAGGGCTTTCTGATCTCTCTTAGGCAAATTAGATGTGCCTGATATAATACCTTTTTTTGCAAGAGAGCTTAACTGGTCATCTGTAAGAAGACCTATGCTCCCACCTAAACTAGTAATTAAAGAGCCTATGCCTCTCACAGAACCAGCGGCTAAATCGTAGACCCTGCTGAAACCAACTACAGAACCAAAGCCTCCACCCAAAGCCCCAAGCAAAGCGCCATATTCTTCACCAAAATAGTTGCCGCCTATCATAGCGCCAGTGATAGCACCCGCTTCTGTAATAGGAATTTCTATTAACTCCTTTGGTATTGCATTCATTCTTTCTGAACGGGCTGCACGTAACGCAGCTTCTTCCTGTCTTAGTGCTGTTTTATCTGCTTTATTTCTAGTAGACCGTACTTTTCTTCTTGCAACCTCTACCTGCCTATTAGCAGATCGAAACTTTTGGTTCATCTGTTTTATTCTAATGTTGCTGGCTATACGTTTGCCATACATAGTTCTACGCACTCCGCCTAGCCTCAAAGCACTAGCTAACGGAAAAGCAGCTTTGTCCATCATTTTTGCAGTGGTTTCTACTATGTCAGACTCTGTTGCTTTAAGAACTGATACTCCAGACAAATCTTCAAATTCTTTAATTATAGCTCTTTTGTTACGAGTAAGAAACCTTATACCTAAAGTTGTGCCACCAATAAACTCTGGGATAGCCCGAACAACTTGTTCTATGGTGCTAGCCTCTGGACGCCAGTAGCCTGTAAGTTCGTTAGCCTCTCTGGGAGTTATCGTTCCTACCCGCCCAGCAAGACGATCAATAACACCTTTTACAAACTCGCCCTCATTTTTTAACTCAGGAGACTCGTCAAAGATTTTTTTAGTAGTAGATAGCACGGCACCAGCCATAGACCTGTCTTCTTTTTCACGAAGTCTATCGTAATAATTTTCATAGCGTTTTGTATCATACAATTTTTGTTTTTTAGTAAGAAGGGATTCACCAAGAAAATCTACGCCCTCTTCAGGTACATCACCAATACCAAGAACTCTATCAGCACCAACAGACATCACATTAGCTACGCCAGCAATGTTATCTACAAAGAACTTAGCAATAGAAAATCCAGTACGAGCTAATCCTAATGTGTTCTCTTCACCCGGAAGCTTTTCAATAGCACGTTCAATATCTTCTGACCTACGAGTTAGCTGCTCTACTCCTGTAATTGATGGTGCACCTCCTACCTCTGCTTGTTCTCCAAAATAGGCTCTCCTAAGAGCAGCAGCAATATCCCTTACATCTTCTGAGTCTTCGCTAACTGTAGTTGCTTCTACTTGTTCTAACATCTCTTCAGAGGGAACAATTGGTTGCGTAACTGCAAATTGTGGCTGTTCTTCGTCCTCTTCAGGCTCAATAATAAATCCCATTACTTTCTCCCGCTAAAGAGCTTAGAACCGCTACGCAATGCTCTTTGTTTATTTTGCTCTCTGTTGCTTTTCACAATAGCCCTAACCTCTAGTTCAGGGTCTACTGGTATAGTAGGTGCTTCTGGGCGCACTGGCGCTATTCGATCTTCTAAAGACCTACCAACTGTAGAACGTACTGCTGGAGCTTTGGGTGCTACCCCTGCAGTTTCACCTGTACCTGTAGCGGGCTCTACATCTTCGTTATTTCTAATTATAGAGGGAAACTCTTTACCTTTATTTTTGCCTTGCGTCTGAACCTCTGTTCCTAATCGTGCCGGAACTACCTCACCTGTTATTAAATCAAATACTGAGTCAACCATGCTATTAACTCTTTTTTGAGCAGTTTCTCTACCTTTTGCCATCTCCGGTGTTCTTTGATTAGGAAACTGCTGTATCATTCTACGAGATAAATCGAAGGCATTTGCATTAATAACATACCTGTTTCCAACAATCATACCGGGAGCTATTTTATCACCCTGAGTAAGTACCATGTTAATACCATCTATATACCTACCTTTTACATAGTTTGGAGAATCAGCAACAGCAGGTATCTGCGCTGCAGATTGTACAATTATTTGAGCGTCGTTTGTTCTAACTTTAGAGGGCTGCTCCCCAACATTTTTCTTTGCATATTTATTAGCTTCAGTGTCAAAATTACTTAAATTAGCACCCGTTTCAAATAGTCTAGCAGCATTCTTAACAGATTCAAACATATCCTTGTTAGTTCCTCCACGTTGAAGAATATTAAAAAGGACTTCTTTATTAACTGCTCCACTTAACATCTTGTCTATGAAATCTAATTTTTGTAGGCGACTTTGGACAGTTCCTGTCTTAGACCTAAACATAGCCATAGCTCTGGTAATGTCTTGGTCTGATATGGTTCGACCACCAGTGCCTCCCTGTAGAATGCCCGTAAGCTGATAGGCAAAAGTAAGCTCAAGCATCTCAAGCTTTGACGCTGCTAGCGCCTCTTGATTTGCTTCACTTTGATTGTTTTGAAAATTTATCCGCGCTTTTTCTGCTTTTGCTGCTGTGTTTGTAAACCTATCTTGAGCTTTTTGTGATATAGCCTTTACTTTTCGTTGAGCCGCATCGATCATAATATTATTACCTAGACCACGATCTCGCATGATACTGTTAAGGACTTGTCCACTAGATTGAATAAATTCAGGAATTTCAGCCGTTAGTGCTGTAGCTCTTTGAATGATACTACCTCCAGCGCCGGAACGTTCAATATTTATTCTCATCTCTTTAGAGACTAAACGCGCTGCACGGGCCGTGCTACCTAAAACCATAGTAGATTCAAGCTCTTTCTTTTGTGCGGAAGTTTCATTTCCTTGAAACTTTATTTCTGCAGGGTCCGAGCCTAACATAGTTGAACCCGCCATTTTTCTACCAAACAAGTCAACAAATTGTGAGAAATTATTAATATTAAGTTCTCCGGTATCTTTATCTGTAAACCCGTTATCTGGATTCAATACATACTCTAAAGCTTCATCCTTTTGTTTTTGACTTGGAGCGAGAGTTCCAGATATTACAGTCATGAGACTTTTGTTTGAAGCAGCACGAAAAATACGGTTTTTTGCTTCGTCTTCTGTAACACCATTTGTGTGTAGCTTTTTTAGTAAGCTTTGTTTAGAAAATTCTAAAGGTTTGTTAGAGAAGCCAAGATTAGTAGAGCGATAAGCTTCTGCAGCAGTATTAAAATTAGGAAATTGAGAACCTCCTAAATCTACAACATTTCCTTTTTCCATAACACTTACATCTGTCCCCGGAGGAGGAGGAGTGCTTTCATTTACATTCCCTGTTGGGCTTCTCATTTTAGCAGTATTTTCGCTAAAGAGACGGGCTAACTTTAGCACATCTGGATTTTTCATTCCGTGAAAAGCACGGAGGTACATTTCAGGATTGTTCAAGGGTACTGAACCTTGATATCCTTCACCAAACTCTTGCGCTCTTCCAAACTCACCTTGGGTTTTTCTCACCTGTCCAAGCATACCATTAATTGCAGCCACTAACCTTGGACCTTCTACAGCATCGTTTAATATTGCAGAAGTTTTTTCAGGATTCGCATTGATTTGATTAATTAAATTTATAGCAGTTTTGTCGGGAGTAGTACCAGTTCTAACATAAAAGCTATTATTTTTTGATCCAAAGGTTTGACCTTTGTTACCTCGCTCTCCATTATATTTTATCTCTGCAGCTTCTTTACTTTGCTTCCCTGCTAATTCTTGTACGTCTAGTCTAGTCTCTCTTTGAAACGCAAGTTCTGACATGCGTTGTGCAGCGGCGTCTGCACGCTCTTCCTCTGCAGCCTTTTCAGCACGATACCTATCAATGTTTTTATCAACCGCTTGCAGCGCACCCGTCGCAAAACTCATAAAAGGTGATACCATTAGACCATCTCCCCTTCTTCCATTTCCATAAAGCTAACATCCTCTTGCTCTTCAGGCATCTCTTCATCTTCCTCTAGCAAAAGATCAGTCGCATACATAATTTTGTTGTACATGTCTGGCCTATTTTGTTCCATGATACCCATAACTTTGTTATCAGGTATTCTGCCCTCTTCTTTTGCAAGTTCAGGGTCTTTGTTAAAGATAGTTGCAGGTATGCCGTTCTCTAGGGCTAATCCCATGAAGTGCATGGCAATAGGCATCTTCAGTATCTCTGACATGTCAGGACTCCAATAGCCCTCTGTAAAACCTGTAAAGGTAATTGTGTTAGTCATAGCTTCGATAGGCACACCACTAATCATTAGTCGCAGAAAGTTCTCTTCTACTTCCGGCTGTTCAATACGGCTAACCACCCACTCCATAGCCTCTTCAGGACTAGAGTATTCTGCAGGTTTTTCCCAAGCCCACTTCTGAGGTTCGCCCGTTAACGAGTGGCCGGGAGGAGGTGCGTTGAACCTGTCAATGGCGTCAATGCTTCCCGGCTGTGGGCGCTTTATCTCCTCTAATTCTGAGTTACGGTATGCTGGATCAGACTTTATCGCCATTGTATTTCCTCTATGCCATTTGTGTTCGTGGTATTGCTAGCTGCCGTAAGTTTGAACCGGGAAGCTTTTGTTTAGTACCCATAGGTTTAGTCGAGCCTGAGATCATGTCGGCTAAGTCATTTGTACTGGTAACAGTGCCAGCCCTAGCCATCTGATTAGCGATTGCTCTGGCTGCGCTTGTTGCACGTTCTGATTGTTGTATAGCCGCCTGTACTGCACGTTCACCGCTAGTGGCCTGTCTAGCCCTAGATGTTCTACCCGCTGCTGTCGTTGGCGCACGGGCTGATGTAGGAAGTGCAGGACCAGTTCTACCTCTGCCCTGTGCTTGACCCTGTTTACCGCCGCCCTTATTAGCCGCCTTTGCAAACGCGCTGATTGCTTTGGCTGTTTCTGGGCCTACGCCAAGAGTTTTAAAAAGAAAATCTTTTGCCTGTGCGCCTAAAGAACGCTCATCATTGAATTGTCTTGCAAACTCTAATGTAGAAAGAGTTTCGCCCTCTTCAGCTAAAGTTCTAGGGTCTGCAGTGCCACGAAAGCCTGTTACTGACCCTCCTCCCTGTTCAAAAAAACTTTGGGGAGCAAAGTCATCCTCAAACTCAAATTGCTCTTGACTAAACTCGCCAAAAAAAGGAACATTAAAATCCGTAAAAGAACCACCAAAATCATCGTCAAATCCAAAGTCATCATTAAAATTTGAACCGAAATCTTGTAGCTGAAATAAATCAAAACTCATTTTAAGCTCCCAATATACCAAAGACGCCGTTAATCACGGTGCTACCAAGCGCACTAAAGAACTGATTCTCACGCTCTACTTCATACTGTTCCGCATTGAAGTCTTGTGTCTGAGCTAAGATAGCTGCATTGTGCGCTCTCTGTGCAGCATTCTCAGATATCTCAACCATCCAAGTAGCCTCATCCCTGTACCTCTGCCACAGCTTATCCATAGATGCTTGTGTAACTCCTAGCAGGTTAAGAGCATTAGTACGATTGGCCTCATTCTGTCCCGCCGTGTTAGCCGTGTTTATGTTTCTACGCCACACTGCGTTGGACTGTTGGATCAGGTTCTCATTGCTGATATTAAACCTCTCTCTTGCATCATTAATCTTTGCAAAGTAGCGTGTCGCTGCGTTAGTCTGGTCAGCGTTAAACTGTTCCATAGCTGCCATGCGGCTAGAGTTAGCATTCTGAACTTGCGTATCTAACTCGGTAAAGAACTGATCTACCTGTAGCTGAGACTTTGCATTGAACTGCCTAGCCGCATTCTCCTGCGCCTGATCAGTAAAGAGCTTCTGGAACTTAGACTGCAGATCGATAGTCTTTAGCTGCTGTTCATTGTTTAGGTTCTGTGTATCCATCTGCAGAAAGGATCGCGCATTGCTTACAGCAGCTTGCATTCTAGCACTAAGGTTAGCCTTATCCATAGCTGCGTAAGTAGCTGCGTTCTGCAGAGTAGCCTGTTGCCTGTTGTTCAGGTTCTGTATTTGAATGGTGGCGTACTTGTTAGCGTCTTGTGCCGCTATCGGTATGCCCGACTCCATGATAGATTGTGTGATGGCTGCAGCGGCCATAGAGGAGGAGCCTAGCCCCCTCTGTGCCATCATACCACCAACCTGCCTGACCGCAGGTGCTGCCCAAGGAGGAGGGGGTTTACCTTCTTCAAAGGACTTGAAGAGTTCGCCCATCTGGAACTTGAGAGTGGCCTTCTCGTCTAGCTCTTCAGTTACTCCCTGTGCAAGTGACTCTTCCGATACTGCGCCTTCAATGTCACCTATAAGAGACTGTGCAGATACCTGCCCTTGGGCTGCAGCAAACTCTGGAGTATCCGCTTCTACAAAGGACTGATAGGTAGCCGCTGCAGTGCGTGGAGGAGTAGGAAGTTCTAGCCCAGTTACAGAAGCTTGAGTTACTGGCGCTGTAATAGCTGCCGCAGTATCTGTAGGAGTAAATAGCTCTTCCTGCTGAACCTGCTGCTGCTGAAACGGCACAGTAGTACCCGCCGTCAACGAGGGCGGCGTATCTGTGTCGAGTGCTGCCTCTTCTGTAACCCGCGTTAGAAGGTTCTTTGTTGCTTCAGGAGGAGTAAACTGTCCCGCTTGTAGTTCTTCAGCGGTTTGTGTTTCCGTAACCTCTTCATTTTCCTCTGCCATATTTTATTCCTTGTCTTTAAACAAATCCTCGGCGTGTTCTTTGTTTTCAAATTCAGCTAGTTTTTCACCTACAGATAGTAGTTTAGCCTCTAACTCTGCACACTTTGACATTGCTATATCCCGCTGACGGATTAGCACTTTGACTAAATTTTCTGTAATGTTAACTTCCATCTCTCTTGCTTTTCCTTTCTTGGTACATTGCCCACAACCTGAAAAGTAAAAGAATGGAGCCACCAACCAACATAAATAGTTGAAGGCCCTGTTCCACCCACTGCAACCAGATAGGTGTAGACACTAAACCAGTAGCAATAGTAGTGTCTGTAATATTCTTTAATGTATCAGGAGACTTTAGGTCCATAGTATTATACCCTTTTTTTAAGAAAAAGTCAAGTTATTTTTGCATTTTAGAGAGAGGATTATCTAATGCTTTTCTAATCTTAGCGTTTGTTTCTTCTCGTAGTGTTTTCATCTTGTTAGACAGGGAATCATCCAAACTATCCATACGAGAGTTTATCCTGTCTCGCAGAGTGCTGTTACGATCATTCTCTTTATCTATCATGGCACGAACTTCATCTTGTATAGTCTTGGTCCTACGATCTACTCCCTCGACTAATTTTTCTGTCCGTACAATTTCGCTCTTCAAGTCGTTCTTAATGTCCCTTGCATAGTCTCTAGCGTCTGAAGCTGACTGCTTCATAATCTTCTTTAACTCTTTAAGGTTGTTCATGTCCTGCCGTAGCACGGCTAACTTTTTGTCAAACCCTGATAGGTCTGGCGCTGTGTATTCTTCTATTGTCTCGCGCATGTTCATGTAGTCTTTGTAAAACTCAAAGCCAGCCCACAAACCGCCACCTGCAGTGGATAGTAGGGTAAGCAAGACCATCATCCTGCCCCCTTTAAACTTTACACCGCCAACTTCTACCTCTGCCATTGACTGTCCACCATCTCAGAATGCGATTGATTGCTGCCACCAAACATCAAATACTGCGCCACGTTGTTTGTAGGGATAGAGCTGTCCGGTATTTTAGCCCCGCTAAAGAAGCCGGGAGTGTCCTGCAGAGTTGCCTGTGTACCAAAGAAGCTGCGACTGTTACCAAGTACGCCCATTACGGCTAATGTCCTAATCTGATTAGTCGAGTCATACTTGCTCTTGTCGTTCATCTTGCTCATAATTTTTTTAGCGACTTTTTCTTTAACTTTCTGAGCAACAGTTTTCTTTTCAACGGGGTCAGCCTGTTCTTCTTGCTGCTCCTCTGGCTCATCGGCGCTAGCAGTCTCAGTAGCCGGTTCTTGCTCGGTTGGTTCTGGTTCTGCAACATCTTCTTCAGCCACTTCTGCTTCTTGTATTTCTTCTTCAACTTCTGCAGTAACTTCTATTTCTTCCTGTGCAGCTTCTGGCTCTGCGGACTGCTGCACTTCTATCTCTAGCTCTACAGTTTCAATTTCTTCAACCACTATCTCAGTGGCTATCTCTATTTCTTCTTGCGGTTCTACAGGCTCAAGTTCTACTTCTATCTCCTGTATATCAACAACCTCTACCTCTTGTTGTAAATCAATAATATTAAGCACTTCAGTCTCTAAAATCGTAACCAGATCGAAAGTCGTAGTGAGGAAGGGACTGTCAAATCTAGGTCCGAAAAAACTACTTGGAAACCCAGCATCTATGCCGAATAGCTCAAACTCCCCCCTTAGTCCTGTAAAGTCGTTTTCTGGTATAACCTGTGAAAAAGCAAAGGGCCGCGTACCTGTAAAGTCTAGCTCAACTTCATGTTCAAACTTATGTACTACGTTGTCTGCATCCAACAGAGAAACAGTAAGATTGAATATGTCTCTGCAGTCACTGTTCTGCATGACGTTGCCATTAGCGCAGGTAGAGAGTACCGAGTTGCTTTGATGCGATTCAACATCCACTCCATAGTTCATATCAAAGCCTCGATTGATCTGGTCTATTGTCATGTTATCTTCTAGATCAAAAGTGCTTGTATATGTCCCTCCCGGCCCTTGTTTACCTGCAGTGCAAAAGTTGCCTGAAGTGCATCCTCTGCCGCCGCCTGTGTTAGTACCCCCCGACCTAGTAAACTCACTCATCCCCGGTATGTAGTTAGGGCTAGTCTCTTGCCCTGTTACAATCTCTGTCTCTTCTGCATGGGAACCAAACGTAACTGCCATAACTGCAAACAGAACACACAGAAAAAGTATCCACCTAATCATAGGCTTCATATTCGTCTGGGAACTCATAGCTTTCATTCCGTGCTGAATAATTAGATGTCTCTTTCTTTTCAATTAGCACCGTGTTCCCCTCCGGTGCATCCTTTGGGTTAGCTTCCCATGCTACCCTCGCCTCGTTACCTATCTTGCCTTTGTATGGACAGGGAGTACCCGCCATCCACATAGCGTCAAACACTCTATGGTCTGTACAGAGTAGGCTAACACCAGCTACTTTCATTCCCATGCCGTACAGAGAACGGCTAAGCTTTAGCAATTCGCATGTGCTGTCCGTTACTGTGATACCGCTGGCAAAGCCGAATATCTGTGTCTGTATTGCTGCACTCTTGGCGCTCTTACATACGTCTGTATTGTTAATCACTACAGAAGGTGCGGATGCAGTGGGTGGAGTCTTGTCTGTAACTACAGTGGAAGATACAGTATTAGTATCTGCAGCATTAACTTGTGAGCTAATCACTGCACATAAGATTACTGCTGTGTAGAAGAGAGCAAGAACTTTAGAAATTATATCCTCCATCTCGTAATGCTTTTAGCCATGTAATAGGATTATTTCTGTAAAAATACCCCTCGCCGTCTACTTTTGACGCATCAAAAGCATCAGGACGCCACTTACCTGCAAAAGTTTTTTCAGCCATCCACTGATCAAACTCTGCCCCTGTGCCGCTAAACTTTTCATATGCGTCCCATGTACCACGCCGCCAACACATACCTATGTCATCTTTAAAATCGCCCTTGTATACTAAATCTCTCAAAGCAGACGGCAGTGCTTCATACTGCTCATATCTACCAGATAAACTCTCTAAGAAAGTCCCTGTATCTGTTCTTGAGGGAAAAGGATCAGGAGATTCAAACTCTATATCTTCCGCGCTGCCATAAAAATTTTTACCTGTCCAGCTTACTTTTGAGCTATGCTCTCTAACATCCCAAATCCTGTCTGTAGCTGTATTTTCAAGGCTATATCCAGTAACTATACCGTCACAACTATTATCTTTTGCTGCAGTTACTATTTTATTTCTTCTGTTTAGTAGCAAACTAACATTTCCTTTAGAAGCTTCAATAGTTACTCCATTTCTAATGGGAAGTTTTTCTTCAGCAATAGGGTCAACTGATACAGGAGAAAGCCACGTAAAATCTCTTACATTAGCTTTCAACCAATCTCTAACTGCAATTCCAGCGTCTTCTCCTGCTTGAATATCAGCATCAGACAAATTACTTTCTTTAAAATACACAGAGATAACTTCATGGCTTGTCTGAGAAAGCCAACGCCATACAGCATACGTAGAGTTTATTCCGCCGCTAACAGGTATAAGAACTTTCATTTTAACCCGCCGTTCCGTTTATTGTACCAGAGTTATTAACAGTAACTGTTCTACTATTTTTTCTAACAGCAAAACCTGCTGCTCCTCCTGCTCCACCACCACTAGCTGGTGTTACTACAGGACATGTTAGTGATGGGTGTGCCGGTGATCCACCCCCTGATGCACCACTAGCGCCTGCTGAACCAAAACCACCTGCAGAACCTGTAGCGCCTGTAGGGCCTACAGTATCAGGAGAACCACCACAAATAGGAGCACCTTTACCATCAGCACCAACACCTCGTCTAGCTTGGCCTAGACCGCCACCACCACCGCCACCGCCGCCGCCACGAACTTTACCACCAGAAAGAATATTAACAATACCAGTTCCTGTATATGGTGTACTTGATTCCCAGTATATAGCATCGCCGCCTACTGAACCCGCACTACCGGGACGACCAGCACTACCATTAGCACCTGTATAACCGTCTATATTGCCGGTAACATTAATAGTTAGTGGAGATGCTGCATTTATTGCTCCTGTTCTCATAGCATGAGAACTGCTACCACTTACAGTAACTCCAGAAGCAACATTAACTATGATAGGCTGACCGGAGGGAGCATCATACCCTGCAGAGTTAGCTGCTGTTAGGATATTATACTCGCTAGTGTTAGATGTTATATTTAGTGTTAAAGGACTAACTCTTGCTCCACCTAAAGAACCAAAACCTAGAACATTGTAGCCAAAACTCATAGTCTACTCCAAATTAAGCGTCGTTGGCTGCATCTGTCGTGTAGAACAACTTGAGGCCAATTAGTCTGGCATCTTCTGCCATATCATCGTTACCATCAGAAACATCTCTAAATATTCTAAAGAAGCACATATCTGCCGCAGCAGGGCTACCAGCGATAGTTACTGCGCCACTCTCTGCAGTTACACAGAGGTCTTCAGCAGCACTTAGCGCGTCATCTGTAACAACCACTGCAGAACCGTATGCTACGTCGATAGTATCATTGTCAGAAACAGCAACGCCCTGAAGTCCCCAAGCAACACCATCAGTGTCTGATGCTGTAGTTGTCCAAAACACCTGAAAGGTAACAGTCCCCTCGTTCCAACTTTTAGGAAACGCAACTTGAAACTGAGCGTGTTCGTCTGAGCCGTCATCAAAATCAAGAACCTGCATGTCAGGACGGCCAGAGGTTGTTTCTACAGTTGCTAGAGCCGCGCACCCGTTAGAGGCAGTGGGTTGGCAAGCTGCCGCAGGGATAAATATAGTTTCTTTACCAGCAGTCTTAACTGCAGCACTTGCAACTGTAGGAGCCTGTGTAAAGTTAACCACGCCATTAGAGGCGATTGCAAGCGCGTCTGTATCGCTGGCAGAGCCAATGGTGCCAGCATCTTTGATTATGATATCATCTTTAAAGGTAACAATACCGGCAGAGGAAATCTGCATAGCGTCTGTAGCACTTGCAGAACCTATATCTCCGTCATCAGGAACAACAAAGCTACCACCAGAAACTGCACCTGTAGTTGAAATAGCAGACGACCCAGTATCGATTGTGCCAAATCCGCTGGTAATAGAACCTGAATTAAGAGCGCCAGTAGTTGTAATGCTTGAAGTACCTGCTGCAGCAATAGCCGTACCGCCAATAGTGATAGCATCCGCTTCAAGTGTGCCGTGTATATAAGCATCTTTAAACTGCAAGCTGCTTGACCCAAGGTCTACATCGTTATCGCTTACAGGGGCTAATACACCATCAATTATCTTAATCTGATCAGCGCCTGAAGCTCTAAATATAATGTTGTTATCTGTTGCAAAATCAATATCGTTGTCAGCATCCCTACCAACAGTCAGGCTGGTGTTTGTTACAGAAGTAATGCCTGTCTGTGCAGCAACTATGGTAAAGGTTAGGTCATAGGGGTCGCCATCAGTTCCGTTATCAGTATCGGTCCAATCGATATCGATACCGCCGCCTTCAACAAACTTAACCTCTTTAGAATTAGTGATAGATACTTCAGTCCCATCCCCGTCTTCTAAAACCCAACTAGACATACCTGCACTACTATCTACATAAGCTTTCACAGACTGCTGCGTGGGAATTAGAGTAGCAGAGTCAGAAGACATATCGTCTTCGTCAACGAATGCCGTTGCAGTTATAGTCCCATCTGACAAACTTCCAAACTGCACAGTGCCATTTGAAGTGACATTTCTAACAGTAGCTATGTCTTTATCCGCGCTTAGAACAACTGCTTTACTAGCGGCTGCAGTACCTGCAGTGATGCCGTCTAGCATTTCTAGCTCTGCTTCTGTTAGTACCGCGCTGCCTATGCCAATTGAAGTTGTTGCAGTTAAAGTGCCACCGGAAACAATCGTACCTGAAACATCAAGATTGCCATTTACGTCAATAGTAGTAGCAGCTATCTGTATCTCTGTATCAGCAACGAGGTCTAGCTGCCCATCAGTAGATGAATTGATGTAAATAGCTGTATCGCGGAACTGTATCTTCTCCGTGCTGCTAATCAGCAGGTCATCTGAGAACTGAAAGTAGTCTTCATCCTCCATCCATGTCAGAACGCCATCTGATGTATTAGCGTTAAAGGTTACGGCTATATCTGTATCAGCGCCAGTACCGAAAGTAATAGCGTTGCTAAGAAGCTTCTCAATCGCCCCCCCTTCACCATCTGTACCGTCATGCTGATGACCCCCCGTTTCAAACGCAGCGTCAATAGCGTTAAACTCTGTAGTAAAGTCAGACGCATTAATCGTCTCTCCATCTACAAAATTTGTTGGGCTTGTTGTTGTGTATGCTGTACCCATTACATTCTAGCTCCCGGTGTAAATTCTAATGAAAACCCTTTAAGCGTGTATGAAGGGTTTGTGCTTGTATCTGTAAATTTTATTGCCACGGCAAATCCCGACCCTTCTACAGACTGTCTGTATAGCGGCGTGTACACAGCAGCGTCATATTCGGCTGTTGCCATTGTAGCACTGCCGTAGAAGGCTGACCCTGATGGGTCTAGCAGGTCGTACAAGGCAGGGCTTGGTAGGAGTATGTCGCCGTAGTCATACTCAATATTCATATCTACAGAGGACACAGTTCCCGTTCCAATGTAGTTTATAACTACCCTCTGCATGTTCTTGCGTATTCCAACATCTCCCATGTTGTAGTCGATAGTTCTGTATATACAGGCCATGTTAGTTCCATCAAGAGTAGAGCCGGATTCTTGTTTGTAAACATAACCGCCATCATAATCTCCGTGAATAACGTGCTCTACATCAGAAATATCTCCGTGAGCAGCGCACATAGGTTTTATGCCTTTGAGGTCTGAATACTCCCACCCTATCTGTCCTGTCTCAGAATTACGTTTTAAAACTGCTATTAGCCCTGTCATGTTAGCTTCAGTGCCAGAAGTTGTCGGGTAGTATAGTCTGTACTGGCTTTTTCGTCTTATAACGTGAGAAGATATGTTAGATATCTGGTTAGCACTAAGATCATTTAGTCTAGACTGTACTTGTTTAGAAACTGTTCCCAGTTCCGTATCGCCAATCTTTTCAGTACCTGCAACTGTACGTAGGCCGTCCGGTGCAAGATAGATTAGATCGCCGCCTATCTCCTGTATGCTAAAACGAGAAACACAACCAATGTTTCGCGTTACAGGTTGAAGAACAAAGTCTGAGACACTGGAACCTGCTAACCTGTAGATACTGTCCTTGCAGAAGATAACCAGAGTTTCACGGAAGGTGGCTAGTCCTACAATCTCATCGCCAATAGATATCTCTCCTGCCCCTGATGCAGCACTAAAGTCGTTCTCGCTGTACGGCGCACTAAACTGCAGAAGGTGGCGCTTGCTTGTCATGCCGCAGAAGAAGAGATGATTCTTGTGTTCTATTACAACTTCAGGTGCTGTAGGTTTTGTACCTGCACCTGATCCTGCTCCTCCGGTTAACGCTGTGTACGTACTACCATCAAACATAGCTGCGTCATTGACCCCATCTGCCATTGCAATCTTTTCTGTACCCGCCCAGTTATAAACTGTAAAGGCATATCGCTCTGCGCTAGTGCGGTCAGTTACAAAGTTTGTCCATCCAGAACCCGTGCTTGTTGCAACATTTGCACCCCGCGCTGCAACAACTTTATTTTGAAATACAGCTACTCCCAGTACGCCGCCAGAACCTGCAACCTGATTGTCGTCATACTTGCTAAAGCCTTTTATCTTGGAATAGCCGCCAGTTACAGACGGCTCATAGTTCTGCAGAGTAATAGCTTCTCCGGGTTTTGCAACGAACACACTTTTGTCGAGGACTAACCCACCATCGCAGTTTACAGGAAAGGCTTGTGTTGGCATTAGACGGCTCTCATGTAGTCTTTTTGGTTTAGTAGCTCGGTCTTCATTCTACGAATACCATTCTCATAGTCACGGAAGGAAAACTGTGCTGCCTGATCGTTGCCCCTAAGAATGTGAGTGTAATATTTTACACGGGCTACAATTACATCGTGATAACGTACAGGTATTTTTGGTTTGTCTGTAAAGATAGATAAGTCTGCAGAGGAGTCATAAAAATCAAATAGAACATCATACTGTGTGTTCTCAGGTATGGGCGTAATCCCGAAGGAGTTGTCGCTCCTCACGCGGTACACACAGTCGGGGCTGTTAAACCCGTCATCTGGCGCGGACAGGGCTAAAAACTCATTTTGTCTATATGAAGAATGATGACGCCCAAGACCTTCGTGGTACTCCTCAAAAGATTTGTACTTGAGAGTAGTAGCTGAAGCGTCTGCCTCAAACACCTCTACAAAGTCTATGTCAAGATTTTGTGATGCGGTGTTGCTGAGACTAATAAAAGTCTGTTGCGTAGATGCTGTAAAGGTAGCAGTCTTAATCTCTCCACCGCCTACATTTGTAATAGTAAACGTAGTAGATAAGTCAGAGTCCTTATCGGCGCTAGACCCTGCAAATACGTTTAGTGTTTCAGAGGTAGAAGAGATAGTTGCAGAGGCTATCCTTGCTGTGATGCGGTACGTTCTATTTTCTATAGTAGGTATTGCCTGATCTACACACCCATCGTTTAGCCGCAAAACTCCTGCAGCATATGTCCTACCACTAACCGAGTTACTAAGGGCAGGAGTTCCAGAGGTGCTTGTTCCTGCAGGGTCTGTGCTTCTGCTATCCCAGAAGGAACCCAAAGTAAAGGCCTTATCAAAGTCTCCCTGCCGGATAAGATTCTGAGGGCGCAAGAAGAAGCTGTCATAGTCTACGTCTGTGCAGAAAGTAATGTCACCGGATGTAGCCGTAAAGGTGGAGGATACGCCGGTCAGGGTTTCAGATGCTTGAAACTCACCTTCTATCGGCTCAATCAGCATGTACTGTTCGTCGGTGTGGCCCCCATGCGGCGGCACCCTACGCAGGATACCTTTTGCAGAGGACGTACCTCCCGTAATCATTTCGTTAATGGTAAAGCCCCCGCTAACGCTGGACACTTCTACTTTTACTGGGTACTTATACTTGCCCTTGCCGCCAAACAGCGTGTACCTTCCGTTGTGAAAGTGCCACGGCCACTGTATGTATTCAGCATCAATATCGCGGATAGCTTTGTTTATATCTTTTTTAACTGTAGTCTGTACGCCCCGTGTGCCAGACAGACCTGCAGCAGTTTCTGCAATAGTTGTCTCGTTGAGGTCAAACAGTACAGCGTTGATTAGTTCTACATAATTCATGGCTTGCCTAACTGTGGTTGGCTAAGAAGAGTTCATCTATAGTTAACACTGCTTCTATTCTGTTAGCAGTTCCTGCGGTTAACTTTATGATATCTCCCTCGTTCAGGTTTAATTCTAGAGCAAGCAATACAAAATCATTTGCCGCTACGCTCTTGCTACCAAGTAGTTTATAGGTAGCACTAGCACTTGCATCTGTAAGCTCTAGGGTTACAGGCGTAGCATTGCCCGAAGTCTCACAGATAATTATGTTCTTTAGAACAGCATCGTGACCAGCAGGAACGGTGTACACAGTTGTCTGACTTGTGCCGTCAAGTGCAACTGCAGCGTTTCTTAGTCGTACCGCTCTTGATAGTGTCGATGTCAAGATTCTGTTCCTTTTGGTTTATTTACTACAGGGTTAAAATCAAGACCAACAGACGACAGGCATTCAACTTCTGGGTTTGCATCGGAGACGCCTGTTAGTGTATATGATCTAGTTTTAGGATTTATGTACATTGTGAACAGTATTCCGTATACAATATCTTTAAACATAAAGGCAGGATATTCTCCATGTCGTTCTGCTTGCGGTGCAAAAGTACCAATAGGAAGACATATAGTAGAAGATGTCTGTGCATAGCTAGCTGTTGAAAAAACTAAAAAAGCCAATACTGTTAAGATACATTTCACATTACATGCCCCAAGCCTTCTTTAAATACGTCTGAACCAGTGTTGATTTTGTAAACATGTCCTTTTGAGCCTTCATAAGGTAAGTATTTACTTCGTACATGTTTTGTAAAATAAAAGACTGTTCGTAAGATACGTTAGAAGACATCCACCCAATTATATTTTGCCTAAATCCTTTAGTAACTTTTTCTACGCCGTGGGGGTAAATGATAGGGAAGATTACCGCTTCTCCAGCGTTTAGTTTCTTACCTATCTGGCCTACAGGAGTTGCTAATGTAAACTCCCCGCCCTCGTAATCGTCTGATAAATTTATGCTCCAACCGTAGTCAAAAAATACATTGTTTGATTTTGGTCGGGCCTTAAAAGCATCTACATGCAGGTCGTAGTAGTCTCCCTCCATGTATTTATTATAAAAATTTACTGATACTCTGGTAGGACAATACACGCTGTCAATATAATGTGTATCATATAGCTTGTCGGTAATTAGCTTCCTTACCTCGTCTGGAATACCTTTAGATTCTTTATTGCTCTTCAGGTCTTCTAGATCGGGGGCAGTATCTTCCCCGTTCTTAAATGTGTTCTGGTCAATCTTGTCCAGACAAAAATTTACTTCATCTTCGGTTAGTAGTTTGATAAACATATGTACCTCCGTCAATTCAATATCAAAACAATTTGAAGGGTGGGGTTTTTAAAAGGAACCCCACAGAAACCTTTGGTACAATTACGTACCAGACGACACCGTAGCCGCTTCCGTAAGCGGGTTGCGCGAAATGTCAACCATGCAAACGTGAACGCGAAAACGGCAAGCACTTTCACCCGTTGAGCCACCATCAAGGATGAGGGCGTCAATCGTGTCAGCACTTGTTAGGATACGGCAGTTGGACCCGGAAGCCCCAATAGCGGCTTCAAGGAAAGGCGAGAAGCCAGCGGCAAGCGGAGAACCGTCAAGAAAACAGTCTACATCACCACCAGTAAAGCCAATATCCAGAGTAACCTGACCATTACCACGCGCTTCAAGAACTTCAAGCGCACCAGCAACAATCATGGTATCTGCAGGAACGTCTACAAGTTGTACAACGTCTCCTCCAGTACCACCATCGGCAGTATCGTGGACCTGCGAAGTGACCACGTAAGGGGAAGGCATCCGCGAAGGATGACCAACGGTTCCACCGCCGGAAATAGTACGATCAATAGTAGCCATAATTCATACCTCCCTTATGCGTAATCAACAATGCCAAGGACCAAGCCTTCTGGACGAATGACCTTACGGCCATATACGTGCAGACCACGAACCACATCAGCAAATGAATCAGGATCGCGAATAACTTCAGTCTTAGCAATGGAGTTAGCAGTGGCCGTTGACGACATGTGACCGGCAAGAACAATGTTCTCTCCGGTAGCAACGCCACTGAGTGATACCATGTCCGTCGTCGTAGTCGCATCAGCAGACTGACGAAGGGCATTGGATTTATACAGCGAGAAGCCCATAACCTTTTGAGCCGTCAGCAACCCATTACGCATGGGGGACTGATCGTCACCAGTTACTTGAACTTCCGCAATTTTAGCACCCGCTTTGTAGAGAGTTTCATAGAAACGCGGGGGCGCTACAAACCAACGGTTCTCTTCTGGAACATCAGCTTGATCAAGATGACGCGCCATGAGAGCGATGATATGCACAGCCTCATCACCAGCATCGCTGCCAGCCATCGTATGAGGAGTACCTGAAGTACCAAGATTGGAGTCAGTTTCAACGGAGCCAGAAGCGCCTTTGATACCTGCACCATCAATCATAGCCTGAAGTACATTTTTGTCGTAGTTACGTTTGAGAGAGAATGCACCTGAAGAGGTAGCAAGCGCCTCAAAGTTAACGTGCGATTGACGCTCTTCGATATCATCTACCTTGAACGCAAACGCTTGAGCCTGATCTACAGTCAATTGAATTTCATCGTCTGCCAAGTCCTGCGGAGTAACCACAGCACCACGGGTATACGCTGAAATCGAGACAGTGGGTTCTTTCATAATGCGAACCGTGTCACCGAAATTCTCAATCTCCCCCGCATAGTCAGT
>Ga0098036_1000297_pt1 | contig 22927 bp, 39 predicted proteins | sample 4_EtaG_FD_77064 | JGI IMG/M metagenome (GOLD analysis project Ga0098036, IMG submission 77064) | Marine viral communities from the Subarctic Pacific Ocean - 4_ETSP_OMZ_AT15127 metaG | ecosystem: Environmental > Aquatic > Marine > Oceanic | place: Pacific Ocean | collected 2015-01-07 | reverse complement strand
TTGTTTGTATTTGATGAAGTTATAGCTTTTCCATTTCTAAAAATTATTTCAAAAGATGAAAAGCCACATTGACTACTGCCAGTACTTCCATTGTTACTAGTTCCTTGTTGATAAGCAAACGTCTGTATATTATATTGATAATTACTTCCTGTAGCGTGCCACCCTCGAGAACTATATCCTTGACCTCCTGCGGTATTTGAAGCACCAAAGCCACTTAATGCGCCTGTAACACAAGTATTAGAAACCTTCCAATTTGCCATCGGATATACAGAAGATGGTAGACTCGGATTATACCAAGGATCATTAGTAGGAACTAAAACTAATTTGTATGTCTTTGTTTGATCTACACTTCCACCAATTCCTGTTCCTTGTGTATTGTCATACCAACAAACAATAGCTGTTCCTGTTCCAAACGCATTATCGTTAACTGCAGTTCCTTCTCCAACTAATGTCCATCTTCCACCACTACTACTTGGAGTGAAATATTCTAATGCAGTTGCACCTGCATTTACTCTAATTTCTTGTAATGCTGTTCCTGGTGTTATGTCAGTAGTAATATCAAGATCACTTGCTGTTATTTGCCCTGATGCTGATGACTTAAGAGGAGTACTTGCAGTAAGTGTAGCTGAACTATCTATTACTCCTAAAGAATCAACTGATAAATATGGAGCATTTGCAGTTAAGCTATCTAACCCCCCAACTGTTAAAAAGTCCATAGTTAAACCACTACTTGATACTTTTAAAAATTGTCCTGCTGTCCCAAGTGTAAATGGATATTTGTCTGTTACTGCAACTTCTCCATTAGTATCACTTACTAACATCTTGTCTGCTGTAAGAGTTGCACCTGCTAGTTTAACAGTACCATCTGCATCAGGAAATGTTATAGTCCTGTTTGCTGTTGGGTTTCCTGTAAGCTTAACACCATAGTTAGTATTGTTCTGAATTGTCAATGTTCCACTAAACACTTCATCACTTCCTACTGCACAAGTGTCTGCACTTAGACATGGTACGTTAGAATTGCCTACTGCAAAAAATAAAGCAAAAATGCTTAAAAATATAGCTAAATTAGATTGCATTTTTTCAGCAGGTAAAAAATATCTTACTTTATTTAATGTTTCTTTCAATTTATTACTCCTAAAATTTTATTTATTACTATTTGGCAGGTTAATAACCCTGCACTTGTTCCTAATATTAGAGGAATTGCATAATATATAAATATATTCTTACTTGACATTATATTCCTCTAAAATACGATTTACCACTTATAACACCCATTACGCTAAGTAGCCAAACAAAACCAAACCACAAAGGAACAAGCCCTTGTGTAATTCCAAACAATAATGGCATACCTAAAATAATTGTAGCTATAAACACTTCTCTAGTTAGCATAAACATCATCATAGCAAAGATACTACCTATGCTTAAAAAAAGCATAGTGTAATAAAAATTATCAGGAATATCCCAACTTGCAGGTTTTCCATATAACCAATAAAGAAAAGAGTTTTGGGCTCTATCAGGATTGGCTAAAGCCACAGGGTTTCCACTTCCATAAAAATTAGGAACCCAAGCTACGTTTGACGAATACTGTATAGGCATTTGAGAAGCAGATTGCTGAATTGCATCTGTAGTAGTTACACTCATATCGTTTGCAGAATTAGTAGTAGACATACTCCAAACCAAATTAATACCTGTGCCTACACCATCTACATAATTCCCTGTTGATTCTTCTATTTGTGAAGTATATGGAACAGTTGAACTTGTTTCATTAGTTTGATTAGCGTTCATCATATATCTTGCATTTTGTGTATTAGTTGTTTTATTTGAAAACTTAACATCATATAACATTGTTTTATAGCAATTTTTACAAATTTCTAAATTTGTATTATTTGTTGTGGCTACAAGTAAGTGCCCTGCTCCTGCTGAAGTTAAGGTTGAATTGTTACTAAAAGAAGATGTCCCTTGTGATGTGTAACCACAATCTAATTGTGTATTACCACTTAAGTCTAAATATGTTTTGTACATTACATTTTGTGTAGAGTTTTTACCTTCAAATGAAGTAAAGGCTGTTTCTTGAATATCAGAATCTAACTGGCAAACTAAATAGGTATATAAAATACCTAACGATTCTTGCCTTTTTATTCTTAACCTATATCCAGTATTAGAGGTTTCATTATATTTAGAAATCAAATCAGAATAACATGGATTAGTTACAGCAGTATCACAAATTAATGTTTGTGCTTCATTTGTAGGTATATTAATTCCACTTGTAGTAACATAATCACTTGCTGAATTTAATGGTTTTATGTTTGCTTCAATCCTAAAGTTTATAGAGTAATCAATAGGGTTTGTTACACATGGAGAATCCCCATTGTGGCAGTCCATTATAGTTGCAGTATCTACAGGTCTATAAAAATAAAGCCCTTGGTCTCGTTTAGCAGACTTGTTACCTAAATTATAATTTGTAGTTGTAGTAGTAGCGTTTTGAATAAAAGGTTGTATTACATAAACTGGGTTTGCTCCTGAACTATTAAGGTTTTGTGCTACTATATCAAATTGGTTAGCGTTAGAACCTTGATAAGCATTAATGTCCCAAGCCTTTCTATATATACCCCCACCACTATTTGCTTTATCTATTTTTTCACTAAAAGACCATGAATCTAAAGGAAGGTTAACTCGTAAAGGAAAATCAAAATAACTATAACCTGAAACTGAACTGTTACTTGCATTTACAGAAAAAGAATAACAATATTCTGTATTAGAAACATAAGAAGCACTTAAACACCTTACAGAAACATCTCCTTTAATTATTATTGCAACTATTAACATCAAACCTGCAAAAGCAAAGTTCCTTGTGTTTTTAGGGTCTTCTAAAACCCTAAGTGTGTGTTTACCTATGCTTTTAAAAGTAACGTGCCTTAAATTGTATAGTTTTTTTAAAATCTGAATACTCCTGACAATACTTTCATTAAATCTATTGATAATTGAATTATAAAAGGTGCCCACATAAATAACATTACATATCTAACTAAAGTAAAAAATGGGTGTTGGTCAAAAAAATCAAAATCTAATGTCCCCATTCTTATAAGAGATGTAAAAGCCCCTAAAGTAACATTTGCTAAATTATAAGCACTTTGAAAAACCCCTGTTATTCCTGAAGCATCTGAAGATATTTTAGGAGAATCAAAAATAATTAAATCAGGGTTACCCCCATCAGCCAAAAACGTAGACAGTTCTCCTGCTCCTCCACTTTGGGTGTAAGACATTTGAGATATCACTCCTAATATAACCATTACAAAATAAGGAACAAGAAGTGTAATTGTTACTCTATAATTCATTACCCTGCCCTACTAAATATATAATATGCACCAAAGACAGAAATCAAGGCTATAAAAGTAAATACAAAGGCTACGCTTGGGAACCCTGCAAACATAAATACAAACAATGGAGTTGTCCCTAATACAAGCACCATTCTTCCCCCACCAGAACCAAAACCCTGCACGTATGTAAAAGCAAAAGACAAAGCTACAATTACTACAAGCATTACTATAACCCACAGCCCTGTATTTACGCCTTGAAACCCCATAAAAAATTGCCCTACATTATCAAAGCTATTTTTTAAAGAAGTGTTTGCATAGGCTGTGTCTATGTTACTTTGTAAAGGTAAAGCACTAGAGTTTGAGTGTGTTTCAGTTATTGCTTTAGTAACACCAATTTCATATATAGGACTTAATACTTCGTTTGCCCTTGGTATTCCTTCAGCTATATATGTTGAACCTAAAACAGTTACTTTTTCGTTGGCACTAACTATATAATTAGTTCCTAAGTTTAAATTAGATTCTAAGCTTTTTGTCATATCTAAAACAGTTTTTCTAAAGTCTGTATGAACTAATGGTTCTGTGTTTGTTGCAGGTGGGTTTTGTTCTGAAACCCATTCTACTACCCTGCAACTAGCTGTAGTTGAAGTAACAGAACCCCATATAGATTTATTAGGATATAAACAAACCCTACCTGCTTCAGATAAACCTGTAATAAAATTTCCTGTTTGTTCTCCAAATATTATACTGCTAGAAGATTGTGAAGAAGAATATAAAGAAACTAAACCATACCCCACTCTAGGCATATAAATTTGTTGTAAAGAAAAATTTTGTAAAGATGTTGTAGTGTCCCAACAATTATTCCATTGTCCTGAAGTTCTTGTATCTTTGCAATAACCAAGTATTAAAGGGTTTAACCCATAATCACTTACCCTTGCTCCAGTATTAGTTATTCCTATAGCAGGGCTTATACTTTGAATATAAGGTGGGTTAGGTGGGTCTACATGGCAATTAGTGTTATCTGCCAATAAATCACACCAAGTAGAGCCCCAAGAGGGTGGAGTGTTACTTGGGTTGTTTAATAAAGGCAAGTCTCTCATAGGTAATCTGTATCTTGCAACTACTAAAGCATCTCCAAATGTATATACGTTTTCAAAACCTTTTACTTCTAATATTCCATTTACATCTCCAGTTATAGCAGGTGGGTTGGCAATATAACAATTAACTCCAATAGCCCCACCATTAAAAGAACAGTTAGGGTCAGAAGACCACCCATCTATCACAGGTTGTTGTGCATAAATAGAATTTGTGCTTGATATTGATACCAAGCTTACAAATGTAAATATAAATAAATAAAATAATCGTTTCACTATTGATTCTCTTGAAACAACAACCAAGCTTCTAATATTGTCCACATAGCCATTCCTAAAGCAAAAAACCAAGAAATCCCAATCATTATAGGTGGCACATTAGCTGTACCTGAAACTTCTCCTGCTAAATAAACTGCACATACTGTGCCTAATATAACAAATATTAAATTCAATGCTGTTTCCTTATAACTGTTTGTAAAAAAAAATACTTAGGGGGAAGTCTATTTCCTTTGAAACAAAGGGTGAGTAGTCTCCCCTCCTAAGTATCATAGAGGTAGTCTCTATATTATTAGTTACCACCAAACTTATCCCAAGCGATTTTTGTAGCAAGAAATATTCCCCCCGCTACTACCACCAAAGGTATAAGGTTTACTATTGCAATAGCACTAGCTGATAGTCCTGTTGTTCCTGCGGCAGTTGATACCGAGGTAACAATAGTAGGAAGTAACGCTAAGAAAACTATTAGCACAATTGTGGCACTCAAGATGCCTTTCATTTGGGCAGACATAGTGTGTCTCCTATCTAAACAATACCTTTCACGTAGTGTGTAAGGGTTTGTTTACTTTGTATGTTTAAATACATAACAGTTCGACCATTTTCTAACTTGCTGAGAGCCAACGCCCACCTCCTAAAACTAAAACAACTGCCATTCCAATAACGACAAGTAGAGGTAGTGCTCTTAATAAGGAATTTAACCCTGTACCTACTCCTGCATTAATTTGAGGGTAAGTAACATTAAAGGTATAAGTAGTGTTGCCAGTTAGTCCTGCTACAGTAATATAAGATTGGTCTGTAGAAAGCGTAGTAGATGAAGTTCTGTCTATAACAGCAGGAGTTTGTTCTACTACAGTTGTTCCTTCCATAGTGGTATTAGCACTAGGGCTTGGAACTCCACCTGAAGTTTGAAGTTGTATATTACAACTCACAGCAGTATTACCTGTTGTGCAACTTAAGGGGACTGTAGCTGAAGTAAGTCTTGCAGATTCCCCAGTACTAATAATACTGGGAAGGAAAAAAGCAAATGCTAACATACAAAATATGAACGCAAACGCAACTTTACCTAGGTTATAGAAATACATCTTGCCTTATAACTAATCTTATATATTTAGATATATACACTAACAAAATGTATAATGCAATAGAATTGAGATTGTGTATCAAACCACAAGATGTAGTAGTTTTTAAAATTATATGTTGTCTATAGAGTATATTCTTCCATTAGATGTTCGTCTAGGGGCACCAAAAGTATCTTTAAGCCAAGTGCCTAGCTTTTTATCTGTAATCTGTATTTCATTGTTTTTCATTACAGTCTGAATATCATTAAAGTAAATATCATCATACCCTGCTTTTTTTATTTCTTTCATAACTTCATAAAATTTGTTTTTTAATTCTTGTTCTTTGTTTTCTCTGATACCTTCTGAAGTTAGTGTTATTGCTTTTGTTGGGTCTACTAATTGGTCTGTATCGTAATATTTAAAAAACCTATTTACTCTCCAAACTCTACCAATTTTTTTCATACCATAAGGGGCTACATTACCTTGGGAAACCATTTCCCAAAATAAAATATTATTCTTTTTATCAAACTTTGTTTTACAAAGAAAATCTGTTTGCCACAATAACCGAGAATTTAATTGCCTAATGTTTTGTGAAGTCCATATAATAATAATTTTTCTTTTTCTTAGTTGCATAAGCATTTGGGTAAACAGGTAAGACATTGTACCTGTAGCCCTGTAGCTATCCTGTAAGGTTTGTATTTCATCAATAAATATAATAGCGTTCCTAAGTCTGTCTCCCAAGCTAATCAAATCTTCTACTGGAATGTACTCCCCAAAAGATAATGCCCCATTATGAAAAACTTTAGCACCTAAGACCTCTTGGGCATGAAGCGTGAGGTATGTCGCAAAGAGGGTTTTGCCTGACCCTCTTATTCCCTCCACGCCTAGTACCGAGGAGTCTACAAGTAATTTGCTTTCAGGTTGTTTGTCTTTTTCTTCAGTAGTCATTTTATTCAAAATTAGTTAAGTGTTTAAAATCTAAGGGAAACAAATGTTGGTTACAATCAATACAAGCTAAAATTTCACAAGGGGTTTGAGACTTTAGCTTTATACAAACCTTACACAAAACTTCTTTATACCTATAACAAGTAAAAGTTGGAGAACCTTTGTGTAGTTCTAAAAATTCTTCGTAAAACTTTCTGTTAATTTTCATTGGATTATTTCAGGGGGTGGGGGGTCGCCACCTGTTATTGCTATTATTCCAAACATTATTCCACCTAATATAGCTAAATAAGTAACAAGCCTAACTTCTTGTTTTGACCATAAACTACTTTTAGTATTTAACATTCTTTCAGCAGAAGACTGGTCTGTCGTTCTTCCTATGTCCATAGACTGAACAGAATTAAAGGTAGATTCAAAAGGTCTAAATGGTTTGGGGTTATCAGGGTCAATAAAGTCTATTACAGGTACAAGCTGTTTGCCAACTTTATAAAAGTAAGCAGGAGACATACCTTCTTCCACTTGTTTTCTTGGCTCCCACCTTTCTATCCATTCAAAAACTGAATCATCATATTTTACTAAATGATAAACCTTTATTAGTTCTTTATTAAGTTTTCTTAAAGTAAACCCTGCTCCACCTACTAAACATAACAAAAACATAAAGAACCCTAAATAATATGTAGAAGGAAACACTAATAAGATTACTGATAAAATAAATAACAAGCCAAATCCAATCAAAGCACTCTTTGGATAATATTTTTTCAAATCTATATTGTGTCCATTAGTCAGGTGTGCCATAAACTTTTTCTCCTAGCTTAGTAGTTATATTAAATAATTTTCTTATTTGTGCTTTATGTATAGCTAACTCTTTTTGCAATTCTTCTACTTGTGTTTCTAGCTTCCATACTCTACCCTTCAAAGGTGCTCCTTCTTTCATATCAATTCCTTTCTTAAATTCTATTGCTTCAATATATTCCATTTTATTTTTCTATAGGTGCTTGTGAAAATAAATTAGTTGCACCACTTTCTCCTGAAAATCCATCAAGGACAGATGTAAAGTTTTTACCAACAGCTATTATTAAAAATACAGCTACAGCAAATCCTATTAATACAAATAACAACTTATCTAAGTTAGTTCTTTCTGTGCTTTTTTTCTTTTTTTCCACATCAAGTTGTGTGGATAAAAAAAACTCATTTTCATAATCCCTTAAATCATATTCATCTACAGGGTTCTCCGACAAATACCTTTCAGACAATGGAGACAAAGGGGTTCCATCTCCTACCCTAACTGTAACTATCTGTTCTCTCTTTGGCTTTAAAAAACCAAACAACCTTGAACGCCAAATGTAACCAATAGCTTCTGTCTTCATACCATAACACTCTTTAGGGCTTACATATAAAACCCTATTTCTTAATTCCCCTTTATGTATTTCAGCAGAGCCATTTGGCAAAAACCTAAATATATTCATTTGTTATCCTTTCTTTCTTGGCAAGAAGCTTGAAGCCCCTCTATCTATATAAGGCTGATAGTTTCCTGTTAAGATTCCTACCCCTTCTTTTCTAGCTATACCATTAATAGACTTTGATACTTCTAAAAACTTATATACGTGTGTTTCTGCATAAGTCATATCTGTATAATCTATACCATCTTCTTTTTTACTTTTAGGGGGCTCTTTCTTTTTACTTTTGTTTTCAACTCTTGCAATTCTATTTCTAGTGTTTTCTGCTTTAGCTAAAATAGTTGCTGTGTCCATAGCTTGTTCAGTATTAACTATAGAAGTTCCTAATAACTGATTTTTACTTTTAGCAGGTTCTAAATAAACTCTAGTGGTTTTAAAGAACCCATCTTGGTTTTGCTCATCAAGAGCAAAGCCATTCATTATATTTACCCCTGAATTTTCAGGTGGTTGCATATCATTTTCATTTACCATTTTTGTCCTCCATTCTGCCTATTATTTCATTTTTATATAATCCCCTTAATTCTACAAAAATATCTTCTTCGGATAAGCCTTGAACTTCGAAGGCTTTATGCCACATATTGAATTTAATAGCATCTGAATATATATGTTTCATTCTATTATTAATATTTTCGATTTCTTTTTTAGCAAAATAAACAGGTGCCCTTGAGCTGATAGATTCATATTTTTTTACAGTTCTTATACATTTTTCAAGGGCACGTGTTTCTTTTGCTAATTTATCTATCATCTCATCTATCAACTGTTGCTGAAGCACTTGTATATCATTTTCATTAACCATTTTTGTCTCCTTTAATTAAATAAAAGTCCATATATTACAAATCCTATAAAAACTAACACTCCTATAGACATCAAAAATGAAACTATAGCAAAAGGCAAAGAAAGTAATTTAAAAATAAACATTATTCAGTTTCCTCTTTTATTTTATCCATAGCTAAATTTAATTCTTCTGCTGAAGGATTGATTTTTAAATACTCTAAAGTAGTTTGCATAGAAGAATGTCCTAACAAATTTTGTAAAACATTTATAGGCACTCCATTCCTTAAACAGTTTCTTGCAAAAGTGTGTCTTAGTGTATGCGTACCTTTAAAGTTAGTTATCCCTGCTTCAACGCCAATTTTCTTATACCACTCCCAAACAGGCTTTCTAGTCTTAAAGTTAATATAAGGGACATTAGGTTTTGGTTTAAGGTAACTATTAATAAAGCTAATGATATCTACTACAGCAGAAGCCATAGGAACTATCCTATCTTTGTTACCTTTGCCCTGAACAACTTTTATTTCTTTTGTGCCTTCCCCTAAGACAACATCTTCAGGCTTTAGGTCTAAAGCTTCTTGAACCCTTAACCCTGCATATAGCTGAAGCTTTATACAAAGCAAAACATTGTTTTTCCTGAAAGCCAACTTTTTTTCTTGAAAGCTATTAGCTACCCTTACAAAAGCTTTTGTTTGGTCTTGGGTTAAGTATTGTGGAAGCTTTTGGATACGTTTCATTTTTATTGTTTCTTTTTTTACTTGGTTGTAAGAGGAGGGAACAAGCCATCAGGAGGGAAAACCCACCTCTTACTTTTCTTATAATATAATAAAAGAAACTTTTTGTATAGTTTTGTTTCCTAGCTATTTGGTTTTACAGTTCTTCCAATGTCCTTGAAGCAGTTTTTTTTCTAATGTTGAATAGCTTTTAATATTATTAAAAATGTAATAGTTATTATTGATATAAAACTTGCTATATGTATATGTATGTTCATAGTGGAATAGGCAGGGCACAAGAGGGGGTAGCCCTGCCTTATTTTCTTATCCTTTTGTTCTTTGTCGTGCAATAGCAGGATTAAATGGTAATAACAATTTAGACATATCAAGTTTTTTGTCTAGCCCTAAATGTTTATTATAATTTTCTACTATTTTCATAGGTACAATTTTTGCTTTAATGCTTTTATCCTGATTAATGTTTGACTCTGAATTTAAAAAGTATGAATCCATTTGACGTATTACATCTACAAGCCTTGCATAAGAAAATTCCCCTTCATAGGTTCTTATAAAACTATCAAGGTGCCTTATACTCAAATTTCCATAGGCATTAGCTGAATAATCTAAGGGGGTATTAGCATAAGCTGAATAAAGAATTTCCAAACAAGCTTGTAAAGTACCTGTATTATAAACTCTTTCTAAACTGCTTATAGCCATACATACTCCAAATTTTATACGTGAAGGTTTAGGAACATCTATATCTGCAAGAAGTAAGTGATTATCATTAGCTATACGCTTAATAGCTGTAGCATCAGGTTCTTCATACCCTAACCTTGCTTTAAATTTGTTTGTATAAGTTAATTTTACGCTATCACTATTGTATGATTCAAAATATTCAGCCCTAACTTTCAAAGGTAAATCTTCTAAAATAATACATTCCCATTTAACTTTTTCTCCAAATAAATCTTGCAAAGCTGTTACTCTATGGTTCCCATCAATAATTTCATAGACATTAACAGTAGGGTCATAATCAAGAACAGCCCCATTTATTGTTTTAAGATTTCTATATGCTTCATCATCATAAGCGTTTTTATGTACTATAATTACACCTAATTTATTGAAATCAAATTTTGCTTTTATCTTTTTTAAGTTAGCAGGTATAACTGTTCTTCCATAAAACATATTTACAAAAGTCTTACTAAGATCAATAGTTTCCCTCTTTGCTATTTCATTTTCATTTAATACTATTTCCACTTCTATATCCTTTGCTATTGCCCCTGAAAGATCAGGGGCTATTATTTTAATTTATTATTTGTACCACTCGCTAGTACCTGTTTGTTTTTTACTTTCATCAACTTTTATATTCCCTACATGGTTTATATCAAGTCCATTAAACTTTCTCCATTTTACAAGGTCTAATACTAATTGATTCTTTTGAAGCACCCTAAAACAGCTAGGGCACTCTGTTTGTGTAACTACCCCATAACCAAAGTCAGTTACATATATTCCACATTGGCAGAATCCACAAAAAACAATTTGCCCTTCATTTTTTGCCCTGCTACGTGGTTGCATAGCCCCTGAAGATTCAGGAAACCATTCAAATCCTTTTGGCATTATTCCCACCCTTCTTTTGCTTTTACTTGTTCCCATTTGTTTTGTAAAGCCCTAAACTTTGAAGGGTTTGTAGCCATAAACATTTCTCCTATGGTGTATCCTAAATGCTTCTTAATGTCTTCAAATTCATCATACCTATCATTTAAGTAGTTTGCGTATTCCCATTCTTTTCTATTCATTTTCATTATCATTATCCTTTTCTATTATTTCTAATTTTTCTTTTATTAATTGTATGTCCCAAAAAAGCGTTTTTATTTTATTCTCTAGCCATATCCATCTATCTTCTTTAGGTATCATATTTGTCCTGTATCTTTCCAATGTTGAAGATGATTACACGTAACATCAGCAATATTTTGTACTACTGGTTTTACTTCTTCTTCATTTTCATTTATCTCTAATAAGATTTCAAAAGCGTTTATTAAAATAGCAGTATGCACAGCATCTAAGTCTACTTTAGTATCCTTTTCTTCTGCCATTTTACTTCCTTTCTTTAATTTTATTTTGGTTAAGTGTAGTAGTATTGTTATTTCTCATAGCTAGTCTTTGTATTAAAATACCTAGCCAAAAACCAATTCCAAACACTCCAAAAAATAATGCTATCAGTTCCATTTTTACTCCTTTCTATATTTACTTATAATTATAATGTTTTGTTTCTTTTTTTGTCAAGGGCTTACAAACTCTTGGCGAAGCATATCAAAGTTATGCTCTAGTGCTAATTTTTTAAAATTAGTTTTTATAAACATTATTTGGTCAGGGCTTAAACTTGTTACCTTTCTTGCCTTAAAATTATCTGAAGACAAAGTTGTATAAGCCCCTTTTTTTAATCCTTCCACATAAACAACAAAATCTTTTTTTGTTACATTTATAGGTGTTCTATCTACATCATAAAACATTTTATAACTCCTCTTGTTAGCGTTCCTAAAGGTTAAGACTTTATTTGTTTTTCTTTTCTTCTTGCTTTTTATCTTTTTTGTATTTGGCATAATACTCCCAACCTATTATCGTAGCAGGGATTGTAAACATTCCTGCTAAAAAATAAATTATATCTGTACTCATCTTTCTATCCTTTCTTTTTATTTTCTATTAACTATTTATTCTTTTTCTTCCACCTGTTCCAAAAACCAAAAAACTAAATACACTAAAGTAGTTGTAGATAACACCATTAAAGAATATAAAATCCATTCACTAATAGTTTTATCGTTGTTATAATTTTCAATTTGTATTCTTGATTTAGTATTAAAAAAAGCATGAGAATTAATCCCTATCCAAACTACAAAAGCGTAAACATAAAGTAATAATTTAGGCATTATAAAACCTTTACTATCATTTTATCTATTTCAGATAACCAATCTTCTATATGCTCTAGCCTTTGAAATAACTCCTGATAAAAAGAATCTTGCTGTCCTTCTATCTGTTTAAGGTGCTCATTAAGTGCATCTCCTATAGCGTTTGAAAGAACATTTTGAAACTCTATTGTCTCTACATCAATTAATCTACTCATTTTTTTAGTCCTCGCTTTCTATAAAAGTTATGGTTACTGACTTTGTTGCACCATAATAATCACTATCTTTATCATTAAAAATTTCTACTGTTACAGGATAGGTACCATCTCCCCCAAATCCTGTTACGATAACCCCATGCTCAAATTCATTACCTTTTTCTAATTCCACTCCAAATCCATTAGTGCCTTCAGGTTGTCTGTAAAGCAGTCTGTATTCATTCATTAACTCTGTATAACCTTTTACCTGTGGGGCTGACTTGCTCGACAAAACATAACAAGGGTCTACTAACATTATCTGTCCACTATCTACTGGTGTATATCCTATTTTTTTTATTTTTGTTTTCATTTTGTTAATCCTTTCTTTATTAAAATATCATCAGCGTTTTGTATATCAGTTAATAAATTTTGCAATTTTGTAGTATGCTTTTTAATATCTGAAGACTGAAAACCCTTATGGTATTTTTCTTGTTTCCTAAAATGTTCTCCTACTAGATACATTAAAATATCCTTAGTTTCTTTTTTGTTAAATGTTTTCATTTTTTTATCCTTTTCTATTGCCCCTGAAATATCAGGGGCTATTGTTTTTATTTTAATTCTCCATAAAGGGTCTACTTTTAAATAGCCCTGAACCTGCATGAGTCCATCTCCTGTAAAGTGATTTATGCACAATAAGTTTTTGTCCAATTTGTGTTACAAAAGGGAACTTATCAGGAAACATTCTAATTTCATGCCTTATTGCTCGTTCGCTAACGCCTAAGTGTCTACAAACATCTACTATATCTATAAGTGTTCCATATTTCATTTTATTACTCCTTTCTTTTTATCCTTTCAAAGTGTTTACCACACTCTATATTATATTTATACCATACCTGTCAAGGCTTATGTCTTATATGGGCACCTCCTCATATTTAGTGCATACCTGTTTACAATAATATTTACCTTTGTACAAATAAGCCTGTTGAAAAATATTGTTGCAACCTGTACACAATTTTTTATTATCTTGATTAATTAATTCACAATTATTTCTTAAGTATTTTCTAAACTGATTTCTATGGTAAATTGATTTTATATTACTACCTAAATTTTCTATTTCCATTGTCATTTTTTTCCTTTCTTAATTTTTATATAACTTCTTCAGGAGGAATTGTTCCAACGTCTACGCTTTCACAGTCTGCACACATAAGATAATTTCCTTTGGGGTTATAACCTTTAGTATCTACCTCTATAATATTTTGTCCTGTACAGCTAAAACAAACATCAACAAAATTAAGAACATCACTCCAATAATAAACTTTTTCTTTACTCATTTTTATTCCTTTCTATCCATTCAAAATATTTTTTTACTACTCTTTTTAGGTCATAATCCATTTCTAAGGATTGTCCATACTCACAACGCCCCCAAATTTCAAAACCTAAAAAAGATGTTACACAAGCTTCAATTTCTCTTAACTTATCTGCTAACCAATCTGAAACAATAAAAAATTGCATCATTTCTTTTGGTGTTCCTTCTTCAATTCCTTCTTCTTCGTTTTCTTCATAGTATGAATTTTCAAATTCTAAATATTCTCCATCTATTGCCCCTTCAAAACCTTTACTAACTAATTCATTACACAAGGTTAAGACATCTCGATTAATCATTCTTTCAATAAATGTTTGCTCCTCATCTGTTAAATTATTCCAGTTTAATTTTTTTTCGTTTTGTTTGTTTTTCATTTTAATTTTTTCCTTTTCTATTGCCCCTGAAATATCAGGGGCTATTGTTTTTTTAATGCTCCCTATTTAGTTGTAATTTTCCTTTCTAGTTTAGTTAAAATATTCGTCAAAAATGCTATTAATTTTTTTCTGCTCTTTTATTTTTTTAGCTTCTTTTCTTTCCTCTAACGTATCTTTTAACCATTGCTTACGTTCTTTTTTAGCTACTTCTTTTAATTGTTTTGAAATTTTGTAGTATTTTTTTATATCTCTGCCTATTCTAATTTCATAATCTTTAAGTTTTTTCAATCTATTCACTTCAGCTGAATATTGATTGTTACATAATCCTGCCATTTGCATTAATTTTGGTAAAGCCATATTTAATTTTTTTCCCTTCGTTTTATTGCTCAATTACTGTGTAACCTATAGCCCAGTCTATAACCCTATTAATATGGGTACTTGTAGTTTTTGAATAACTGACCTTATAAATTTCTTTTTTCTTTCTATCTGCTATTACTAAATTATAACTATAAAGCTTATTGTCTCTATTTGTTAAGCTGTTGTTACTTTCGTACTCTTTACCCTCTAAAAAGTTTTTAATTAATGTTTCATTTTTCATTTTTATTTTTTCCTTTTTTGGAGCCCCTGAAATATCAGGGGCTATTGTTTTTTTAATGTTCCCTATTTAGTTTTTTATTTCTTCATATAAATATAAATCTTCTAAATCTTCTAGACCTTCTAATAATTCCTGAAAACTTAAACCCTCATTTATAACTTTATAAGCGTCATTTTTAAGCATTTTAACCTCCTTCTTTATTTAGTTTTCAATGTTCTATTAAATCCCTTCAAACACCTTTTGAAAGTCTTTATATAACTAATATACACCCTGCGAAAGATATAGTCAAGGTACTTTAGTACTTTCTTTTAATTTTGAGTTTATATTGATACTTAATCTCATTTTAATGCTTAGTACTTTATTAAATATTAAAATATATATGAGTTATTTAATAGGGGCACCTATCCGACATATAGCACCTAAGCGACATATAAAGAGGGCAGGAGGGCTAAAAGCGTCATTTAGAGCCCTTAGAAGTGCTTAAAATTATAGATATAGTTTTTATAGTTTTTTACAGGTTTTTTAATTTTAAGATTTTTTTTGATTTTTTAGAAATTTTTAAATTTTTTGATTTTTTTTAATAAGACATTTTTAATATTTTTTTTAATATTTTTTTACATAGAATTTATAGAATTATTTTAACTGGTTTTTAAGCTTTTTTTCTTCAGGATATAAAAATTTATTTTTTAGAATTTTTATTAATCTTTTTTTTATGTTTATTTTTAACCTTAAAAATGACGCTTTTTGAACTCAAAAATGACGCTTTTAGCGTTTTTTAAGGGTAGGGGAGGGTAAAATTCTAAATATTGTAGTTTCTTGGAATTGCGTGATTTCGCATAGGATTATTTTCAAAACTAAAATTAGGAATTTTTTAAGTTTGTTTGGAACGAATACTTGGACTAGAAGTAAAATGAAGTGTAGAAATCGAACAAACCAAAACCTTCTAATCCAAGATATTCTATAGAAAGGATATATATATTATAACTATTATTATTAGCATTACAACAATGAATATATATATAGAAGGTATTATTATTGTTATTTCCTTTGATTAAGAAGAATATCTGTAGTTACTTGAAGAAGTGTACTGTATAGTGAACAAGAAAGCTGTGAAACCCTACCGAACAAAATTCTGAAAACAAAAAAAGAAAAGAGTAAAAGAAAAGTAAATTAGTTCCAATCCTACTGAAAATTCCGAAACTGTGTCAATAGGTTTTTCTGTGCTTGTTTGAGTTTTTGTAAAAAAAATCTGAAATTGAGTACTTTAGTACTTATGAAAATAGGGTCTTACCATTCAAGAACCAAAATATAGTAGCTACTACTAATAAAAAGCCTAGTATTATACCTAGATTGCTATTTTCTCTCATATTACCTTCTCTTTATTAGGTTCCTGTTGTTTAGACGTAGGTACCGATAGTTAGAAGGGCGTTTAGCCCTAAGATGAACTGTAAGCCCTTTAGGAGATATTTTAAAGGTGTTCTTACCACTCGTAAAGGACTTTATAGCAGGAAGTTTGCTAGAAGTGTCTAAAACAGTCATAGTTCGTTTTATGCCTTTACCTTCTTTTATTCCTTCAGGTTTTTCATTAGTAAACAATATATCCCCTGATTGTAAATCAAGGATAGTATAGTTGTTAGGGTTTCTCCATGCAACTACAGAAGGTACTTTTATATCCTTAAGTGGTTTTTGCTTCTTTTTAGAGGGTCTTCCTCTTTGGTTTCCATACGTTCCCTTACCTTGGGGCATTGAACACCCCTCTAAGAAGCTTGGTATATGCGTATATGTAGATTATGTCTCTAATTTTCATATTAAAACTCTATATTGAATCCTCTACCTGCTTTTTTCTTTAGTTTTGCTCCATAGCCTTTTATTCCTTTACCAGTTGAGCCTAATCCCTTAAATGAAGCTTTTACAAATCCTGTTTTTTGCCCTTTTAGAGGAAGCTTGTCATAAACAACTGTTCCTGAATCTAATATTTTAATTTTAGCCCCAATAATTTTTATATCGTCTAATTTAGGCTTAGTATCTGATTCTTGTACAATTTTAACATTGTCTTTTCTTGTAGTTCCTTCAGGTATACTTTTTGTAAGCAATACATCTGCGTTTTTAAGGTCTATGGTTACATATTTAGTGTCTTCAGGTTTTGGAACCTTTACTGCTATTTTAGAAGGGTACTTTTTAAACCGAGGGCTTAAAACTTCAACATTAGCCCCTGCTCTAAAACTTTTTTTAGCTTCAAAGTCCCTTTCTTCAATTAATCTATCTGCTTTAGCTTTAGACATTTTATTAAGTCTTGCTTTTGCTTCTTTTTTGTCTTCTTTTCTTTTTCTTTTTGAAAAAGATGTTCCTTCAGCAAAGCCAAATTTATCAGTCTTTTTTTTGGTTTCTTCGTAATCTTCAAAGAAATCTTGCTGTCCTTCTTTTTTAGCTTTTCTTTTTTTAGCTTTTTCCTTGCCAAAAAACTTAGTTTTCCATTTACCAAAATTTATTGCCATTTTATACCTTCTTTGCCCTTAATCTAAATTTTACTTGTCCTTTAGTTACACCAACTGTAAAACCTTGTTTTCCTTCTTTTCCTCTAACATTGAATTTTTTGTTTTTAGGAGTTTTTTTCTGTGTTTCAAGCACAATAAACCCACTTGGTAAATTAGGGCTTGGGGGAGTGTTTTCTTGTGCTACTTTTATTGCACTCATAGGAACTTTCCACCTACTTGGTGGTTTTTCGTCTCCTTTTATTACATTTACAACTCCTGATTCTAAATCTACCTTAGACCAAGTAGTTGGAGAGGATTGATAGACAATTACACTTGGGTATTGGTCTTTTTTTACCTTTTTGTTAGACTTTGTGTCCCAGTTTGAAAAAGACCATTCTTTAACAGTTTTTCCATTTATAACAGGATTGTTTTTGTAGTCTTCAGGGGTTAGAGACTTATTCTGCCCTTCTTTGTCTATTATATTAAAAGCAGTCTGCTTTACATCTTCTGCCTCTGCTTCTTTTTTTACATTTTGCAGTTGTTCAACAGGAAAAGATGTTTTTGTATTTATTGCTGTATAACTATGTCCTCCATCAGGAGATTGCACTCCTCTTGCAACATTACTTCCCCCTAAAGTTTGTATTGTTGGGTTAGACACAGCAGAAGATGAACTAAAGTTAGTTTTTACTTCAGTTACATTGTTGGATTGTTCTACTGTAGTAGTGTCCTTTATTTCTTCTAATTGTTTTTCAAGATTTTTATATAAACTAGGTGTCCATTCAGAAAGATAATTTAATGATATAGCCTTATCATAATCTTTTTGACTTAACCCATAATTTTTTTCTTTTAAGCTTTGTGAATTAGGTAATTTAAATTGATATCTAATTTTTGCTAAAAGGTTCCAATCAGGGGCAGGTGGTGTATTAGAGTTATATTGTGCATTAATAACATCTTCTGCCCACTCTTTGTGTATGTCCCAAATTTCTTTGGCATTATCTAATGAGTAAGGTCTGTTGTTATCGAGAGCAGTTTGTAATGTCTCTTGGGCAATAGTTGTATTACCTTTTCCATCTATATTAATTGCTAAATTGTCTACATCTGTAGAAGCTACTTTATTTGCGTCTTTATTTGAACTTGGACTAACCACAGGGTTTGTAAAATAAGATTCTTCTCCTGAAACTTCTTTCCATGGGTCAGAAGCACGTGCAGATGGAGATATTTCTTCAAGTGCTAATGCTATATTAAGGTTTTCAGCAGTTTCTTTAGTAAGGGGTGTAGGTGTAGCTGAACCTCTTGATTCTTCTTGCTGAAGGTCTGTGTTTATAGCAAATTTAGGAGAAGTGTCTTTTGAATACACAGTTGAAGAAGATGCTTCTAACATTTTTTCTTCTTCTGCAATTAAGGATTCTAAGTTTTTACCTGATTGTTTAACAAATTTGTCAAATTCAGCTTTTGTAGTTTTTGCATCTTTTCCTTGCTGTATAGACCACTTTGTAAAATCTTTTGAAGGTTCTGAAGATTCAGTAGAAACAGCATTAAGTGAGTTTTGGAAATCTCTTGATATATTATATCCTGCACTTCCATAGCGTTCTTTGTCTGCCATAGGGTCAGAAGCTCTTGAAAAAGTAGGGTCTACCTTACCACCTTTTGTAGAGGAGGGAAACATTTCTTCTGCAACTATTTTTGCGTCTTCTACATTTTTTAATGCTTTTGTTTTTCTTTTTTCTTTTGCTTCTTTTTCTTCTTGGGCTTTTTTTATATCATCATCTTGTCTTTGAATGTCTTCATCTTTTAATAAAGACATAGAGCCTATTCCATACTTTCTTTCGTTTAACTCTAATTCTTGTGAATCTTGTGGGGTAGCAGGTTTTGGTCTACGTGCTCGACCTTCTGCTTTTTCAACTGCGTCTTTAAAAGCTTTGTCTTTTGAAGGGTCTACATTTGTAAGTGAAGATTGAGAGCCTATTCCATAAGGTCTTCTTTGGTCTGTCATTCTTGATTCTTCTTGCTGAAGGTCTGAATCCATTACATACCTAAATGCTTTTTGTTTGGCTTCTACTTGTTTAGCTTTTTCTTGTAAATCTTTTTCTCTTTGGGTAATTCCTTTTGCAAAATCGCCTATAGAAGGATTAAGCCTTGATTGTGATGAAGAACTATAGTATTGGCTTCCAATTTCTTCTTGCTCTGTGGCACTTTCTAATTCATTTCTTTTTTTAGCTAATCTTTCACGTAATATTTTGTCTGCTCTTGAACCACTTGTTCCTTGTCTCATATATGCAGGAACATAGGGTTTTCTTGGGTCTGCCATTATTTGTTCTCCTAATATTTATATTTCTTTTTTAAGTTTTTCTTCTTTAATTCAAATTGTACCCCACCACGTGAGATGTTTGCAAAGAACTTACCAATGTCAAGTCTTTTTACTTGTGGTTTTTGTTTACTAGACTTCAATACAGTAAATGTTTCTGCAACTGTATTCCCCATAGGTAGATTTCTAGGTCTAACCCTTGTATACCTAACTTTATTAGTTAGAAGGTTTGCAACAGGATATTGATTTCCTTGTTGCCAAGTAAAGAGATATCCATATTGATTAGGTTTTTCTAATTTTATGTCTTTTATCTTTTTTCTTTTTGGCAACCTGCCTTTTACCTTAGTTTTCTTTCCTTCTTCTCCTTTAATCTTAGCTTTAGGGTCATCAGTTTTTTTAGCTTCATCAACTTTAGCTTTTTCAGGGTCTTCTTTTGGATTTTTTGCTTTTCCCTTTTCAGGGTCTTCTATTTTTTCTTCTACTCTTGCTTTTGCCCTAGTTCTTGTTATATCAGGAGTTTTAGTAGGAATATTAAATTTTAACTTGTTTGGCTTATCTACTTCTAGCTTAATTTCGTCTCCAACGATCTTTCCTTTGAAAACTGTTAATTCATCAGGGATTTTTATTGATGTATCTTTTCTTTGGGGAGATTTAGCCTTTTTAGTTTTTTTGTCAGGAGTTGTTTTAGGAACTATAACTTCTGTTTCTTTTGGTTTGGCTATTTCAACCCAAGGTTTATAAGGGTTCTTAGAGTCTGTAGTTACTTTAGGTAGAGGGACTAAGGTTAGTTCGTTTCCTGTAGCTAATATAACTTCAAATGATGGAGAATCTCCACTTTCATAAGAAATCCCTAGTTTTCCATCAGGAGACTGCCAAGCCTTAAAGTCTTCTTTAGATGTAGTTGTCCCATAATATTCTGATGCAGAAGTAAATGCTTGTTTAACTATATCTTTTACCTTTAATGCTGTAGGGTCAGCTAAAAGTTCATTGTAGGTTTTGTCGTCTATCTTTTTGGTATAAAAAGATACATCTTTACTTTCTCCTGTAGCAGGGGGCTTTTCTTTTGTTGGGGCAGAAGACTTACTTTCATCAAACTTAACTTCAGTTCCTTTATCCCCTGTATCTCTTTTAGGTAAAGGGTCTTTATCAGGTCTTGTGCCTATTTTATTTTCTCCACCAAACTTTCCATCATCTTCTACGTTTTTTTCTACCTTTGTAAGAAAATCATCACTTTTTTCTATTACCTTTTCTTCATCTAGTCTTTTTTTCCAATATGCTAAAGCTTCAGGGTTTTTGTCTTTTTGTGCTTTTGCTAATTGTTTTAATAAATATGTTTCATAATCATCTTTTTTCTTTTTAGCTAAGCTTTCTGCATCTGCTCGTTTTTTAGCATCTGCTTCATCTAATTTCTTAATTCTGTTTTCTTTAGCAGTATCAGTTTCATCTTTTTTTCTTGAAGCTTCTCGCTTTGCTTTAGCCTTCTTTTGAGTTTCTATTAATTCGTTTAGTTCTTTTTGTGCTTTAATATAATCTTGGGTTTCTTTTGCCTTTAATCTATCCTTGTCTAAAAAATCTGCTTTGTTAAAGCTTTCTGCTTCTTTTACTGCATTTGCTTGTTCTTTAGCTAAAGACTTTTCTTCAGCTAATTGTTTTTTTTCTTGTCTCTTTATAAAATCAGGTGTTTTTTCATAATCATAAACTTCTTGTTTTGTTACTTCGTATTTTTTTGTATCTTCTATGTTTTTAACTAATTCTTTTTCTTTTTTGTTATAGAAAGCTACGTCTTTAGAGTCTAGGTTCTCTTTACCAAATTTTAACCTTGAATAATCTGTAGGGGCAAAGCTTTTAAGCCAATCTTCTTCGCTTAGACCTAGGCGAAGACTGTCTTGAAATTTTGGGTCTAAGTCTGTTTCTTTTAGTCTTTGTTTAACTAAATCATCTACTGCATCTCTGTTTTCTTTAATTGCAAGGAACTCAAAGTGCTCTTCTTTCATTTTTATACCACTTACATTTGGTGTGTCAGGATTTTTGTTAGCAATAGCAATAGTAAGTTTATCTTCTGCTATTTTCTCTTTTAAGTTTTGATAATTTTTTAGATAATCTTCTGCTACTTTTACACCCTTTTTTTCTTGTGCCTTCAATACTAATGGTCTTGCAACAGTTTTTGCTGAAACTTTACCTACTCCCTTTATAATAGAACCTGCTATCATACCTGTAAGCAAGGCATCTATAGGTCTAAACCCTGCACCTAAACGAGATACAACTGTTTGTGCAGAAGTATCTGTAATTGGCTTGTTTTGTAAATACTCCATTGTTTCTTTAGACCTAAATAAAATATCTCCAAATGGAAGGGACTTTCTTTCTGCGTCTGTTTTTGTAGGGGAAATATTCCTTTTCTGTTGCCCTTGTATATCAGATGCTATTGTAAACCCAAGTAATGGAGGAGATACTGCTAAAGCACCTCTCCCATAGTCCATTGTAATATCTAGCCAACTAGCATCTTTTAAATCTTTTATATTAGGAATTTTATTTAATTCTCTTGCTAAATAGGGGATTCCTGTTATTTCTATTAATGTACCTATAGTTGGGTCTATACTATCTCCCAAAAAGGGTTTTAGTTTGGTAGGTACAGGTATGCTCGTTGCCCCTCCAAACCTATTTGCAGGTAAAGGAGTTTTCCCAACTTTACTATCAGGACTAGAACCTATATTAGATAATACAGAAGCAGGGGATATATAAGATAATGCTTTAGCGTAAAAGCTTTTTGAAACAGGTTTAGAGGGTGCTTGTACTCGTTGGCTTGGAATAGATTTAGGAGCACTATAAACAGTAGTAGGCACTTCTAAAGAAGCATCTACTCTAGTTTTGTACCTAGGAGCCAACCTTGTTTGTTTAGCTTCTAATTCTCGTTCTTGTTCAGCTAAAGATTTTTTCTTAGGAGTTAGACGAGATTGCTTTCGTTCTAATTCTCGTTCTTGTTCTTCTGTTACCATTAGTTAACTTTCTAAACCTTACATAACAACTTGCTTTAAGCGTTGCCATTTTTCTTTATTTCCTTATCTAGTTTTTTTAACTTAACCCATTGATGTACTGTTAATTTCATTTA
>Ga0098036_1000291_pt1 | contig 23096 bp, 27 predicted proteins | sample 4_EtaG_FD_77064 | JGI IMG/M metagenome (GOLD analysis project Ga0098036, IMG submission 77064) | Marine viral communities from the Subarctic Pacific Ocean - 4_ETSP_OMZ_AT15127 metaG | ecosystem: Environmental > Aquatic > Marine > Oceanic | place: Pacific Ocean | collected 2015-01-07 | reverse complement strand
TGATGCTGAAGAAGCTCAAAAACTTAATCAAGAAATTGCAAGTCTTGATTATCAACAATTTAAAGAAGCCGAAGATTATGAAAAACAACAACTACAATATCTTAGTGATATTCTTCGAGGTAACGCGGGTGCATTAGGTTCTACTAATGTTCAATACGCAGCAGCTCCTAGTTTAGCATCACAGATTGGTGGTGGTGTTGCAGGTATTGCTGGTCTTTATGGAGCTCTTGGAGGGTTTAAATAATGAGCATTAAAAATATAATTCAACAAGAAAATGATTTGCAGGAAATGTCTCAGCAGTCATTAGCTAACTATCTTAATAACCCTACTGGTCAATATAATCCTTATCTTGTAGCAGGAGAGTTACAACGTAAAGAAGCCTTTGCTCAAAGACAAATGACAGAAGCTCCTCAAGAAACAGTAGTAGACGAGTTAGTAGCTCAAGCTATACCTATGGGGGGAATGCCTAGGGGTGGAATGCCTATGCCTCAACCTAGACCAGAAGAAGTTATGGTATCTGACACTATTACAGAAACTGGGATTGCTAATTTACCTGCACCCAACATAGGACAGAACTATGCAGGTGGTGGTATTGTTGAATATGATAATGGTGGAGAAGTGGGCCTTTTTGATAAAATAAAAGACTTTGGTCGTGAAAGATTAAGTGGATTAGAAGCAGGACTCGATGAACGTACTGCGCGAAGCCTAGAACGGATGAGAATATACGAAGAAACTGGCGAGTTTCCTGAAATGACTGAACAAGATTTAGATGATGCTCTTGCTGTTAGTGGTCTTGGTGCCATAGGAAGTGTAGGCGGAAAAGTTATGCCTTATATAAAAAACACCACTAAAAAAGCTGCAGATTATATAAAAGACAAACTTAAACCAACTCCTACTAAACCATTAACTAAGAAGCAAAAAGCAGACGCTAAAGCTAAAAAGATAAAAGATGATAAAGCTAAAGCTAAAGCTGATAAAGCTAAACAAGATACTAAACCTAAACCAGGAGCAGTTGATAGAGCTATCGGTCGAGGATTATTAAAAACTGCAGACTTAGCCGCTACTGGAATAGCATACCCCCTAGCCGGAGCAGTTAGAAATCCTATGACTGGAATTGGTGCATTAGGATTAGGCGCATATTTTAAAAATCAATATGATAAAAGTCAAGAAGAAGCAGCGAGACTAAAAGAAGAAGAAACTAAAAAAGCCGCAGCAGCCTTAACAAAAAAAGAGATAGACAAGTTAGAAGAACAAAAAAGAGCTGATGCACTTCAAGCAAAACGACAAGAAGAAGCAGATAGAAGAGCGTACCTTGCACTTGCATTAGGCGGCGCTAAAACAATGGCAGGGCAATCTCCATACGCTCTTGCTAATATTGGCGAAGGTTTAGGCACGGGTGTAGCAAGCTTAGTAGAGCTTGAAGAAGCAGAAACAGCTAGACAAGCAGCTACAGATATAGCTGAACAAAAATTTATGAATGACCTTTACAAACAGTCTATAAATCAAATGAATGAATTTGCGGAACTTAAACTTAAACTAAGAGGCGGGGAAGACCCAACTTTTACAAATAGATTTTTAGGTAGATTAGAAAATAGAGGTATTGACCCATCAGATGTAACTAATCCTGATTATATAGCAATAGAAAATGAAACTATAATAGAAATGTATCCTAGCATGGCACCAAGGGGTAACGCTATAGTTAACGGACAAGCATTCACTGGAGTTTAAAAACTAACATGCCTGTATATACGACAACACTTCCAAACGGGCAGTCTATACAAGTGATGGGGCCAACCGGCGCTACTCCTGAAGATATTCAACAAGCGGCCCTTCAAATAGCTGCTCAACGCACACCTGTTTTATCACCTGATTCTGGCAAACGTAATTATTCATTAGGCACAGCTGCAAGCAAAGGATTTAGCCGAGGTGCAGAAAGAATTAAATCTGCATTTGGTGACGTTATTCCTGCAATGGCAGGCAAAGCACTAGGGTTTGATGAGTATGCTGAACGTCAAATGAAAGAAGCTCAAGCTTCTCAAGAGTTAGTTAATAGAAAATATAGAGCTGAACTTCAATCTTATAAAGATGTACAAAGTATTGGCGATGCTATTAAGTTTGGTATAGAAACAGTAAGTGAACAAATACCTAACTTAGCTACTATGGTAGTTCCTGGTGCAGGATTAGGTGTAGCAGCTAGAATGGGAGCTTTAGGTTCTAAGGTAACTCCAGGAGCAGCTCAAGGAATTGGTGTTTATTTAGGTTCATACGCTCTTAATACTCCTGAGGTATTTCAAAACATTTATGATGAAACAGGTGAACTTGCAACCGGTACATCATTATTATTTGGTGCAGCAGCAGCTTCACTAGATTCTGTGCTTCCTAGTGCTATTTTAAGAAATCTTACTCCCCTTCAAAAACTTGCTATTTCTAAAGCAGTTATTAAAAAATCAGGCGCTCGACCAGGTTTAGTTGAGTCTGTGTTTAAAGGACTTGCTAAAGGTGCAGCAACTGAGGGCGTGACTGAAGGTATGCAAGAAGCTATTAGTATTAGCGCTGAAAACTTTGTAGCGGGTAATCCTCAAATTTTCGATAGTGAAGACTGGGATCGCATCATGGAGTCATCAGTTCGAGGTTCAGTAGCAGGTGGTACATTTAGAGGTGTAAGTGAGCCGTTTGGTAGAGCACCGGCAGCACCTACACCAGAACCTAAACCAGAACCTACAATAACACCTACACCAGAACCTACAATAACACCTACAAAAACAGAAGTGGCAGCGGCAACAGAAGCAACGGCACTAGCAGAAGCGACAGCGGCGACAGAGGCAGCGGCAGTAGCAAAAACAGAAGCTGATATAAAAGCAATAGAGGCAATAGAAAAAACAAAAGTTACTCAAGCTGCAGAATTAGGCTTAGATATAGAAGAAGATGGACAAACAGCAACTAGATCTGAGTTAGTTGACCCTAAAAATGAAGACTTAGGAGAACAAGATGTAGTATATAATTGGGATAGTATTAAATTAACTTGGGAGAAACAAGATGAACTCACACCTACTGATACAAGTGACAGAACTCAAATTGCTGGAAGAAGCGATGAAGTACTTGTCAAATCCAAAGATGACCAAGATGCCCCACCTCCTACAAAACCTAAGCGAGGAGAAGTGGGAAGCGATCGTACTCCTATTTCAACAACTGGAAGAAGAAAGGATGTCAGCGACGTTGCATTAACAGACAAAGAAAAAGTCCTTAAAAACGAAATAGCCAGAAAGTATTTACCTAGAATTGAAGAAGCAAGAGAAAAACTGCGCCCTATAGAAGAAGCCGAAAATGCAAAAGTTAGGGGTGACCAAGCAGCTACTTACAAGTTAATGGATAAACAAGAAGCTAGACGGCAAAAAGCCTTTAAAAAAATTAACGATGAAGGTATGGCCGAGTTTGAGGCTCGTAGAAAAGAAGCTGTCAGCGACGCTGCATTAACAGACCGAGAAAAAGAAACAAATAAAAAATATCCCGCTGACCTAGTGCTAGCTCGCGACCCATATTCTTTAGCAGGTTCGCTAGAAAAAGTTCCTGCAGAATCTTCTGAAGACTACCAAAAAAGACTAAACAACTATTTAAACAACAGAATAGAAGGAGAAACTGAACCTGAGTTTAACAAACGTACAGGTCTTAAAGATATAGTTTCAACATCTGCGAAAACAGGTAAGCCTAGAAAAGCTCAGATGTTAACTGACAAGCTTGGAGATGTTCAGTACGCTGGAGAGAAAAGAGTTAGAGCGTTAAGTCAAATTCCTCCTGGAACTAAAATACATTGGGACGGAAAAGATTGGATAGTTGATACGTATGAAATAACAGATCAAGATAGGCGTGCCCCTGGAACAATGAGTATAACGCTTATACAACGGGGAGGTGCTAGATTTTCTGCGACATCAAATAAAGAGGGAATGGTAAAGCTAGGAGATACGGAAGTAATGCAAGTAACTTCTAACCTAGCTGACGCCGATACTATGGGTACTAATTTATCTAGCTTGACCAGTGAAAATACGAGCGGCACTATAAAAGATAAACCGTTGTTAAAAACCCCTGCAACTCTTGGGTGGCAGTTAACAGAAAAAGAAGCTAACGCTGACAAAAAATTAAAGAAAAATAAGACTGCAAAACAACTAGAAAAAGAAGAAGCCCGAAGAAGCGGGGAAGAAATAGAGGAAACAGTAGCAGAAACTTGGGAGGAAATGTCAAGCTCTAAAGTTTCTTTTGATAAACTGTCGGCTGAAAATCAATTACGTTTAGAAGAAGCAAGAGAAGATTTAGGAATTACTGCAGAACTTGTAGACGAAATTGATCAAGAAGTAGCACCTACACAGGAACAAAAAGTTAAACAGACATTAAAAAAAGCTGCCACGCCTCTTACAATAAAAGAAATAGCTGAACAAACAGATATATTGGAACCTAATGTACGACGCATAACAGGTCAAGGCGCTAAGACTGGTAAGTTTGAGAGAGTAGATAAAGGTGTCTATACATTAACTACACCAGACGGTAAAAAAATAGCCCATATAGAAGTGGGCGACGCAGTAAATGTTCTGCCTAAGTTAGTAGAACAGGGCGAAAAGTTTGACATGATATTCCTAGACCCTGCATACTTTAGTAAAGCTCTTATAGGAGGCAATAGGGGGATTAAAGAATATGAGTTTATGAGAGCACCAGAATTTAAAAAAGCAATGAAAAGTGTTCCAGATTTAATAAAAAACAACGATGGCCATGTCTATCTTATGTTATCAGGAGCTCGCACTGCACAACAGGATATGCTACCGTATCTTAATGCTATGAATGAAGTAGGACTTTCTGTAGTAGGCGAAGGAGAATACAAAAAATTCTTTAAGAATGGAAAGCCTGTAACAAATGTAAGAGGGGAAGAAGCAGCAGCAGAAAAAATATTCCTATTTACAAAATCTGGTATGGCAAGAAGAGGTGAAAAAACTTTAGATAATCTTAACTTTAGATTTGTTAGACCTTCAGTTCGTAAAAGTTATACAACTGAAAAAGCACCTCAACTACTTAACGCACTTATTACTAACTCGACACTTGAAGGAGAGTCAGTGCTTGATCCATTTGCCGGGTCAGGTGTTACAGGTGCAGAAGCTGTTAAAGCAGGTAGACAAGCAACGCTTGTAGAGAAATCAGAAAAAGCGGTTGAGGATTATATAATACCAAAAATAGAAGGCGCACAAGACACTATACAAGAATCACGAACTGATACAGAAGGTACAGGGCAAACTGCAGAGACAGTAACAACAGAACTTGTAGAAGAGTTTGGTAACAACGTTAATAAGACAATAGAAAAAGGCAACTTAGTTATTGTAGATGACGTAAGTCAACTACCTGCTAACATTAAAATGTCTTCAACTGCTAATGGAGCCTTTGATAAAAAATCAGGCATATCTTATTTAGTTGCTAACCGTATACAAAAAGGTCAAGCTCGTCGCATATTGCTTCATGAAATAGGTGAGCATTACGGGCTAGAGAAAATGGTGGGTAAAGACTATATGTCACTACTCAACCGTCTCAAAACGTTAAGAAAACAAAACGCTGATGTAGATGCAATATTTGCTCAAGTGCAAGAGCAATACCCTGAACTAAAAGTAAATAGTAAACCTTTCTTACAAGAGGTCATGGCTAAGGTTGGTGAGAGTGCTCCTAACAACACATTGTTCAGACGCATGGTAGGCGCAGTCAAAAACTTCCTACGCAGGCTTGGGTTGTACAACGTTAACAAGTTTAGTGATACTGATATTCAAGACATGATCTTAAACTCTCTGAGAGTTTCCTTAGCAGAGGCTACTGGTACTAGAGAACAGGCATCAGGTACACCGGCTGTGCAGATGTCTAGAGGAAGGTATGATGACTACCCCTATCTTCCTTCATCAGATGTTGATATGATTATTGATCTGGGCGGCGTAGACCGCAGAGAAGCGCAAGGGGTGTTTGCTAAAGCTAATAACTATATTCAAAACTTACCCGCAGCTCAGTCAGGTATTGGTAGAGAAATAGTATCTCGCTTGTCTACAATACCTGATTATTTAGCAGGTGCATATGTAAGCTTCTTATCTATTCCTAATAAAATTGAATTGTTTGCAAAAGAATTACCGGCATTAAACAATCTTTTAACTTTTATTCAAAACAAAGCTGACATCATAAAACAAGGTAGAGAAGAAGTTTCTATAAGATTAAGAAATGCTGATAGAATAACTAATAAATACAAAGAAACTCCAAGGGGTAAAAAAATACTTGAAGAATGGAACACAGTACTATTAGAATTATCTAGAGAAAATGTTAACCCAGAAACTATTATTAATGATCCAGCAGCTAGAGCAGAATTAGAAAGAGGGACACTTATAAAAGGAAGCCGAATATACAGAGAAAAAGCAATAGAATTAGTAGAACGATATGAAAGATTACCAAAAGATTTAAAAGATTTAGCTAATCAAATTGTTAATGAGCTAAAAGGTAGATACAATACTTTGTTAGAAACTATGATAGAAGCTTTTCCATCAGCTGAAACTCAACTAAGAGATAGGTTTACTGCTCTTAATTACTATTTACCTATGGTACGTAAAGGTGATTATTGGTTCAAATACATGACTAAAGATGGAGAAGAAGGTAAAGCCTCCGCAACAACTCCTTTTTTAAGAGAACAAATGAAAAAGAAATTAGCTGCACAAGGTGCTACACAATTTGAAAATTTTTCTCGTACACAATTAGCTCAAGTTCGCGGTAGTGCTCCAGCTGCGTTTGTAGAAAATTTAAAAAGTGCCATTGAAAAAAATGAAGCCTTAGATACAAAAAGTCAAATAGAAATAGTAAAAACTATAGAAGAACAATATCTTGCTTTATTTCCTGAACAATCACTAAGAAATCAAGAAACTCATCGTAAGGGAATTCCAGGATATATTAACGACGTGTTGTTTGCTTATGGTGACACCGCTCCTAAAATAATAGCTTCAACTGCAAACGCAAAATATAACACTCAAATTATAAATGCTTCTAATACAATAAATCAAGATGCGACTGATTCGGAAAGCGCTATAATACGTGCTATAGGTAGAGATACTATTAAGAGTGTACCATTTTATATAAATCCCGTAGCAAATCCTTTTGCTGCTATGCCCGCTTATGCAAGTTATGTTTGGTTTCTTGGAGGTAATATATCTTCAGCTGTAGTTAATATAACTCAATTACCTTTAATAGTAATGCCATTTCTGCAAGGTGAATATGGATTTGACGCATCACAAAAAGCTTTATTTAAAGCGATGAAATTATATACAGAAGGAGGGTTTGAAGAAAACAGAGAGTTTCTTCCTGATCGAACAGCTGCTCCTTTTAAAGTTGACCCTAAAACTGGAAAAAAAACTTATAGTGGTAAAAATGCTGAGTTGTTCAAAGAAGGAGGCAAATATTATAATTTGTTTAAAGATGCAGAACAAGCTGCTGCATTGCGACGAGGTGTAGGCTACGAAATAACTGAACTAAGAAAAAATTTAGGTGATGAAGTTACAGCTGGAACAAAAATTAAAACAAAAGTAGAAGCAGGGGTAGGATATATATTTCAAAACTCAGAAAGACTTAACAGAGAAATTACTTTAATAGCTGCATTTGATTTAGCAAGATCAAAAGGTATGTCAGAAAAAGATGCTATTCAAAAAGCTATTGAGCTTACGAGCAAAGTGCATTCTCATGCATTACCTGAAGTTGGACCTAGATTATTTCAAGACGGTTTAGGTAAAGTAACTTTTGTTTTTAAACGTTTTGCTCAAGCTCAAATATATTTGGTAAGCAAATTATTTAAAGATGTATTTGGGGCCAAACCTAAAAATGAAGCGGAGCAAAGAGCAAAAGACATTGCACGTAATCAATTGTTAGGAGTATATGGATATTCTTTCTTGATGGCCGGTGTACAAGGTATGCCGTTTTATGGGGGCGCTACTATATTAGCATCATTACTTTTTGATGATGAAGATGATCCACTAGACCCACATACTGCAGTTAATCAAGCTGTAGGAAATTTTGCTTATCGAGGACCTTTAAGTAATTTAGTTGGTATAGATATATCCCAACGAACTGGTTTTAGAGATTTAGTATTTAGGGAAGACCCTGCTAGATTAGAAAAAATAGGAGCCGCTGCTTACATGTTAGAAGTATTAGGAGGTCCTGGTTATTCCGCAGTAAGAAGATTTACTGAAGGTGTTGGAGATGTAGCCAATGGAGAAATAGGTAGGGGAGCAGAAAAAATGCTTCCTACAGCTTTGGGTAACACATTAAAAACTGTAAGATATAATACAGAAGGTATGACTAATCGTTATGGAGTACCTATTATTGAAGGAGATCCTAGTGTTTATGAAAGCTTTATGCAATTAGTAGGTTTTACTAATATTGAGCTTTCAGAAGCTTATACCGAAGCTAACGCATTAAGAGGACCTGAAAGAAAATTACAAAAACGTAGATCTCATTTGTTATTAAAATATTTTTTAGCAAAACAAACAGGCGACACTGGCGGCATGGAAAATATCCAAAAAGAAATTGATGCTTTCAACAAGAAAGCTCCTAGAGGTTTTACAATTACTCCTAGTGTTAGAAATCGTTCTATGCGTAGTCGAGAAGAAAGACTTAAAAATTCTGTAAAAGGAGTTTATATAAGTAAGACTAGGCGACCAGGTTTAGAAGAAAGATATTCTTTTGATGACTAACCTATACGCCAAGTACGCACACCCATAAAATCTTCCTCTACTACCGCATAAGTTTTTACTCTAATTTTAGCTTTTTTAGCTCTGTTTTCAATTAAATAAATTAAGTTAGAACTCTTCAACGTAGGAATAAAAAAACTGTCCCCTACCTCCATAAACTCAAAAGGAAATAACCACTCTGGATCATCATGCAATTGCATTCTTCAACCCTTCCATTCTTTCCACACCTAACGTACTTAGTTTAATTTTATAAACTGCTGTAGCAGATTTAGAGACATCTTTCCAACCGGCATTCATACGCTGTTTAACTTTAGCTCCTACCTCTATTTCAATCTTAAGTAGTTTCATTTGATATACAAATTCTTTAGTACTAATAGGAAGCTCTGCTAAATAAGAATCAAACTCTCGTTTAGAAATCCACATGGTGTCTTTATCATTATCTACTCGCATAGTAAGTTGTCTGTAAGGCTCATTAATAATTTTGCCATCTTGGAATGCTAAAATCTTATCAGTATTAGCGTCAATGTAATCTTGTAAAACTGATTCATAATCTACATTGTTAACCTTAACTACTTGATCTCGAATAGTAATCATCTCCCCCACAATAAACTTATAGATACGCTCTACATCAATATCTAAAATGTCTGCTTTGTTAACTATCTCCGCCGCAGTCATAGTTACCGATACAAGATTCTCATAAAAACGATATGCAGTATCATTACCAAAGTCCTCTACAAATTTATTTTCCCATTTAGTTAAATTAGTTTTAATGGCTTTTTCATCACCATATTCAAAGAGAGCGCGTACAAACATAGGACCGGCCCACCCATAGTGAGTATTAAACTCATCAAAAATTTCTTTACCGAGTCTTGCGTTATCTATAAATGATTTAGGTTTTCTTACAGGAAACTCAATTAATCTAGCGGCTTCTCCATTAGGATTAGACCTAATAGTTTTTAGTTTGTCGTACAAAGAATGATTAGAAGTCATGATAGCTATTAAAGAGGCAGGCGCTTCATACTCACGTTCAGAGTTAGTAGAAGCTTGCATTTTAAGTTTAGCTTTACCTTGAGATACAGCTAAAATAAAGTCTGATAGTAAATAAGGATTTTTATTACCCACCTCGTCAAAACCAAACGGTATATTATGCAACGTTAGAAATCTTCCTTGTAAAGCATTAGAAGTCGTATTCATTACAGACAAGTTTTTAGGTTGACCCCAGATACTTAAAGCACTGTACAAAGCTCCTGTTTTAGCCGCACCTGATTCTCCAGTCAACGATATAGCTACGCCAGTAGTAGACGAATAGTCCATTAAGATAGAACCAAATCCACACAAGGTAGTAAACATATGCATCTCTAATCCATTTTGATTTAATTTTTGAGCAGCAGTTTTCCACCCCTCGTAAGTTCCACTGGTAGATAAGAAAGGAGCAACAGAGCGGGCTAATGCAGAGATAGGAGTAGTTTTTTCCGAACCATCATCTGATATTTCAGTGTTGCCTATAACAAACGCAGTCTTGTCTCCGTTCCAACCCATTTGATCATACATTACATCATATTTGTTTCTCTTCTGCATGTCCTTAGCCCAATCAATAAAATACCTCATAATTAATTCCTCTTGTTGTTTACTGTCATAATATAGTCCATTACTTGTTAATGTTTTACGAAGTTCAGTAGGGTCGTACACTACTTTCATTGGTAAAAGAAATTCTAGTAAGCCGTCGTGTGGATGTTTAACATGTATTACTAAACAGTTTCCATCAGAGGTACTGCGTACATGTCTAATAGCAATCATCTCATATTCATACACTATTAAATCATCACTATAAGTTGTTCCTTTTTTATCTGTAATAGTAACTGTTTTATATAATCCACCATCATTTTTTCCTATCCAATAACCACGCTCGTCCATAGAAGCCGGCAACCCATGAATTTTTTTAATAGGTTTAGGTAGCACTTCACCTTGTAAGACAGGCTCTTTTTCAGACACCTCTAACTTAATAGGTACTTTAGTAAGTTGAATAGGGGATGTAATTTTTTTCCAATGAGGGCAACTAATACAAAGATCAGGTTTAGCAGAATTAAAGTCTACACAAGTATGAGGTTTGCCTTCAGTAGACAAAGCTTTTTCTTCTGTTTCCTCATAGTTATAACCTGGATGGTCTTTAGATATAGTGTGAATAACATCATCGCGGTCTACGCAGTTTTGAGCTAAAGATAGTACCCTCCACCACACAGGTTCTTCAGAAGTTTTTACATTGTGTACATAGTCTTTAACTTGAGCACATCCTTTCTCGCCATCTTTAATACTTTCTATTAAAAAAGGTTTAAATCTGTTTTCAAAGTTTTTATATTTTTCTTTTATTTGTTCAGGAGTAAGGCCTGTTTTAACTATTTCTTCTAGCGGAACTTCTTCTGTGTACTTATCATTAATAATATCTACAATAGTATTAAGAGTATACTCTGGGGCATCTCTTAATATTAAAGTAGGTCTAGGAGGTTCTTGTTTATAATTATTTGTTTCGGGGCACCGTAGTAACCGAGCAGAATCTCCTGTGACAGTAGGGTCAATTTTTAATCCTTGTTGTATACATAGCCCTTTAAATCTATCTGCAACAAGTTTCCATTGATCTCTTGGCAACTGTGTTTTTAAAAACCAGTAAGCGTGTATCCCATTACCACTATTAACAACCGCAGGAAAAGGTAATTTTGTATATTCAATAAATTTAGTAAGTGCGACTAAAGCTTCTTTCTGTGAGGGATAATCTTTAGTTTCACCTACGTCCAAATCTACATATATTGATTTAACATATTTAGTATTAGCCGCTTTTCTTTCTTTGGTTTCAAACGTACTCATTGCAATGAAAGTGTTTTTACTTTCTTTGGTGTACTTATGTATGAGATCAAGAGCTGCATCTAATGAGGTTGTATACTCATGATTATAAGAGGGAGTACCAGGAGTGTTATAAGCTACACAATACACGCCCTCCTCTGGCATTGCTTTAGTATAAAATTCTTTAAGCACAATAATCCTTCATAATTTAGAGTCAACAAAACGCTCCACAATAAATTGTGTTTTTTAAAAACTTTTGGAGCGTCTTATATTCTACTCTTTTGCATTAATCTTTAACAGCTAATCGTGAAACTATTTTAGTTTGTAAAAACTCTTGAGCTAATTTTTGATTAGTAAGAGGTAATTCTTCTGTTTGATTAGCAAACTGTTCAGTCCATACTTCATTCAAAGCTACTAAAAATGCTTTAATTTTTTGAGTATTCTTATCCCGTATAGGCGCTCCACGAAACCAATTGTGCAAAGTCATACGTGACACTCCAAAAACTTTAGCAACCTCAGTAATAGGAAGGTCTGCATTTACACAGGCCTTCGCTAACTGAACTCCCATCCTTTCTCCATCTAAATTGTTTAGATTTAATAAAAAATCTTGACTGTATTTTTTAGGCATAAGCCCTCCTATTTAGTAGCCCACTGATTAATAATATCTGACAGATCGTCAGCCGGTTCTACTTCCGGCTTAGCCGGAGCGCGTACTTTAGGTTCTTCCGGAGATGGCTCTGCCGGAGGTGGTGCAGTTTCTACTGGTGTATTGCTTGCCTCTATCTCTTCCAAAGTTTCTGGAGCTTTATGTTCATACCCCGCCTCTTCAGTAAATCCAAATGCTTCAGCACCGCCACTGCGCCCCTCAACATATTGAATAACTTGAACTGCCTTTAGATATAAAGAGACTCCCGCACCAAGTAAAGGCGTACACCAAGTGCCAATTATTGCAGTTACTTTTAGCTCAGACCCTCCCCAAATACTATTATTTACCATAGGAATACCTTTAGCATCAAAAATAGCAGGCTTGAACTGCGATTTAAACCTAAGCACAACATTGCCTGTAGGTTGTTTGGCATCGTCAAGCTCCTCCCAGTATGGAGGCTTGGCTTTTACAACGTCTTGTCCTTTAGCCCTTTTTGTTTCTTTGTCTACATTTTCTGCAAACACTTCGTTAATTTGTTTCAAAACCGGAATAGCGTCTGCTTTAGGAATAATAAGATCAACCTTATATTCGCCATCTGGTTTCTTATACTTGGTATCTGGTTCAGATAACCAAGGGTACTGCGCAATGCCTTTCGGCGTTGTAAATTGATTAGGCTCTTGTTTGGCCATAGTAATTCTCCTTAAGTTGTTGGTTTACGTACAGTTATTTTAAACTCTCTCATCGTACTAATTCCAGGAGGTAATCCTTCTTCTCCCCTCGTACTTAAAAACTCTTTAAAGTTTGTCTGACTAATGCGTTGTTGAAGTAACTCCAACGCTTGGTTTTCAAGGACATATTTTTTAAAATTATCCCAATCGCCGCAGACATAATTCTCTTTCAAGTTTTTAATGATAGTGCCATTCTCGGTGCGTAGTGTTTCCGCACCAATTTCATTACAAGTTTCTAACATTGCTTCCTCTAATCTATTTAACTGATCTTTAAAAACACTGTCTTCTTGTTCATACTTCTTAGATAACTTTTCTCGCTCGCGTCTAATAGCAAGATAAGTAGTTACTAAGTCATTTGCTTTTACTTCACTCATAATCCTATCTCCTCTCTATATAAATCAACTAAATTAATATGCCTATCTACTTTACCTTGTAGCATTGCATACATTCTTTTTTCAATCTCTGACCCTTGTAGATGTACAACAGTCATTTTGTTTTGTTGGCCCACTCTATCAATACGTGCAATACATTGAAGATAAACTTCTACACTCATTACCGGCGACCAAAATACTACAGTGTCAGCTCGTGTTAACGTAACTCCATGTGCCGCTGACTGAGGCTGTATTACTAAAGCTCTCGGATCGTCTGAATTTTGAAAGTCTTTAATAATTTGAGTACGGTTATGTGCAGATACACTACCATTTATAATAGCAGTGGTAATATCATGTTCTTCTAAATGATTAGCTACTATGTCAATAGTGTGTCGATAAGGTACAAAGATTAATATTTTATTAGAAGTTTCCTCAAGAACTTCCATAAGAGCATTGAGCCTAGGTCTTATATCAAACTCAATTACTTTTTTACTATCGGTATAAACTGCGCCACCAGAAATTTGTAAAAGTTTAGTCATGTTAGCCGCCGCGTTAACAGAAGTAATCTCTTCGCCGGCTGCTTCAATTAAAAATTCTTTCTTCAATTCTTTATAATACTTTTGTACATTTTTAGATAAAGGCACTTCTCTGGTTTGATAAGTGACTTCGGGTAAATCTAGGCAATCATTCTTTGCAAATCTAATCGCAGGTTGTAATACTGAATATACTGCGTCTTGACTATTATGTTTAGGTATCCACTTAAATCGAGTTATTTGAGTCATTACTCTATCGCGCCATGCTGATGAAAATTTAGGCACTTTGTGTGGCGCTACTAATCTAGCCAGTCCATAAGCATCGCATGGAGATTGTGAAGCCGGAGTTCCAGTCAACATCCATAAGCGTGTGTGGGGTTTTAATATTTTGTTAAGAGTTTTCCAACGAGTCGTAGACACATTCTTATAAGCATTGGCTTCGTCGACTACAATCAAATCAAAGTTTGCATCTATGATGTCATCTTTTACAATCCGTACTCCGTCATAATTAATAATAACAAACTCATATTTAGGGTTGTTAATAATAAGTTTACGATCGGCGGCTGTTCCATAAGCGACACCTGGATGTCTATGTAAACAAGTGTTGTATATATCATTCTTCCAAGCAGAAGTCATAATAGATAAAGGACAAATAACTAATACTCGTTTAATAACTCCAAGGTTCATTAAATAATCTGAAGCCCACAACACACTAGAAGTTTTACCAGTACCGGCTTCATTAAAACAAAAGGCTCGTTTATTAATACTTAAAAATTCAGAAGTAGTTTTTTGGTGGTTGAAAGGAACCCATCGACCTGTGTATTTGTAATCATTTACTATAGGAGAAGGTAGAGGAAATTTAAAGGTAACTATAGAATTTAACTGTGTTAATTCATCCGGACCCCAATGAATAAGTAGGTCAGTTAAATGTTCTCTCGTGTCTAATACTTTTGTTTTTTCTACCGCTGTCGTAATTCTTTCAACGATGTCATTAGGCACTGTAATTTTTAAAGCTTTGTTATCAATTAATTCCATGTTTCCCTCTCTAATTGGAATCTGAATTATAGCATCACATATTATTACAAGTCAAGCTTAATTTTACTTTTTATCTACCCGCTAAATATTGTCTAGTTTTTATTGAGCCATCAGAATTTCTTTTAAATGATCGGTTCTTAGATTTCGATTTAACTGTGTAACCGTCTTTGTTACTACCACCTTTTGATAAAGGCTTTTTGTGAGCTAAATCTTTACCTTCTCTCTTGTCTGCCACACCGTTGCCGTTGGCGTCTTTGCCATTCTTATCCACCTTGCGTCTAAGTCTTTGGCGCTCCATTCTTTTCTCGTGCTCCCCTCTGGCGAGCTGTTGTTGATACTCTTTTTTGTGAGGTCTTTTTTTGTTTATGTATGGCATGATAAGTTACCTTTTTGCTCCAATTAATAAATTCATCTACGGTCATGTTTCCTCTAAAAGAGTTGACTGCTCTACAGACTAACTGTATGTTTCGTCTATTATACACCCCTCCGGCAAAAATACGGTCAATACTTGCGTTAGTCTTAGAGATGACACCTCGTATTTTTTCGCATGTCAGAGGCATCCCAGTTAAAGCACACCTATAGTTTTGTTTCTTTAGTACATTTATAAGTTTCCGTGGAGTTAAATCTGTTTTATTTTTCTTTGACAACAAGTGTTTAAAATATGCTGTCCAATCTCCGTTTTCTTTTTCGTATCTTGTATTTACTTTATTAATCATCGTACACTTAGTAGAGCAACACAAATATTTAGGGTGTAATGTTTCAAACTTAGTCTTACATACCTTACACTTTCTCGTGTACATTATCTTCTAGGCTTATGGTGTTCACATGTTTCGACCGGACACCACCCGCACAACGGGGTAGGGTTGGGTATCCATTCGTCTTTTTCATAAGACATTGTCAGTCGATCTAACGGTTGTTCAAATGACTTCCAAGATTTATGAATGTCTTCCCTAGTATACGACTCTTGAACAAAACTATTTTTCATACAGAACAACAAGCCGGCTTTAATTGTGTTGACTTCAGGAAAACAAACAAACGCCATAAGACTCATCAGCTTTAATTGTTTAGTATCAGGGTATTTGTTAGAGCCTGTTTTATAATCAATGATGTACGCTTGGTCTCCGTCTATTATTACTAAGTCAGCGATGCCTCGTACCCATCTGTTCTCATCATCAAAATCACACTGTTCCATTTCTTTAGTCAACGCCATTTTGTACTCGGGGTATTTAACCCCAGGTATGGCTATCAATGTGTCTACCATTTTCTTAAATCGTTGGTAGTTTTTAGCTAACGTTGGCTCAGGGTTATCCTCTAAGTTTTTCTGATGCATCTTGCCAACACTTGTAAGAATAGTTTCAACTTCTTTGTCATCCATAGGAGGTTTATTTAATTGGTTCCACTCAAATACTTTTTCTCTAACTTGCTCCTCAGTCATTCCTAGGTTATACCAATACCCACACATTCTTACGCCACCATCATGCCTGCCTAGAGGTTTATATCCTCCCTTAGCTTTATCAAGTTTAAGTTCCTCATGAGTTTTATTCCAAGTCTTAGATGTTATTCCTTTTGCAATAACTTCCATAGGTTCTCTTACTTGCCCATATTTACTAACATGTTGTCCCTTTTCATTATAAAGTTTATTACTACGTTTTATATGACCATTTACATAGTCTTCTAAAGCTTTGTGTACTTCTTTTCCGTAAATAGTCTGGGGCGTATCTACAAAAGAATAATTTTTTAAAATCCTTACCTCTTGATATTTCTTAGGGCAATTAATATATTCTTTTAAGGAGGAAAAACTCCACGTAAAATCTGCCATTATCTTCCTTGTCCTTTATATTTTTTGTATGATGAACGAAAACTTTTATTCATGGTAGAGGTTTTAGGTATCCGCCCACCCTGGCTCGTTCGTTTGTGCACTGGTTCATAAGGTTGTTGTGTTTGCTTAACTTTTCTTGCCACTAATGGTCCCCTTCAATAAATAAGAAGCATGGAGTGTTTTCCCCTACATATGACCCCATCATATTATAATAAAAATGTTCCATTGCATCTTCTTCAGTCATATCATCTTCACGCATAAGTTTGGCTATTACTTTTCTATAGCTGTAACAAACTTTATCTTGATTATCAATACCCTTAACTATTCCAATAATGCAGTCATCAAAAAAATCCATTACCATTAAGCCATCATACATTTCGTGTAGCATTATTTATCCTTAATAAAAGTTCTTATATCGACCCCAACAAATCCGCATGACATTGACTCATTGGCGCTTAAACTATCAAAATCAAATTGACTTGGTGGTACATGGTCAGGTGGTATTAATGTATATTCTTTTAATGTGCAACTCGCCGCCTTATGTTCTGAACAGTTATCTTTAAAATATTGCATAGCTGTAGGGCAATCATTAAAATATCCAACAAATTCTAAATCCCGATAATCTCCCGATAGAGATACGGTCAACACAAAAAGCCCTTCCGCTAACATTTCAGTAGCCCCAATAAGTAGAATTAAGTGTATGACCTATACACCCACATGTTGCTATTGGCTCGTGACAATTCATACATTTTTTAATAAGGCCCATTTTAATCTTTTCCTCATTTTCTGCTACGAGCTCATCTTCCCATTGTTGTTTTAGTTCGTGTACCGATATAAACTTACTATGCTCTATCATGTCAGCCATTGTACTCTCCTAAAGTTATACTTCCCACCATTTACTTAGCTTTGCCTCTGCAAGTAATTGATTATACGTTAATTTATCTTTATATTCTTCAAAATCTACTGTTAATAAATATCGTGTCGTATCAAAATTATAAACTGTATGAGCTACTTGGGTATTAACTAAATAATACGTGTTAGGTTTATATTGTAGCTCTACAAAAGAACCGGTTACATTCCCTTGATCTAACGATTTGCCCCGTTTAAAATCTTTATTAAAAAGACAATAACTTTTGCAAGGGTTTAAAAGTAAGTTTACTCCTACTCCCCTATCTGTGTCTATATGCCAATCATAATAAACATTTGGATCTAATTTAATTATTCCCGCTCGGAAAGGGTGTGCCCTATATAAACCACCCCACCAAGAATCTAAATCCCCGCTCTCCTGTATAGGCAACGCTTTAAAATTATAGTAAGGCACCCATGCATTTTCCGGAGAAGCAATCGCTCTTGCATATAAAAGTTTAGCGTTCTCAGATACATAAGGGATTTCCCAATATAAATCAGCACTCTCCATAGCTATCTCCAAATGCGCCCTCACATGCAATGGGTAAGCTCGGTGCCCAAGTAGGTGCTGTATTCATAATGCCCATAATGTAGTCTAAGCTTTCTTGGGCGGTAGCCTTTGTCGTTACACACACTACCGCATCGTGAACTGTTAATGCTGGTCTATACTTCTCATTAATCTGTATCATTTGTTCGCCTATCACTATCCTAGCTAATGCTTGTACAACATTTTCTACTACTGCCCCACCCCATATACTAATAGTGCCTCGTCTAGATTTATATTCAAACCCGTCTTCGCCCCGTTGCAAATTAGAGTAAGTAATGTACAAGCCATTAGGTAATTTAATCCCTTTAGGTTCTACTAACAGACATTTGCCTGAGCCTAAGTAATAGGGCAGTCGATCCGCCGGCCAAGAAGCCATATCTTGTAAGGCTCTGTCACACTCTTCCCATAACTTAACTACCTCATGATTAACTTCTCGATATAGTTTTACCAGTCGTTTGCTTTCTATCTCGTCCACTTCAATACCGGCATTTAGTTTTAACACACCCTTTAGCTTCACATGGCCTGTCCCATATCCTAATCCAAGTATGCAAGTCTTACCTACTGCTCGTTCTTTATTATCTTTCTTGGTAATAGTTTTCTTATAAACACGAGAAGCAAAGTCGCAATACACATCTTTGCCCTGTCGATAAAGTTCTACTTGATCGTGCTGTCCGGCTAACCAGACTAATATACGAGCTTCGATTTGTGAAGAGTCTGCATTGATAATTACATGATTAGGTGGGGGAAGTATAGCGTTCTTTAAAGCTTTCTTTTTAACATCACGGCTTGGTAAGTTCTGAAAGTTTACCTTGTCTGAACCCGCCCAACGCCCTGTGTGTGCGCCATAATATTTAAGTGGTATAGGAAGAAACCCATTATTGCGTGTGCCAATGTCAACGAAGCGTTGTATACGCGTCTCTTCAATAGTAGATTTAGTACCAAGTCTTACTGCACATAACTCTTGTAGTAGTGGGTTATCGCTTTCTTGAAGTGCAATAAACCCTGCGTCAGTCTTAGCTAATGCATAAGTTTCTTTCTCGGTAGTAGGGGATATTTTCATAGGTACAGGAATGTGTAAATCGGTTAAAATCTCAGCAAACTGTATGTTACTAGCTAACTTTTTCCTAACTGCTTCTTCACTATCACACGCTAGTGTTTCCATTAACCCTTTTAGCATTAGGGCTTTTTCTTCTTTGAGTTCGTTAAGTCTTTCTTTTAATAGTTTTTGATTGACGCGTAATATAGGTAGTATGAACATTCTAAGAGTAATATCAATTAACTTTATTTCAGGGAGGGGAAAATCTTTAGATAAGATTTTAAATAGATCGTAGGTTAGTTTTACATCGTTCTTGCAATACTCTCCGTATTGGCGTAGCTCATGCTCTTGAAAGTCTTCTAGGCGTTTGCCTATGGCTTGTAAGACTTCTGTTCCTTTCTCACCTATTTGATAACGCTCGGCCAAAGCTTTGAGCGAACCCCCTGCCTCGACTCCGTGCTTGGCTCGTGCCATGCAAAGCGTGTCAAGATAAGCCACCGGTTGTTTACCGAATACCCATTTGAGTATTGCGCCGTCAAACTGCGTGTTATGACAGAGCAACATGGTGTTGCCCCAGTCAATCAAGTCGATAGACTTTGATGCTTGTTCTCCCGCGCTCCACACGGGCTTACCATTGTCTATTTGAATTGCCACCCCGATCACTTGGAACTGTGGGTGCAATATATATTCTTCTGTTGTGTACTTGCGTAGACCGTAGCCTTTCGCATAAAATGTTTCAAAATCCAATGTAACTATTTGCATTGTTTCCTTTCGTTTTTACAATGTCCTTTTAAATCACGAGTGTGGGTACACCACCACTTCTTAAAAAAGAATTTAGCGGGAGAGCCACCACACACATGACACTTTTGATTTTTTGTACTAATTGGTTTCAAGCAAATAATTCTAGCACAAGAAACAAAGCTACACCAAATCCAACGATGTAGACAAAATATTGCCACACAGTCATATCACGCTCTGATATGTCATGTAGCTCTTGTTCGTCATCTGGTTCCCAAACTGTCATGTTGTTCTCCTTTTATATTTTATTAGCATATAGTGTATGTTCGTCTCGACAATGAACCGAACACCACCTCCGTTTATCTACTACTTTGGTGCCACACCAAATACATTTCCCACTGTGGTTTTTCGTAATAGAAAGATCCACCGTTTTAAGACTGGCCTCCAGTCTTTTTTGTATGTCGTCATTAGCTATGTCTACTTCGTCAGCCAACTTTTCATTCCCCTACCATTATTCCACGAAGTTCTCGAATTATTAGTCGGTCTTTTCTTCGGAAGTTTTATTAGCCCCTCTTTATCTAATTCTATAAGAGTAGAGTAAGGCACTCCTGTTGCTTGTGATAATCTCGTTCGACTAAATTCCGGTCGTTTCTCTTGCCATTCTTTAACCAACTTAATGGCTTCTTCCTTTCGTTTTGAGTTCATTTTTTTCCTTTTCAATTCGTCTTTTAGCATACCATATCATTTTTTCTAGGTCTTCTATTAGGTTGTTTTTAAACAAGCACCGCAAAAGATATTTCCCACATTGCCACAGTAATGGTTCGCTGTGAAAAAACTCTTCTAATATCTCTATTACTTCCCACTTGTGTTTAGTATAGTGTGCCGGTTTATTTACATTGTCGTTCATAGTGTTTTTAAGAATAGTTCTAATGCCTCTATGTCCGTCTCGTCAATGACCATTGAATATCCTTGTGCCTTTTTAATATTGTTTAAGTGTTTGTTTTGTAAAGCCGTTGGTGTATTACCATTTGCTTTACACTCTATCCCGATAAAGTTTCCTTTGTAACAAGCAACTATATCAGGAACACCACTTGCCCCGTATCCTCCGGTCGAGGCATAAAAGTAATAACAGTCGTGTGCTTTTAATATTTCACATACTTTCTGTTTTACTTTCTTTTCGGGTGTTGCCATATTAATCCTTAAAAAAAGAGGGGGAGTTACCCCCCGTCTTGTTTATGATACTAATGGTGGAAGAGGTGCATCTTCTAGTGGAGCAATCTCTAATAGAGGTATGCCGTCCGGCTGTAATGCACTCCAATCTTGATTTAACACGGTCGTTACCTCATCGGTTAGAGGGGGTAACTGTGTTTCAGCCACCGGCAAGATAATAGGAAGAGATGGTGCGTTCTCCATAACTGCCGTTGGGGTGTGTTTCTGTTCAGAGGCATTATAAATTAGTCCCCCGAATATTCCGATTACCACTAATGATCCAAGTGTGGTTTGTTGCTGTTTGCTTAATGTCATTTCACTTTCTCCTTAATTATAAAAAAATTTACTACCTCTCTACTACACATCGCAATTACCACTCGGACAATGTTGTCCACGAGACAAAATTTCTTCTGCCAAGTCATCTGATATTTGCTTATGTTCTTCTTCCTCAATTTTAGTTTCAATCGAGTCTACTAATTCTTGATTCTTTAAAACAATCTCAATCTCCTCAATGATCCGATTAGCCTCATCAGTTTCCTTATTGCCAATACTATGTTCATTTAATAATTTTACAAAATCCTTGAGCAATCTGCGAATGTCTGTAAATAAATGGTGTTCCATTAGTCTGTCTCCCTTATACTTTCCATGTCCGGCTCGAAAGTAATAGTGTCCTCGTTTTCCTCTATTATATCTACCGGCTTACCTTGTTGAATATGAGCCAGTACATTGTCAGCAAGTTGCTCACGAGAAAAAGAATCCATTTGTATTTCACTTTCACTTACAGTTAGGTCAGTGCCGTTGTCATCTTTCATGACTACACCAAAAGTTATATTCTCAATATAAACAAAATCTACATCTTCTGCGTTAAGTATTTTTTTAGACATGGGACTCCTCTCTTTTTTTAATTGGAATATTAGTATCAGGGATTTTTTCAGTTATGTCAAGTAAGTCATTGTGTTCGTTTCTTTCCTTGAGCCAAGACTTAAAATCTTTGAATGCTATCTCAGGGGTAACTTCCTTGTGCCACAAGAGTTCTAGTATCCCACTCATGCCCCCAAGCACTCCAAGTAAGTCATGACGAGTCGCCTTGTAAATATCTTGGTCAGCCCCAAAGTATTCGTAAATGTCTTGCTCAATATAATCTATCTTTTGAGTACTCAAGTCGATAGACTTTGATACTTGTTCTTCTCTAGTCATTTTCGTAATCTCCTCCCATTTCTAAAAATCTAAGTTCAGTTAATCGGTCTACTTCTTTTTCAAGTGCCTCTCCCGTAAGAGTACAAAACTCATCGTTCCATAACTCCTCATGAATTTCTCCCCAAAGATCCATTTTTTGTTCCTCTGCTTCAGGTATATCAATTTCAAACTTTTTACTCATCTTCCCTCTCCTTTTTTAATCGTGCATTAAACTCATCAATGTCTCCGTCTCTCTCGAAGTCATACACCCCCTTTACTACTTTGGTCTTTCGCTCAGGGTAAAGTGCTTGTAAGCCATATCTAATTGCCTCAGCATAGGCTTTGTTGTTGGGTTCAGCATTCGGTACTTCATGACCTTGCAACACAGCTAACCAATCTTGCATAGTCTTGCTATCGTAGTCTGCCTCAAAATCTATCTTGCTGTTGTCCCACCCTTTAAGTTTTTGATTCATTTTTCTTTTTCTCCTTTTGTTGTTGCTCTTCTTCTTCAAGCTGTCTTAATTTCCAATCATCATGTTCTCTATCAGGGTCAGGTTCAAATGTTTCTTTGTCATATTCATCACCAAACCATTCATTCGTTCCTTTATCCATTACGCGTTCTCCCTTGTTTTTGCCATTTGATATAGCCATTTATTTTTAAATGTCCCATGTTCTTCAAACCATTCTATGTATGCTTGGGGGTCTTCCAACGACCACAATGCGTCTCTGGATTCTTCAAGTCTTTCTACAACTTCTTCGTGTGTCCAATTAGGACTATC
>Ga0098036_1000284_pt1 | contig 23322 bp, 30 predicted proteins | sample 4_EtaG_FD_77064 | JGI IMG/M metagenome (GOLD analysis project Ga0098036, IMG submission 77064) | Marine viral communities from the Subarctic Pacific Ocean - 4_ETSP_OMZ_AT15127 metaG | ecosystem: Environmental > Aquatic > Marine > Oceanic | place: Pacific Ocean | collected 2015-01-07 | reverse complement strand
TCCAAAAGTCCCATCACTCCACGATGATAATGTTTTACTGTTTTCTGGATCCCAGTTAAACACTAAGGTATCGTCCGAAGTAACATCAATCAGAGTGGAGGTATCGGAGTACCCAGACACATCAACCCTGGCAGGGAACCCATGATCCTCATTTATCTTTTCAATCTTGAGTTGGGGATTAGAAATAACATTGTGCTTGAAGATGTTTTTCACCCCATGGCCGTAGCGCTCAAGATTTTGGGGGCCGCCCTCCTCGACGAGCCGGGCAACGCAGGCGTTGATCCCGTTGGCCAGTGCCCAGACATTGGCACCGACACCGAAGTGTGTAAACGTCTGACCTTCCATGGTGTTTCCTCCATGGTAGTGAGTGTGAGTGAGTGCCACGGACTTGGGACCGTAGCTGTGACTTAATGCTGGGCACGTTTAAACGTGCCCAGCACCCCTCGTCATTTTATTCAGCGCTCCAGCTTGTCGAACATGGCATGCAGTAGTTCGCACACGCCTTCCACGGCCTCGATCTGCCCACGGGTCAGCGCTCTACGACTCGCCACGACATCGCCCAGTATCCGTCGCTGCTGAGCCAGAAGCTCCACATCGACAGGCCCGACAGTCCGTAGCCGATCCAGTTCTGTTCCTGCTATGTCGTGCTCGCTGTCCATTCGGATCATTATGAACTTATCTGCACCATCCGTATCATGCATAACACGTTCTCCTTCCATGTGTGAGTGAATACCCCGGACTTGGGACCGGAGTTGTGACTTAATGCTGAGCACGTTTAAACGTGCCCAGCACCCCTCGTCAGCTTTGTGCCTTGGCAAATCGTTCCGTTGCGTCGTCCAGGCTTCGGTCGAACAGTAGCGTAGCGGCCTGACCTCCGCGCATGTGCAGTCGGATGTAGCAGACTTCCGAGTCTTGCACCGCGTTGGGCATGGCCTTGAACTCGCTGGTAACAGACCTGCGCGACAACTCCAGCCGTGTCGCGTGATTTTCGCCGTCGATCAGATCCTGCAACCGGGACAGCACCGCGTCCACAAATTGCGGGCTACCGTCAATCCGTATCCCGCACGTTCCGTACTTGCTGCCGCTTGCCTTGTAAGGAATTGGCGTGAAGTGTCGCAAGATCGGCTGATCCGACTCCAAGCTGCGCCAGTGCTGAATAGCTTCGGCTTTGCGTGCCATGTAAAGCCCTCCTTGTGTAGTGAGTGAGTGCCACGGACTTGGGACCGTGACTGTGACTTAATACTGAGCACGTTTAAACGTGCTCAGCACCCCTCGTCAGTAATTGCAGGATACCGCCCCGGTGTCGTATAAATCTTCCCAGACGGCCTGAACAACCTCGTCCGTTGTGACTGTAATGTTGGCCCCGTCATACCAGTCGAGAAACCAGTACTCAGCCCTATCCAGCCGTTCCTCAGAAGTGGCCCGAGGATAGAACCGCAACTCCGTGCCTGGCCCGCCCGTGCTAAACAGGTAGCGATAGTAGCCGTCTGGCTGATCCTCAAACGTGTCCGGGGCTACATAGCTGAACTCCAGGCCGTACTCGCCTCGGATATCGGCCGCTTGTTGGTCTAACTCGTCCCGGTCCATGTTGCGTAGTTCCTCCGCGTCCTCTCCCTGGTCCGCGAGAAACGCACGCAACTCTACCTCAGACGCAGTGCCCCCATACATGCAATGCAAATTCTGCCGCGTCGATTGCCAGCTGCCGTTTACACGGTCTGCGCAGGTGGGTTGGCTTTTGGGCATTTTGTGCCTCCTTGTGAGTGAGTGAGTGCACCGGACTTGGGACCGGTGCTGTGACTTAATGCCGAGTCGTTTAAACGCCCCCGGCACCCCTCGTCAGCTACTCGGAACGTAAATACGCAGACCGTCCACCTTGGCCCGTGCGAACGAGCCCCGTGCGGCCGGAACCAGCCCGCTATTGCTTGGGGGATACGACTCGGACTCAACGAAATCCTCGGCCTCGATGTATTCCATAATTACGCCGCCCGCCTTGCGCACCTTGGCGTGTTCAGCCTTGGTGTTCACCTGCCGCGTTTCGAGCCCGTGCTGGAACTGTGATTCCGCACCGTAGCCGTACGCGCTATGCTGCACGATTGTGTAGAACATTTGACGTGCTCCTTGTGTAGTGAGTGGGTGCACCGGACTTGGGACCGGTGCCGTGACTTAATACCGAGCACGTTTAAACGTGCCCGGCACCCCTCGTCACTTGTCTTCTGTGGTCTGTCCTGGTACGCGTGACTTGGCGAGTTGGATATTCTGCAACAAGTCTTCGCTGGCTCGCATGTAAGACTCGTCATCTCCGCCATGGAAATAGGGCAGCTCGATTTCGACCGGTGCCAGCTTTTTGTCGATTTCGTGCAACTGGTCTTCCAGGTCCAGCCGGGCCTCCAACAGCTCGCGCACGTGAAGGTCCAGCTTAAACAAGCGGCCCAAACCACGTCCGCGCTTGTCGGAGCGCTTAATTTCGTGCTCGTCCGTGTACATGACTTCGCCGGACTTGCGGTGGTAGCCGCGAAGCTCAACGGTATGAATGCGGCCGAACCTCAGTGCCAGCAAGGGCTCGCTGATCTTGACCTGCGTTTTCGCCAGAATCTTAGCCCGCAAGTGCTTGTTCAGTTTCAGATCAAGCTCGCGCTGGGACTCGCCCTCGACGATCTTACCGTCTACGTCCACCCGCAACTTCAACGTATCGGGGTCCAGCGTGACGGGGTAGTGCTCGCCGTCGTCAGCTTTCACCGTTGGGACTTCGTTTGTGCGTGTCATTTTGTTGCTCCTTGTGTGAGTGAATGCACGGGCTTGGGACCGTGCTTGCGACTTAGTGCCGAGCACGTTTAAACGTGCTCGGCACCCCTCGTCAATATTAAGCGTTAGCCTGTTGAATTGACTCGTCAAAATTCGCCAAATAGCTTTTCGCTCGGGCTACGGACTCTGCCGAAAACTCATCGGGGAACGTGACCGGAATTACAGCCGCGCAGCAATCCTCTTCGTACCATTGCGGCCCCCAGCCTTTTGCCCAGCGTGCCGCCCAGTTTTGCAGCCGTTGCGGCACCTGCTCAAGCCGTTCCGCCGATATGTGAAAGCCACCGTGGCTTTCCGTGTAAACAAATTCGATACCCTCAGCTACGCGGTCGGTGCCTTGTACTGCGCCCCACGGGCTTGACTTGCGCATGATTCGTGCTCCTTGTGTGAGTGAGTGCACCGGACTTGGGACCGGTGCCGTGACTTAATACCAAGCACGTTTAAACGTGCTCGGCACCCCTCGTCAACCCCGCACCGTTTAAACGGTGCGGTCATCGGAAAATGCATCTTCTTGCCAGGATCCACTACCAACCCACAGCAATCGTTGCCGGTTTTTATCATCGTCAGCCAATTCCTCAGCATCCCACGCGCCATATTCGGCCAACTCTGTGCGGATCTCCCCTGGCGTGATCTGTGACCAATCGACACGAGACACCCAATACTCAACATGCTCGTCGCACGGTCCCTGCTCGGGCTGCTCAAGGACACACTGTGCCGGAACGTCCAGCGTGGCACCCATGCTATAAGTCAACGTGATCATGTGATCTTGCTCCTTGTGAGTGAGTGAGTGCACGGGCTTGGGACCGTGCTCGCGACTTAATGCCCGCACCGTTTAAACGGTGCGGGCACCCCTCGTCAACTACGTTTGCATGCTTCGTCCGGGTGCGTGACCTCGGACCACATCGGTGTATCGTTGCACGGGCACTTTGGCGTGCCCTGCATTTCCAGCCAGGTGCGAGTGGTGCGCAGTGTGTAACCGCAATCTTTGCACATAACCTTGAGCATTCGCGTGCCCTGCTTCCTTGGGCCGCTCGTGCGGGGCACGGGTGCGCCACCTCGGCCGCTTGGGGCGCCAGCGCCGCCACCTGGGCCAGCGGGTACCATCATGCTGGGCCTTAGCTCAGCGTGCGGGTACGGCCCCAGTGCCCTGGCGATTGGTTTGAACATTTTCACGAACTCGGGCCCGGCGTTGGTGCCGGTCAACGGCCCCGCCAGCCCCAACTCTCGGGCTACTCGTGCGAACTCGCCCTTGTGGCCCTCCGAAATCCCCGCCGCCGCGTGTCCGAGTTCGTGCACGAACGTGTCAAGCACGCCCTGCTTGCCCTCGGCCAATACATTGTCCAGCCTGGGGGAGACGTGTATCTCCACCGTCTGATCTTTGCTGGCCTCGTACGTCCAGCACTGACCAATGGCCGCTGACCGTGCACCGTGTGAAGTCCATGAACACGCCGCCCGCACTTTACGTGGCAGCGGGCACTTGAGCTTTCGGAAGATGGGGCGGCTCAGCTTGATAGCGTTGTTGAGCCATTCTTCGCGGGATTTCGCACGCGGCATCTTTTTGATTGTGGGTGCCATGATTCCTGCTCCTTGTGTGAGTGAGTGGCCGGGCTTGGGACCGGCCTTGCGACTTAATACCGGGCACGTGTAAGCGTGCCCGGCACCCCTCGTCACTGCTTCTTGTAGTTGGGTAGATCCGGGTAAACGGTCTGCACCTTGCGCCCGTCGCCGTCGCACACATCGCACTTCATCAACCAACCCGCCGCCAGCTTTATACCGTGCCCGGCGCATTCGGGGCACGTGTTGTCGCCGTCGCCGTCGCCGTCGCCGTCATTGGCGTACCGCTTTGCTGTCGTCATGTTGCTGCTCCTTGTGAGTGAGTGAGTGTGCCGGGCTTGGGACCGGCCTTGCGACTTAATACCGGGCACGTGTAAACGTGCCCGGTACCCCTCGTCAGCTGTTAATTTTGTCCGCCAGCCACTGCGCCTCATGTTCCCTCAAGTAGCTGGCCACCCATCGGCCAGTGCTCTTGCCCGCTCCGTCCGGGTCCAACACGCCCCAGTTATCGCTTCCGTCCGAGGCTTGCTGGGCCACCACGGTACCAAACGGCCGTGGCGCTTCCACCGGTCTGATTCGCTCAACAACCACGCTATGCTTCTTGTCCTCCTTGAGGGCTTCGCCGCGAGTGGTCAACGTGCGGCCCAGGCTTATCATCTCGTCAGGCGTTAGCGTCAGGCTGTCCAGTCGCTCGCCCTCTCCCAGTAAGTCACCCGGCTTCGTTGAGTAGAAGTACAACATGCCGGAATCCTGGGTTAAGATTTTTACCTTCTCATTATCTGACGTGTAAATCTCCATTTTACTGCTCCTTGTGAGTGAGTGAGTGTGCCGGGCTTGGGACCGGCACCGCGACTTAATGCACCGTGTAAACGGTGCGCCCCTCGTCAGATTAAAGGACGGGGCCAATCAGCTTCCCCTTGCTGTCGAACACGTGCACTACAAAGTAGTCAGCCAAAATGTCTGCTTCCCAGCCCTTGGGAAGTTCGAACTGGCCAGCCAGGTAGCTATCCATCGCCGGGGAAGCTGTGAAGCTCCATCCCGTTGTTTCCGTTGCGGCCTCTGACGCATTGTGACGCGCCGCCAGTGCTTCCGCTTCTTGCTGGGTGAACATGCCAGGTGCCATGATCTTGCTCCTTGTGAGTGAGTGAATGCACTGGGCTTGGGACCAGCGCCGCGACTTAATGCCCGCACTGTTTAAACAGTGCGGGCACCCCTCGTCAGCTACTCGCATGCTTGCCGGAATAGCTTGCGGTCAAAACGCCTGTTGAATTGCCTCAGTGCGGAAGCCACCGCGTTTATGGCCGCCAATCGGCCACCTTCGTAAGTGTCTTCGATACCGTCCGTCTCAACGCCGTCCATGCAACTCAACGCCTCGGCAATGGCTTCAAAGTGCTGCTTGGTCATGCTCATGGTTCGTGCTCCTCGTTTCAGCTTGTGCCTGCCCTGGCTGCTACCCCAGGGCTCTGAAGCGCTCTATTCCCGTGCCGCAGTGTGTCCGGCCAAACGTCTCGGCTCACCACTCTGCGGGACCACGTCTCTCGACGTCGTAACACGGTATCGCTCTGGCCAATTCCTTGTGTGAGTGATTGCGCCGGGCTTGGGACCGGCGCCGCGACTTACTGACCGGCACGTTTACACGTGCTGGTCAGCCCTCGTCAACTGCTTGTTTCACTCTCACACACAATCTGATTCGCCTTGACTTGGGCCGCTGCTAACGACCTCCCCCGGTAACCCGATACTGTGGTGATACTACCAGCCCGGTACGTTGTCCGGGCCGCCGCTTCTCGGGTGCCTTGGGTCTGCTATGGTCCCTCTCCGCTTCGTTAGACACGGGCCGCGTGACTCTTTCGAGTCGAGCCTGGGGTGCCTCTCGGCGCGTTGCGCAACCGAGTGCCGGTAGGGGCCAGCGGTGCCTTGCTGACGTGGAGTAACTTACGGTGGCATTCTGCCACTGTCAAGAGAAATCTTCCAGAGGTAGGGTGTTTAAACGAAAAAAGATTTGAGGGCCGCCTGGCGGTGACTGGGGCCACCGGGTGCGGTGCCCTGGACTACCACCGGCCGCACCGTTTACACGGCCTACCGGCGTTGTGTGTGAGCAGGTGGCCGGGTCCCTTGGTTGGTTCACCGGGACCGGTGGGGGCGGACGCATAGCCCCTCACGAAACGCGAATTCGTACTCCCTTGGCCATGGCCGGGTGGCGGGGCGTTTACACGGCCCGGCCGTCCAGGCTGGGGGACCACCGGGGGAAGCCGCCAGTTGAGGAACCCCGCAACCGCCTGTAATTACAGGGACTTAGGCTGTTGTGGGGGCAAGCTGGCCCAGCTTGAGTGCACGGGCTAAGTGGTTGTGCTGCAAGGGCTTAGCCCGTGCCTGGCTGTCTGGCTGGCGAGTTTGGCGGTGGGCGAAGGTGAAGCCGCAGGCGACCCCCCGGTTCCGGGCCGGTTACCACGGTCAAATTGTACTCCTAAGAGATGAGAGGGGAAGGAGAGCCGATGTGTGTCACCAGGGACGAGATTGCCGCCTACGACAAGGAGATCGCCTTCTGGGAGGGCTGCGACGAGGCTTTGGTGGGCGTTGGCGAGCGGTGTGGTAGCCCTCCTGTTGCCGTATACGACGACGAGAAGTTGCTCGAATGCTTTATGCAGCAGGGTATGGGCTATGACGAGGCCAGGGAGTGGATTGACTTCAACCTGAGCGGCGCTTGGGTGGGCAAGCGGACTCCGATCATTCTCTTCAAGCCTTGAGCAAAGGAACGGAGATAGCGGGGAGAGGGGCAGTCGTCTGCGTAGAGCGGACAAGGGCAACGATTCATCCGGTCCTTATGGGGGCTGTTCTTCTCCCTGTGATTCTTTTCAGCTGAGAGGTGCCGGGGCAAGGATTTCAGGCCATGAAATTCCTTATCCCGTTAGAAGGCGTCGTTTGATTGCCGTCGCAAGCCCTGCCAGGTTTGTCCCAGCAGCCCCGGACACGAATGTCGCCTCACCCAGGACACCCCTGTCCTCGGACCCCGGACACGGATGTCCTGGGGATCATAAAAGAGTTCTAAAAGAATTTGAAAAGAGCTGAGAGGTGGTAATTTTTGGTAAAAACGTGGCAAGAACGTGCGCAGAGCGCTTTACGGCTATGCGAGGCTCAGTCGCAGGAGATAGAAGCCTGGGAGAATCTGTGCAATCGGCTTGATGAGCTGGTGCCGAAGGACGTGGAGGCGGCTCCGCTGGTGGTTTTGGCTTCCCAGCGGGTAGAACAGGCTCAGCAGGCTACGCAGCAGGTGCTGGCGGAGTTTGACGACGAGGTGCCGCCAGACACTGAGGAGTCATAGGGTCGCCACGCAAGAAAATGGCGGGCATTTATTCAAAGAGCATGCCCGTTTCGCCATTTAAGCGTGAGATTCGTTAAAAAAGCGTTGAACAAGGGGGAAATGGGAGCAGAAATGGAAGGAGGATGGCAAGAGGCATAAACGTCTGCACTTTTATTGGAAATCTGGGTGCAGACCCGGAGTTAAAGCAGGCAGGCAACAGCACGGTGTGTAACGTGTCGTTGGCCGTTAATGAGGAGTGGGGCACTGGCGACGACCGCAAGTCTCGGGTTGAGTGGGTGCCTCTTGTTATATGGGGTCGGCTGTCTGAGGTCGTGACGCAGTATTGTAAGAAGGGGGCCAAGCTCTATGTGCTGGGCCGCTGGCAAACACGCACCTGGGATGATGATTCCGGCAACAAGCATTATCGCACTGAATGTGTCGTCCGGGAGCTGTTATTTCTCGATACGGCTCCGGGTTCAACGCCCAATTCTGAAGCGATGGCGGCCTCTCCGCCGCTCGACCAGGACGACGACTTACCGTTTTAGCATGGCGCACTGCTTGACCGTGTAAACGGGTATCGCTAATTGGGAATAAGCTCTTTGCAGCGTTTAAACGCCCGAAGTCCGGGTGTTTCCGCGACTCATGTGGGTTGTGGGTGATGGAGAGTCACCTGTGGCCACATGGGAAGTTCCGGGGTGGGTGGCTTCAAGCCGCTCCTACAATCCTCCGGCTGCTCACCCCGGCCAACATTTTGGACGTGTTTTATGCCCCCTGCGAAGCATACTGAGGAACAGGTTAAGGAAGCGCTGGACAAGTGTGCGGGGGTTCTGCTGCACGCAGCCAAGGCGCTGGGCGTCGATCGAACAAGTCTTACCCGGCGAATTAAGAAGAATCCCGACCTGAAAGAACACCATGAGCGTTGTCGGGAGGTCAATATCGACATTGCGGAGTCGCAGCTGTTTGAGCTGATCCGCAACGGTCAGGCCAATGCCATCATTTTCTACTTAAAATGCCAGGCCAAGCATCGCGGCTACGTTGAGCGCCTGGAGCAGACCGGTAAAGACGGCAAGGATCTGGCGTTGCCGATCCACAGCCCGCCCCGTGCTACCTCTATGGAAGAGTGGTTGGAGCAGAACCGCTCAGAGGCTGCCGCGTGACCACGGCCGCTGACAAGCTGGCCGCTCCAAAAGACCCGACCAAGGGCAATGGCAAACCCAAGAAGCCGGTGCCGGTGCAGTCTGCATGGTCGCCACAACCGGGGCCGCAATCGGCTGCCATTCGTGCTGCGTTTGTAGACGAGTTGTTCTATGGGGGCGCAGCCGGTGGGGGCAAGAGCGATTACCTGCTGGGTGATTATTTGCAGGACGTGAGCCAGGGGCAGGCGTGGCAGGGCGTGTTGTTTAGGCGCTCTTATCCGGCCTTGGACGAGCTGGTGCACCGCTCGCACCAAATCTACCCGCTTACCGGGGCCAGCTGGAAAGCCGGAGCTTATCAGTGGATCTGGCCCAATGGCGCTGTGTTGCGTTTTCGGCACATGGAAAATGTCTTCGATTTCAGCAAGTATCTGGGTCACTCCTGGAGCTGGATTGGCTTTGATGAGCTGCCCGAATGGGAGGATTTGGCCTGCTACAACCGCACCAAGTCTCGTCTGCGCGGCGTGGCGCGTCACAAGCGCATGAGATCCACCGGCAACCCCGGTGGCCCTGGTCACCACGCCGTGCAGGCGTATTTCGGCATTCCTGATGAACCCCAGACGCTGAGCAACATCGACACGTTTGTAGATCCAGACACCGGCATGGACCGGATGTTTATACCGGCCCGTGTCGAGGACAACAAGGCGCTGCTGGATGCGGACCCGTTGTACACGTCTCGTTTGCGTGGTGTTGGCGATCCTGAGCTGGTAAAAGCGTGGCTGGAAGGGGATTGGCGAGCACTGGTAGGTGGGTTCTTCGAGTGGGTGGAGCCGGAAATCCACACCAAGCCGTTTATGATCCCGCAAGACTGGCCGCTGTTTGCTGCCATCGACTATGGCGAATACGCGCCTTGTTGCTGTCTGCTGCTGACGGTCGATTACGACGACCGGGTGTATGTGATTGGCGAGTATTACGAAGCCGAGCGCTCGGCGCATGAAAATGCATCGGGCATCGACGAGATGATTCGTGGCTGTGTGTTTACACAGGGTCGCCAGCCCGACCGGATCTATGCCCCGCACGATATGTGGATTAAACGTCGTTTGGGCGAGGATACGGCCAATACCGCTGAAGATGTGTTCCGGGAGGCCGGGATGTCGCTGACCAAGGCGGCTGTGGGACGTGAAGCCAAGATCAACGGTTGGCGAATCATCAACACGGCACTGCATCGAGGGTTTTTGCGGGTATTTGGCAAGCAAGCCCCCAACCTCATGCGCACGGCTCCGACCATCACCCGTGACGACAAGAACCGGGAAGACATTAGCCCACGGTCTGAGGATCATGCGATGGATGCGCTGCGTTATGGGATGCTGCACATCTACACGCCTTCAGAAGCCGAAAAGCCACCCGACAAAAACCCGTTTCGAGGTGAGAACATCATTAAAACGCAACGCAAGTTGCGCCAAACGGGGGTGTTGGGCTGATGCCTGCTGGCGTGGGATACGGCAATGAGAATCTGCTTCGACGGCTCGCCAATCAGCGCTTTCCGACCACGGCGATGTCCACGGGAGCGGGGCAGACCAACCAGATGCCCGAGCCGCAAGCATCGCCACAGCTGCAAGCGCCAGGCGATGCCATGACCAGTCCCGTGGCACGCCTGCTGGAGCAGGGACAGGTGGGCTTTGAGCCGCCAGTGGGAGTGGGCGCAGGCATCCTGTCGAAGGTGCCCAAATGGAAACTTGGTCGCCCAGGTGCAGCTGCGCAGAAAACAAGCGACCCGCTGGGATCTTACCTCAAAAGCGACCGCTCCACGTTTGTGCCGGAGTACATGAAAGAGCCCATGGCGGTGATTAGCCAGATTGACGACTACCTGAACAAGCTCAATCTGGGTCAGAGCCCGCAAGCCTATGCGTCGATGCTGAAAAGAAGCGGCTTGTCCCACCAGCAGCTGCGGGACATCAAAACCTTCCTATCGCCGCAGGGACTGTATAAACAGGGCGGCACAGCGGGCAGTCTGCCCGAGGGCACCAACAAGCTCGTTGAGATGGCGGACGAAGCGGACTTTGTAGAACTGCAGCAGGCCATCGACCTGGTACTGGGGGGCATGCTTAAATGACGATGCTCAACCGGCTGGCCAATCAGCGGTTTCCAACGACGGCGATGACAACGGGTGCGCCGGGTGTAAACGCCATGCCGCTTGCTGCGCCGCCGCCTGAGTTGCGTGCCAAGCGAGAAGCCGAATACCAGCCCGAGCTGATGTCCCACATGGAGCTGCTGCGCCGAAACCCCGGCATGATGAAGATTGGCGAGATGCCGGGGTCGATGGGGGATTTGGCATCCGTCACCAAGATGCTGATGCGTCTGGATCGAGTGAACCCGCAAGCGTTGCGCTTTGTGCGCGAACTGTTTGGGCAGCCGGGACCGGGCGTGCGTCCTGGCCGCGACATGGCGGACATCATTAGCAAGGCGGCTCCAAGTGCGGAGCTGCGGGGCGGCACGCTGGGCGTTGACGAGGCAGACGTTGACCCGCTGGTGGAACTGCTGGAAGGCATGGGCGCACCGGAAGGAATCGCAAAGGGACTCAAGATGAATCGTGGGGTTGAAGTCGGCGGTTCCCGCACGCCCCCTCTTGGAGCACAAAACGTGCGACGACAAGCCGAGGACGCGCATGTGGCCTTAACACACGCCGAGGCTAACATGGCTCCTCTTCATGGCGGGGGCGTGGGGGGTGAAGTCATTGGCATGAAGCCCATTGGCTCTCAAGGTCCGGGAATTGATGCAACAGGAGGCTTTGTGGGCGTCGGTGATGAAGGCGTTGAGGCGGGGTCAGACTTTGAGCGATTTCTGGCGGATCGCACACCGGCCCCACGCCATCGCAGAACGTCCCAGCCGCGCCAGGCTTCTGGCAGTCCGCTCATGCCCGCTCCGCTGGGCAACCCACGGCAGTGGCTGGTGAACGTCCGGCACATGGCCAACGACCCGGTGGCAAGCTGGCCCACCGAGATTGCGAATGGGACCATCGCCAACATTAACGCATCGAGCGCGTCCGACCTGACTGACGTGATGACTGTGGAGCAGCTGCAAGGGCTTCTGTCCCACGTGAAAAACTTTGCAGCCTCACGGTCGCAAAGAACCAACCCACATCAGGCAGAGAGGGCAACGGACATGCTGGTATTCGCCTTGCGGCGATTGGGAGTGAATCCGTGAAGCAAAAAGACGTTGATTTCTGGCAGAAGCAGATAGACGCCACAAATCGCTACATGGCTCCAAAGCACAAGCTGTGGAAACGCTTGCTGGATATGTACCGGCTTGAGTTTAAACAGCTGACAGTGGAAGAGAACAAGCAGCGAAAAATCAGTCGCTTCTATCCGTTGACCCGTCAGATCATTGCGTCTACGGCGTTTTTCAACCCGCGTGTGCTTCTGCGTGTCGAAGAGCAAACGCTGGAGTTCCAAACGGAAATCATGGAGCGCATTGCCAACGATGCGCTGCACCTGCAAAACGCCAAGCGAGAAGTGCAGCAGCAGATCTTCGATGCGCTGTACTGCAACATCGGCTGGGTGAAGATGGGTGTAAACCCACCCGGCGACGAGGATCTGGTGCCGCCCTATGTGGCCAACGATTCACTGGCCAACGGCATGGTGTTCGTGCAACGCCGGTCACCGTTCGACATCTTCCCTGACCCGCTGACGCCTCCACATGACTTTGGGCAGGCCCGGTTTGTGCGTGAACGGATGCTGGCTCCGCTTGAGTTCGTGATGGAGGACTCGCGGTTCAAGAAGTCGAAAGAGCGAAACAAGATTCAGCCTCTGTCTGACGAAGAGGCCCAGGAAGCGATGCTGGAGGACATTAGCCGGTCGCCCAACCTGGACGAGGAAGAGCAGCAGGCTGTCAAGGATTCGCGGATCGAGGGCAAGTATGTCGTGCTCAACGAAATCCATGACCGAATCCACAAGCGCATGTACACGTTTGCCGAGGGTGTTGAGCAACCTATCGAGGACGTGGAACACCCGTTCTTAGCGGGGCGGACCATTACTGAAGCCGACCCGTTCACAGGGGAGGAACGCACGGTCGGGTTTACGCCGACTGGGGGATTTTTGGTTGACCAGGGCTTTCCTTACATCCCTATGAAGTTCGATCACTCATTCGACGGCCTCTACGGTCTGCCCATGATGGCCTACGGCGAAGTGTCGCAGCTGGGCATCATCGAGTCTATGTCCCGCCGCATGGACAACCTAAAGCGGGGCGCTCGAATCATCGTCGGCAACCAGCGTGAAAAAAGCATAAACCCCAACGTCGATGAAGAGCTGCAAAAGGCCGAGGACGGCCACATCATCTGGAGTAACGACCCGAACAACAGTTTCCGCGAACTGCTGACAGGCAACATTCTGCCAGATCAGTTGGGGGCGGAATCCGATCTCCGTAACTACGAGGAGCAGACGCTCCACGTGGGCACCACCAGCGTCGGTGGGTCTCGGGTGACGGCTACGCAGTCCGCCCTCAACGCTTCTTTCGGCCAGCTCAATCGAGAGTGGTTGCAGGACGAGGTGGCCCGTGTGTTTGAAAAGATCACCTACAACAATCTGCGGATCTTCGCTGACGCTCGATACACGCCCGAAAACTTCATCATCAACACAGCGCACGACGATTACGACCCCGTGTTTCATGCCGTGCGGGGTGACATGCTTAAGGCCCGATTCCGCGTAGACATCGAGGCCGGGTCGATGAAGCCGTTGTACGACCAGCTCGAGCGGGACGATGCGCTGGCCCTGTTCAACTACTTGGTGCAGATCCCCGAAGTGCCACGCCAGGAATCGCTAAAGCTCCTGTTGCAGGCTTTCCGGGTGCCCAACGTCGAGAGGTTCTTGGGCGACCGCGTGCACGCAGATGCTGTGCGAGCTGCACAGCTGGAAAACACCGCCATGTTGCAGATGAATCAGCTAAGCGGCGGCCAGCCGCTGCAGGTTCACCCCGACGAAAATCACCGGGTGCATTTGGAGCAGCACGGACAAATCATCGGTGGCCCGCAGTTTACACAGCTGCCTCCACATCTACAGCAGATCGTGGCGCAGTTTGTGCAACTGCACATGCAGCAGCACGAGGAAGCGCTGCAGGCCAAAGCGCAGGGCTTGCGGCCCGCGCAGGGAACGGGCGCGGCAGCTCCTGGCGGCAACGGTGGTTCACCGCTGGCAGCCGTGCAGGCCGCCACTGGCGCTGTGGATTCAGCCGTGCGCAGCTCTGCGCAGACCATCGGCCAAAAAGTCAACGTCAACCCGGATCAGAACTGATGGCTTACAAGGTGAACATGAAAGGCGGCGCTCACCCCACACTGGTGGACTACGCCTGTGGCAAATGCGGTGCTGTAACTGAAGATGTGTTCTTTGCGTCGAGACTGGCCGTTACGACCACAATCGCGTGCGCGTGCGGCCATGCAGCGGAGAAGATCATCAGCCAGCGCCGCAATTTTATCCATCCATCCAAGTCATCCATGTATGGCAAATACGAGGAAGGGTTGGGATGTGTGGTGCAAGACTACGGCCATAAGCAGCAGCTAATGCGCGAAATGGGCGTAATAGAAGGCGCGGACCCCGTAGGAGGTTCGCGCAACCACTGGAGACCTCAACCCAAAGCACCCGAGGCTTCCAACACTGTGTGGGTAGATGACCCGCGCAGTTTAAACGAGTAGGAAAAAAACAATGGCAGAAGTAGAAGCGGATTCCACTGGAACCGTCGAAACCGACTCCGACGCTGGGTTTGATCTTGGCGCAGACCTTGATGTGCCAGCCAACGGACAGGAAGCACCGGAAACGACCTCCACGTCGTCTGACGAAGGAACCACCGACTTCAACCCGAGCACTGTCGATTTCGGCACTGCAGATCCTGAATCACTACCGCCAGAGTACCAGAAAGCCCAGGAATGGGCCAAAGGACGAGAGCGTGATTTACAGGGCGACTACACCCGTAAGACCCAGGAACTCGCAGAAATGCGGCGCAACCTGGAGCACTTGCAGGGACAGGCAGCCCAGCAGCAAAACACACAGGCAACTCCAGCTCAGCAAGCAGCGGACCCCTTAGAGGATCTTCGTCGCAGACTGGGTGAAGACGCGGGCGCGGTCGATGTCGTATCCGACATTATCAAAGCCGTGAGCGGATCGCAGCACGAAGCCACCCAAAGTGAGCTTCAACAGCTGCGGGAAGCCGTAAGTGTTATGGCGCAAAGTCACGTGCAGAGTCAGACGCAGGGTTTAAACACACAAGTAGTTGAAGCCCGCGAAGCGTACGGAACAGAACTCGATTCGTATGCCCCGCAGATTAAGGCACTCATCAGTGTGGAGAATCCCGCGACTCGTTCTGCGTATACCGTCAAAGAAGCCTTTGAGCTGGCTTCCGGTAAAGCAGCGGCAAAATCTCAGGAATTGGCAGCCACCGAGCGGCAAGTCCGGTCTGACGCCTCTTCGCGCACAGCCCTGCAAGGGGTCGTGGGCGCGGACAACGCAGACGATGGAGAGCTGACTCCCGCCCAGTTGGCGGCAGGACTGCAAAAGTTGGGGTTCGAATAAGTCAGGTCTCCAATAACGACATGGAGACGTTTAAATGGTTGCTGTAGCGACCACCGAAACCTGGGATGCAGCGTGGACACTCACGATGCGTGCCAAGCGGAAGAGGTTGACGGATAACATTTCCGACAACTATCCGACTATCGGTCGTTTCCGTCGCTCCGGCGTGCTCGAAGTTGAGACCGGCGGCAAGGAGTACCAAGAGGATTTGATGTATGGGCTTGGTAGCTCTGAGTGGTTCGACGGATACGACGTGCTGAACACCGATGCCATGGACGGCATCACGGCGGCTTTCTACACACCGCGCTACAATGCCACACCTATCGTCATTTCGATGACGGAAGAAATGGAGTCACGCAAGGCTGCGGGCTCCGAGAAGTTGCTGACCGCAAAGACGACGCAGGCCATGCAGGGTTCATTCGACACCATGAACCAGGCGGCGCTGTCCTCACAGTCTGGCAAGTCTATGCTGGGCTTGCAGGACATTTGCGCACAGTCGTCCGGCACTACGCTGGGCGGAATCTCTGCTGCCACCAACACGTGGTGGGAGAACGGTCGCCTGGACTTCGCCACCGGGACGTACACGTCTTTTGTGACGAAGAGCACTGATCGCTATAACGGCCCCGTGCGCATGGGCACGTTGTGGAACAGCATTAGTGAGGGCAACGACAAGCCCAATCTGATTATCACTTCGTACTCGCTGTACGGCTCGTATGAAGAGATTTTCGAAGGCACTGGCTACACGCGCTTCGTGGCCAGTGGCAATCGGTCTGGACCCAACCACGGAATCGGCGCTGAAGGTGACATCACGTTTCGTGGTGCCCCCGTCATCCCGGATCGTGATTGCGCGTCCGACGACCTTTACATGCTTAACACCAAGTACCTGAAGCTCAAGATCCAGTCGGGTCTCAACTTCGCCAAGACACCGTTTAAGGAGCCGTCGAACCAGATGGCCAAGGTGGCGTTTGTCGTGGTCGGGATTCAGATGGTCACAAATCATCGCGCCCGTCAGGGCGTGCTCTTTGACTGCGCATAAGACGCAATAGCCGCCGTCGCCAGGGAATCCTGTCTGACGGCGGCTCAATAACCTTGCCCCCAAGCCAATGGGGGTTCATACCCTGACCATAGGGGAGAGGAAAATAAGATGTCTACAAATTGGGACTTTGGTGCCGGAGGCACCAATAACGGAAGCGTAGGATTTGGTTCTATTGGCGGAATTTCTCAAGGTATTTATGAGGAGTCCTCTGCCCAAAACGGTCCATTAGGTGCCTCGCTGGAATTTGATGATGGGCGCAAGTATAGATACACGAAGAGCGCAGCGGGGATTACGATTGGCAATGCCTGCTCCAGCGACTACAGCGATGGCTTGCTGGCCGAGCTTGATTCGACCACTACCGTAAGCGCGACCGCAGGAAACGATTATTTCTCTTTGACCGGAAGTGGGTCTCAGTTTTCCACGACGGCGAATTTCTATGCGGGCGGTTACATCGTTTTCACCGATGGCACGGGTGCGGGTCAATGTTACCGCATCAAGAGTCATACCACGGCAAGTTCGGATAAGATCACTTTTTATCTGTACGATGCCCTCGTTACAGCACCCGTGGCGGCGACCGGTGTTATGATCGTCGGAAATCCGTTTGGGGCCGTTCTTACGGCGGATGGCACCAGTTCAGGCGCAGCAACGGATTCTTGGGTTGTTGGTGTTAATCCAATCGCGATTACCAGTGGATATTACTTTTGGATGCAGACGCGAGGCATCGCGGCGGTTCAATTTGACGCAGATACCACCGCTGCTCCGCATTACGGAATGGAGCTGGTGATGAGCGATGCGCACGACGGCCTTGTTGAGGCCAAGCTGGACGCACATGATGGATACCAGACAATCGGACATTATGTGGGTTCAACTGGCGACGATAATGAGTACGTCGCAGTGCACTTGACGCTTGAATAAACCAAGAAGGAGAGAGAGCTTCGGCTCTCTCTCCTTTATTTCACACACAACGGAGATATTATGGCCGAGAAGAAAGCACCCACAGAGAACCAGGAGGGGTCCACGGCGGTTGACGAGCTGGTGGGCATGATCCAGAAAGCTGGCCCCGAGGCACAGAAGGCGATGCGAGAAGCATTGGGTGTGGGCGGGGCCATTAAGAAGTCACCGCCTACCCAGTCCAACCAGGACGCCAAGCGCATTGCGTATTCAGTGGGCGAGATCGTGCAGCCGGAAGGGTTTCAGCCGAAGGCATCACAGGCCAAAACTGAAGAAGGATCGGAAGCTGTGGCCGAATGGCTGGCGCAGTGGAACCAGAGAAACAGCAACCCGTCCAGCCAGGCCGAAGAGTACGCCGACATCGCGCAGATGTAGATGGCCGAGAAGTTCAAACAGATACAGGCGGCATCCTTGTCTGGGGATGCTGCCACGTTGGGCACGATCCAGGTTGAGACCATCGTGTTGGGGTCGTACGTCACTCTCGCAAATTTGACGACGACTGAACGAGATGCCCTAACAGCCAGCAATGGCATGGTTATCTACAACGCGTCGACCAATAAGCTGCAAGCCTACGAGAATGGCGCGTGGGCAAATCTGATTTAACCGGGGGAAAGTGGGAGACTGAGCGCATGAGGTGACACTAACTGAAGCCTACACCATGGCGTTAAAACGGGTGGGCTTGGACGAAACCAGCACTACGTTCAAGGACCAGATGCGGCTCTACCTCAATATGGGGGCCAAAGAGCTGGGTGCACTGGCGGACTGGTGGTGGTTGTATAAACAGGGCACGCTTACCACGACGCATACCGTAACGGTGAAAAACATTTCCGGGGGCTCGTTTGCCGTTGGAAATACCATTACGGATGGTACCAATTCTGGCACCATTGCCGCGTCCTACGATGTGACCAACGCGCCAACCATCATCCACTACACCACGTCAAAAACGACGGATTTTAGTGGCACTCTTTCCGTTGGTGGTGGCCCCTCGTCCACCGTTGTTTCTGATGTCGTCACGCGCCAGTATCAACTGGCCAGTGATGTATTGTCTCCCTACAGCTGGCGCGACGAAACGAACAACCGAGTCCTGACCATTGCCAGCTGGGACGAAATGGATGAAGCCGACCCCGATCAAAACGAGACGGGAGATGCCCGCTGGATCATCCCGGAGGGCGCTGACTCCAACACGGGGTACCAGCTGGTGGCTGTGTTCCCGCTGCACGATACCTCCAATGAAACTTTCCGCTACCGGTACTACGCCTATATCCCCGATTGGACATCCGACGATGACTCCACCGCACTCGACGGATGGATTCCGCAGCCGCTGCAACCCGCACTTGTTTACACGGCTGCGGCGCTGTACCAGCAGGAAAAGGGGGATGACGATGGCGCACAAATCAACCGACAAGAAGCAGACCGACAGGTAGACCGTGCACTGCGTGTAAACTCACGCATGTGGGGCAATCGCCATCGCGCCCGCAGCCATAAGTTTGGCGGCGGTAGTGCCTTCGGGTTTTTCGTGCAGGAAGGATCGCTAAGTGCCTAATGGCTATTGACGGCGATGCCATTGTTCATGGCCCATGGACTGCCGGTGCAGTCTACAACCTCCCGCCAGAAAACCTGGAAGAAGACCAGTGCACCGATACGATCAACGTACGGATTGGGCAGGCAGGGGAGTGTGAGAAGCGCACCGGGTCCGCTAACTATGCTGGGAGCCAACACGCCATTTCCGGCGATCCCAACGTCATGCTTGCGGGGGAATACCGCGAGTCTTCTACGTCGCAGCCAGTGTTTAAGGCCGCCGGAGCAGTGTTCTGGGAGTACTCCGGGTCAGCATGGAATGACCGCACCAATAGTCAGACAATCACTGCCGATAAGCCGTTTACATGGGTCGGGGCCAACGGCACGCTGGTTATCACCAACGGCACAAATGCCCCGCTAAAATGGACGGGCACGGGGGCAGGACTCGCCTTGCTCGACGTGGATAGCCGGTTCACGACAGCCCAGCACGTGGCCTTTTGGGACAACCGGCTGTGGATGGGCAACACAAATGCCAACACAGACCGACTATGGCGGTCTGACCTGGGCGACATCGAGACCTGGGGTGCCACGTCTTTCTACAACCTGGGCAGTGACATCACCGGGCTTGTGCCGGTGGCAGACTCGCTGGCCATTCACACAGCAGACGGCATCCACACGCTGACGCCTACGGGCAACGCCACGATCCCGTACCAGCTGCAACAGCAGACCCAGCAGGCTGCGCTATCGGGCCGCAGCGTTGTGACGGTTCCTGGCAACCGGCAATTCTTCGTAATGCTGGAAGGGGTGTACGAGTGGGATGGCGTAGAGAACGTGACCAAGGCATCCATTGACCTGGACGAAGGATATTGGGGCCAGCTCAACCCCGCTGCCCTGAAAAACAGCTTTGCCATCTATTACCGGCTCAAGAACGAAATATGGATATGGCTGCCGTTTGGCGCTTCGCAGACCAACATGAATGACATCATGGTCTACAACGTGGAAAAGGAGCGCTGGCATGGGCCATTCCGTGGCCAGACTAACACCACATATTACGAGCGAGCCTGTGCGGCGATGATTAGCAACAAGCCACACGCAGGAGATTTTATTGGCGAGCTTGTGGATCACGACCCGGAAGTTTACACGGATGTGAATGACTCCTCAACGGCTGCCATTCATGCTTCGTTCACGACCAGCGCCAAGGCACCAGAGGGTGAAGAATCCCGGCTCAGATGGCTGTTTGCACGCAACTACTTCGACTCAATTGGCGCGTTTGACATAAAGCTACAGCAAGTGTCATCTGGGATCGTCGGCCAGACCCAGACCGTCACACAGCAGGGTGCGGGCTTTGACCTGAACACGGATAGGCTGGGCACAGGCAAGCTGGGAAGCGTGCGCGTCCTGTCTCGTGATTCTGAATTGAGTGGCTATGATCCCCATTCATCCATCACGGTATCGCAGAACGTCTCAGCTGAATGGTTTCGAATACGAAGGATCGTTCAGGTCTACAAGGATTTGGGTATCAAGCGCAAGCGGAAAGCAGGAGTTCAGTAATGTCAACAGGCTCGTTTTTAAACCAAGGAAATCGACGCGGCACCGAGTCCCAAAACCCCTATTTCAAGCTGGGAGATCCAATCCCTCGACAAGGGACTCGTCAAAGCGAGCCGTTTCAAGACATTACACAAAGGGTCACGTTTGAAGCGAATATCGCGCCCGAGCTGCGGCAATTCGTTGACAGTGCGTCTCAGGCCGCCACGGACATTTCGGGCTTTAGCAATTTTCAAACGCCGCCACAGTGGAATCCGTTTGCAGCAGGGGTGACCGAGACCGGCAAAACCATTGGGGCGTTTCCCGGCCAGATAGGGACCGCACAAACCGCAGCAAAAGCTCTCGACAAGACGCTAAGCGGCGCATTGCGGTCTGCCAAGGGTTTGACGGAGGGTTCGTTCAGCGGGCAAGCAGGCGTCATCCCTGAAGCTATTGGCCTTACCGGGGACCTAAGCGCTGAGCTGGGCAAGATTACGGTACCCGACATTACGCCCGACGCCATCCTGCCGAGCGAGGGGGCTCTGGCGACGGAGCTGGGAACACGCGCTCCCGACCCGTTCTTAGCGACCCAGTTTATGCCGGGTCGTGACGCGTTGCGTACCGAGCTATTGGCGAACCGACCCGATGCGTTTGGCGCAGCCGCGTTTATGCCAGGACGCACCGCCTTCGGCAAAGAGCTAATTAGGACACAACCAGAGGGATTCCTCGCAAGCGACTTCATACCAGGACGTGCCGCCTTGCGCACCGAGTTACTTGGGGAACGACCAGAGGGATTCCTCGCAAGCGACTTCGTGCCAGGACGTCCCGCCTTGCGCACCGAGTTACTTGGGGAACGACCAGAAGGATTCCTCGCAAGCGACTTCATACCAGGACGTGCCGCCTTGCGCACCGAGTTACTTGGGGAACGACCAGAAGGATTTGGAGCAAGCGCATTCATGCCGGATCGTGACGCGTTGCGCACCGAGCTACTTGGGGAACAACCAGAGGGATTTGGAGCAGCCTCGTTTATGCCAGGGCAAGACGCCTTGCGCAAAGAGCTAATTAGGACACAACCAGAAGGATTCCTCGCAAGCGAATTCATGCCGGGGCAAGCTGCCTTGCGCACCGAGTTACTTGGGGAACAACCGGAAGGGTTTGGCGCAGCCTCGTTTATGCCGGGGCAATTTGCCTTGCGCAAAGAGCTACTTAGGACACAACCAGAAGGATTCCTCGCAAGCGAATTTATTCCTGATCGTGACGCGTTGGCCAAGGTGCTATTTGGGGAACGACCAGATGCGTTTGGCGCAGACGAATTTATTCCTGATCGTGGGGCGTTGGCCAAGGTGCTATTTGGGGAACGACCAGATGCGTTTGGCGCAGACGAATTTATTCCTGATCGTGACGCGTTGGCCGGAGTGCTATTTGGGGAACGACCCGATGCGTTTGGCGCAGACGAATTTATTCCGGGCCGTGACGCGTTGCGCACCGAGTTACTTGGGGAACGACCCGATGCGTTTGGCGCAGCCGCGTTTATGCCGGGTCAAGACGCGTTGCGTACCGAGCTACTTCGGGAACGACCAGAGGGATTCGCCGCAGACGCATTTATTCCGACAGAAGACGAGTTGACAAGCACGCTGGCAAACTTGCGGCCCGATGCGTTTTTGCCGAGCGAACTCCTACCAACGGGGGCTCAGCTAACAAGCACGTTGGCAGGCTTGCGGCCCGATGCGTTCTTGGCGAGCGATCTTTTGCCAACGGAGGAGCAGCTGGCAAGCACGCTGGAGGAGCTGATACCACCCGCTGGGAAACCAGCTGGCCCAGGCGGCACAGGCGACACAGGCGACACAGGCGACACAGGCGACACAGGCGACCCGGCTGAACTGGAGGGGATGGACAAGCTGCTGGCAGACTTACAGTCAGTCATAACGACGTTGACAACTGGCCCCACTACAGCAGAAGAGCTACGAGCTGATCCTCTCACGGCATCACTGCTGCTGGACCTGGAGAAGCGCAACGAAGAAGATCGGGAGCAGGCAAGGGAAGACCTGAACCGATTGGGCATGATGGACTCTGGCAATCGAATCGACATTATGAACGAGCTGCGAGCCGGTCAGAGGCGAGCTGAGGCGAGCGTGCTGGGTGATGCTGCCGAGCGTTATCGCACAGATCGGGTCAGCGGCCTGACGGGCGGCACGGACTTGTTCGGCACGGCCTCACAGCGCGAGTTGGGCCTGGGCGAACTGGACTTGAGCCGAGACCAGACAGACCTGGACATCATCGCCGCCATCACTGCAGCACTGGACCCGGATTTGGAGATTGACACGGACGATGAGAAGCAGAAAAACCTTGCAGCGATGTTGCTGGGCCTGACAGGAATCCCGGACGAACAGTATGACCAGCTTTTGGATTTGATCGACCTGGATCCGGAGCATCGGACGAGCTACGGACGCGGCAATCGGCCAAGGTTCAGAGGAACCCCAAGATAATGACAATAGGGAGCTAAATTATGGACCCGCTTACATGGGCAATGATTGGACAGGGGGCGCTGAGTCTCGGCGCAAGCGCTCTCGACTACCGAGCCCAAGGACGGGCCGCCAGACGGCAGCGCGAGCGAGATGCTTTAAACGCGGTTGTTGGGTCATTGTCTAACAAGCAGAGCGCCCGAAGGGCCCCGGCGCAGGGCCAGTCGGTAGCTGCCAATGTGCTTCGTGGCCTTGATCCGCTAACGCAAATGATGATGCAGCGTGCGCAAAGGAAGCCGACCCCGCAGACGCAAGACGTGAGTGGGTCACAGGCAGCTGTGAACAGTTTAAACCAGATACTGGAGAATCTCCGCAACCGGTCTCAACAGGGAGGCTCAACTGGCGGGGTCGGATTTCCATGACACAGGCTATAGCAAGTAGACCAGGTGGCAACAAAGCCAGGGTCTCCGTTCAGGAACGCATTGATCAGTTA
>Ga0098036_1000281_pt1 | contig 23369 bp, 53 predicted proteins | sample 4_EtaG_FD_77064 | JGI IMG/M metagenome (GOLD analysis project Ga0098036, IMG submission 77064) | Marine viral communities from the Subarctic Pacific Ocean - 4_ETSP_OMZ_AT15127 metaG | ecosystem: Environmental > Aquatic > Marine > Oceanic | place: Pacific Ocean | collected 2015-01-07 | reverse complement strand
ATCGGGGGCAATCATGACAATTATTCCGTTGATCACCCCTGCCGCCGCAATTGGGGTATGCACGATGGGTGGTTTCTCATTCGAGGCGCGGAGTCTATCGACAAAGCTCTGCGTTTTGAGCGCATCGACTGGTGGGCCGATGAGCAACGCACGCCTACCCAGTGTGAATTAGTGATCGAAGAGTATGAAAGGGCGCGGCCTGACTATGTCGCGTCACACGACTGTCCACAGATGGTGCTACAGAAATTCGATATTACAGGGAAAGGGAGTAGAACGAATCAACTTTTGCAAGCTTTATACGATATCCACCCACCAAAGAGGTGGATATTCGGCCATCACCACACCGATATGATGTTGATGTATGATAAAGGCAAGTGCGTGATGACATCTCAACAGGTATTCGCAGGGCGCGAGGGAGATTATACCATCTTCCAGTGCTTGAATGAACTGTCATATATAGATATTCCCAGTTCTGGGAAAGGAGGGCTGTAGCGATGAAAAACAATAATGGGTTCGGGTTCAATGTGCTCAACGAGAACACGATAGTTGTCAGCAATTATAGTATGCTCACAGGTCACTTCAATTTCCAAGAGTGGGATGTCCCCCCCGACGCCTTCAGTAAGGGATACACAGAGTGGCTGGCTGGCAAGTTACCACAGTATGCTATGCCGTTTCTGACTGATAACCAGTGGAAATTTGTGATGAGTGGCATCACACCGGAAGAGTGGGATGCTGAATTTAATCGTCGCACTTTTCCCAGATCTGGGAAAACGGCAGAGGCTACAGTATGAAATGGTTTGAAGTCAAATGCACGCCGGACGCTTTAGATAGGTTTAGAAGTTGGTGGTGGGCCTTAGTTGCATTCCCACTCGTAAAACAAGTGCAAAGATTAGAGAAGGAGCTTAAAGATTTTGATGATTTTTACGAAGAGAGAGTGCAGTATTTCCGCGTAATAATGGTCGAAATGGAAGCCCACATAGAACAAATGGAAAGGCTTAACTTTCAAAATAGAACCTGCCGCGAGAAAGGAAGACTGCCTAGTTATGAAGGATATTTCAAGGTTGTCCAAAATGGAGACCATATGAATTGGCATCATCTTGACTCTGAACTGATCAAGTTTTACGAAAACCACCATAGACCTGAACAGGGAGATCTTGCATTCGATCACGAACGTCCAATGAGCCATTTGGAAGTGGAAGCATGGGAAATAAAGCGGGAAGAAGACTGGGATTCAGAAACAGATCGGTATCATTGGCGATGAGCAATTTTAGAAATCCAATTAATATTGACCTTGAAAAAAAGGGGTATACCATAGAAGAAATCCTCAGAGTCGGGGAGTTTCTTCTTGAGACTTTCTATGAGGCAGACCATGCCGACAATCTTCGCATCGCCAGATCATGGGTGCCGAGCGAGGTAGCGGAGTTTGAGTGCAAGAGAAATCAAGGCTGCTGTGGCAGTCACGAGGGCGGGATTGTAGGCAGTCAAGGGACGGTCTACATCGGCTACAACTACGGCCATTAAATGAAGGAGACTAATCTGAGCAAAAAGCAAATTAAAGAAATGAGAGACGCCCTCTTTGAGAGTTTCTATGAGAGCATAACAGAAAAAGCGTTGAGGGTAATGCTACGCGAGGGGTGGGAAGGATGGGACAATATTCCAGACAACGAAATCATTCGACAATATAAGGAGATTAATAATGGATAATCTTACCCAGAAGAAAAAAGATTCGGTCACTCGGACCGAGCAACGTAATAATCGAAGCGCAGTAGAGCAGTTGGCCCTGCTCGACCAGCGGCTTGGCGTTAATGTAGGTGCTCATAAAGAGCGTAACCGTCTTGCAAAGGAGATAAGCAAGGCCGCGTAAATGTCATTTCACACACACTCACTGAATCACACAGAGCCTACTGTCATCTGACAGAGGCTCTTTTTCGTTGGGAGATCACCATGAGTAGGACAACGAGAGTCGCAACCTTATTGCGGAAAACCATAGCTGATACACCGGAGTATGAGCTATACGAATACGACAACCAGAGCTTGAAGCATCTCGCTACGACCAAGTCTAATCGCGCCATTGCGATTGGAGCAATGGGGCAACTCCAACATCGCAATGAGACCAAAAATTCGAGGTTGGTCTATGTCTCCTAGGAGGATACATCTAATGACTAACCAAGAGAAGGTCGAACTCATTCGGCTCACCGAACTGGTCTACGGGCCACATAATCACGCTGTGCTGGATATGCGCTCTAGCATCCATCGAAGGCTCTCTGAGCTTCAGCGGATGGCGCAGAACGAATTGAGCGAGGGTGAAATGTCCTTACTCGAAAAGCATCTCGAATACGCTTAATCTCATATTGGGGAGGGGCCTTTGCGCCCCTCCCTTTTTCAGATCTGGGAAAGGAGTGAAGCATGACCACTGATCTACAGCAGACAACAGGGGTTCTGTTTAATCCCCTAATTGACGACGAAAAGGATCGATTAATCGATGCCTTGGCATGGGAAACAGAACTGTCGCCCCATGTAAAGGCAAGTGAAAGCATCTCTCGTCTACTCGCCTCATTCGCAGTCGGTGATGCTTTGACGATTTTATATCCTTCTTTTTTAAGCTTTGGTGATTCTACCTACGATTTCAATTGGGAAAAATGGTATAATCCCAAGAACTACTACGAAGATAAACCACCGAATATGGTCGGCGGTTTAATCTATCATGGGCCATCTAAGAAAAGGTGGAAAGAAATAGCTATGAACACGTCCATTGACCTTATCATGAGCGGAGAGCTTAAGGTAGATGGATGGACTTCCCACACATAGGAGGATACAATGACCCAATCCCTAATTCCACACACGGTTTATTTGACACAAGCGGACCTTGATATTATTAAAGAAACCAACTTCCCAGCCATTCCGTGGGAACACGACAGCACAATAGAAGGTGCGCTGATCAATGGTATCTTGAGACAAATAACCGATCACTCGGACCGAGCATTGGAGGACAAGAATGAAAATCATTCAGAAGCGTGAGCGGGTAACGGTAGAAGAGTATGGCCTCATATGGGAAGGCAAGGGTGGAAGCGGGTTCAGCTTCGACTGCGATGAAAACGGCGTAGTCGATGAGTCTGCTATGTATCCGGCGGGACTTGAAAACTTAGCTCTCTGTCGAGCAGGGAAGATGGAAGGCTATACTGGCCCCACCATCGCAACCTATACCCACACCTACACTGATCACGCTGTAGGTCTGTGTAAGTGTGGAGAGAAGTTGACCCTTTCAGGCTTTATTAATACCTGCAAGTGTGGAACCGACTACAATAATTCGGGGGATAGATTGGTCCCACGAGAGCAATGGGGTGTAGACACAGGTGAACATCTAGTAGACATTCTAAATTACAACATGTCGGAGGATTACTAATGGCTTGGAAAGTGACCCACAGCTATATCGAAGATGCCACATGGGGTAAGAAAGCTAAATATGTCAAATATGGCCCACGAAATATCACCGATGACCAAAAAGCATCTCTAGACCAAGGAACAGGAGACACGTTTAAACTCTACGATGACGATGATGAACTATACTACATCGGCATCTGGGATGGACTTGAAAGCGAAGATGAGGATGTAGCATTCGGTCCACTGATGGACTTCGGTATGCCTAATTCGGGTGCTGTTCGGATGGATTACTACGATAAAAATAAAAAGGTGTGGTGCGAGTTATGATATGCAATAGATGTTCCACTGAAACCAATTATCATATTAGGTCCATGTTCAATGAGCAAACCATCTGTATGGACTGTAAGGATAAAGAGATGAAGCATCCGGATTATAAAAAAGCACAGGATGCCGACCATCAGCAGATAATGCAGGGCAATTACAACTTCAAGGGGATTGGCAAGCCCACGGACCTATAGACTAACCGACATTCCTCGGACCGAGCCGGTGTTCACTGTCATCTGACAGTCCACCGGTATTTTTGTGCCCAAAAAGGAGCGAAGATGAATACACTTAAATCCCTCTCATATTCCGTTGAGAACGATGAAATATGGGACATGAGCGATGTTGGACAATTCGACAACAAATGGTCGAAGAACTGCATTGACCGCACAGAACATGAACCAAACCTCAACCTGACACGACAATGCCAGTATTACCATTCCCCCAATGAGGTCGGTGGGGATAAGGAGACGATTCTTCTGGATTACAAACGGGCTACCGAAGTCAACGAAGGCGAGCGATGGTTCGTAGGAGTCAAAGCATCGGCTGTATTCACTCCTAAAGAACAAGATGGCATTTCGACCCCTTTATCTGCAACAATGGAAAGTGCAGGCTGCTGGGGCATCGAGGTCAATGGAAGCGACCAAGACAAGGAATATCTCCAGTCCGTGGCTAAAGAAGAATTCGATGATTTGAAACATGGACTTTCAAAGATGTCGGTGGATCTCAGTGAGTGGAATCACCACCTATCTAAGGCACTGGAGAAAAAATGATCAAACTTTACGAAGCCGTCACTGATAGTTATCCCGATGCCGATAAATGGATACCTCCTTTCCATGTGAAAATTGGCATTTCTACCAATCCAGCAAAGCGAATTAAGCAATGGGCCAGTGGATGTCCATTCCCAATACAAGGTTTCTGGACCATTCCACTTAACGAGGTTTTTTCGATAGCCAGACGATTAGAGCATTCGATCCACTCTGTGCTATCAAGCTATAGAACAAAAAACGAGTGGTTTATTTACGATGACTACGATACCTATCAGTCAATGAGGATAGTTATGCTGTCGATATTGGCCGCACATCACCAACTGCATTTCAATGAAATGGAAAAAAAGTGCAAGTGGAATGATGGACCGAATTGGAGGGAGTCAAAGAAGGGATGAACCATTCTGACACCGAAAACATAAACTACTGCGTTGGTACATGGCGCGGCATTCCATTGCCCTATCTCAAGAAGATTGCTCGCCTAAATAACTATGTCCGCAAAGCCGATGCGGCTAAGAAGCTACATAAAATCCTACAGGACTTCGCCAATGAGTATGGATACATGGCTGAAGATGTATCCTATCGCCCCCCAGAAGATGCGAAGTATTATACCAGTGCCGCTCATTGTGTCAGCTTCGAGGGGGGACCACATGAATGGGGCGTGTGTCTGTCTTTCTTATTGAGCAATGAAAATTGGTATACCGAACCCTATCACGCTTTTGACGTTCATTTTCACGACTCTGGGAGATAATATGAACCAATCTGAAATCTACTATCCGATTCATTCGTGGCCTGAAATAGATGACATCGTTGTAGAAGAGGTGCCTTCCGATCAGTTCGATTGGGATCACCATAACGGACTGGCGTGGGGAATGACATTCGTGGAATTAGGACAGGCCATAAATGCATTCGGTGCTCGAATGATCCTTCACCGCACAGGGCCAGAGTATCTATGGGATCGAAAGGGATGGCTCAATGGGTTTAATCCTTCTGAAGACATAGCTCTATCCAAGTGGATAGAGCAGTGCCACAATCTATTAAACTGGGGTAAAATATCTGATCTCGGCAGGGCCGATTCTCACATTCTTAAAATCACAAAGTACGGCAAATCCAAATTCGTAAACTTCATTCGCTGTGTGACCAATGGGGGTTATGTCTACCAAACGGCATTTAGAACGGAGAGCTAACACATGAATGCAGAAGATCATGATGAAATAACTCTTTCCAAATCACAAAGACGCATTTGGGTAACGGTAAATAATATATCCATTTGCATAGTACGAACCGACGAAGGCGTTGTTGTAGATATGTGGCCATTAGGACAAGAGGGTAGCACATCTATGGCTACGACGTACGCTTTCTTTAAGGACGCCGACTTACGCTTTCTTTAAGGACGCCGACTAAAGAAAGATACTGTTAGATAAGCTCTTTCCCAGATCTGGGAATTGAAGGGATCGCCTAAATAAGGTGGTCCCTTTTTGTATACCACACACCCAAGGAGGTAGCTGTATGTACGTTTATATAAGATCCGAGCATTCTGTGTTTACTGTTGGATTTTACGACCCTAATGATAATTGGCATCCTGACTCCGATCACGATACCAACGAAGAGGCAGCGGATAGAGTCGCATACTTAAATGGATCTGGTGGAGCAAAAAGTCACCAATAAGATCCTGTTAAGCTTTTTCCCAGATCTGGGAATTGAAGGGACCACCTGAATAAGGTGGTCCCTTTTTATATGCCACACACACACTCACTCACAGGAGGTCTCATGCGGAATCTACCGCTATTAGCTCTGTCGAAGCTCTACGAGCAGTTCGTCAAGGACTACCCGCAGATCGTCGCTGAGAGCCCCACCGATCTCAAGGCCAGTTGCGACAGTAAGATTGGCTTATGGAAAGACCACAAGAACAGTGTGGGCTTCCTAGCAGGCTATTCGTGTCCGGCAGCGACTGCCTTTTGCATCACCATGTGCTATACGCTCTTCGGTCAGGCCGCTATGGATAACTCGGACCGAGTGAAGGCGCGAAACACATGGGTGCTGTTGATGCATCTGATCGATGGCAATATCGAAGCACTGGTCGAGCAGTTCAAGCGACTTATACAGTTCAGTGTCGATCAGCATGAGCGCAAGATCGTCAACCTCAAGAAGGCGCGGCTGCGCTCTACGTTCAGTGTATGGTCAAACAATGGCCGAAGTGGCGTTTTCAGCGATAGAGACGAGACACTCCTTCGACGCATGATAAAGCAGGGACCGTTGTGGCGTTGGCACTGGAGCGGTGATGTTCTCAATGAGGATCACGCCGTAGCTATTGTAGAAGCTTCCAGTGCATTCCCCGATGTGGAAATGGCAATCTATACCCGATCCTTCCATCTCCTCGATCCGCTGTCGGCCCGTCCAGATAATCTGATCGTCTGGCTGTCCGGTGATCCGGCCAACCCCGACCAGCTGCGCGAGGCGCACAAAGCTCACCCGTGGGCGCGAGTGGCTACCATCAAAGACCCCGATGACATCACCGATTCGGACTTCGTCTGTCCAGAGCATACGGGCAAATTCGAGTTGAAATCGGCCTGTGCCAAGTGTCGGATATGTTACCGCGACACGAAGATCGAAAATCTAATATTTAAGAATAGTAAGAAGCAGTCACAGACCTATAAGCGTCCGGTTTCCAATGATCTGGCCGCTGAATTCCATTCCATCCACCACATAGGAGAATAGCAATGGACATCATCGATACGACCGTAGAGACAACCCCTCTTACTGTAGCCGCAAAGAAGTCACTGGAGAAGCTCCTCGAACGACGCCACGAACGAGAAAAGAGAGCGAGAGAGAACGAATATTCCCAATCCATAGCCTTGGCTGAGACCAAGGCTAGAAGCCTCTTTGACATGACGTTTGAAGTGTCATCGGATCACTATGAAACCCAATTAAATGAACTGGTCGAAGAAGCTCGTAAAAACGGATTCGAGGTAAATAGCAATGGCTACGGAGATAATTTATCTGTTGCGGTTAGCCCAAGATATAAAGGAGCGGCATGGGAGGATATACGCACCACAGAACTGAACAAGGTTACTCCGGTTCAGTATGACGATCTGGATGCACAGATCGCCCATCTCTGGCTCTCCGATCAAGACGTGGAAATTCGACCGCTCTTCAATGGGGCGCTGCAGTCTCTTTCCGAAAACAACAAAGTCGAGGAGGCACAGTAGTGATAGATGATTGGAATATAAAAAATATTACTGAGGACGTCGTTGAAAGTCTCTTATTGGATGCAGACGGCAAAGGAACGGACTCTTTGTTCGAGGGATGGATCGACTGGTACCACCTGACAGAAGTGGAAGACATCTATAGGACCATTACCTCACGCGAAGAGACCCATGTGGCAGACGGAGTCATCGGATCAGTAATAGAAAAATCTAAACTGCTACTTAATGAGGTGGAAGAGACTACGTTGCCACGACGCCTTGATCGCATGAACGATACAGAAGAGAAGAAAAACCTCATTCGTTCATTTTTTAAGAATCACCTCAATGGTCAAAAGGAAAAGAAGTGGTTGTTAGGCACGCTTAGAGACAAGGCAAGTGAAGATTACGCGCCTTGCGTGAGGGCTGAAACAGTCAACGATGGAGATTGGCACAACTCGATAATATGGAAAGGGGAAGAACAGGTGTGCACAATGGGGATCGAAGTCTATGAGGGGAAACTCAACATCGTGATATATGACGGAGGTAAAGATGATCCCTGCTTCATTCGCAAATATGACCTTGCAGAGCTTGGCAAGGGCGTAAGTAATGTCACTTAAAGAAGAAGAGGCTTACTGTCCCAATGATTGTTTGCTCAACCCGACATTCTTCGCCTCTGCCCATGTCGTTGAAACGTGGGGCAATGTGGAGTTCCGATATGTTGACACTACCATCGCGCAGATTGTTGATAGCAAGGGGGGTTGGATACGCACGCCTAATTTGGGCGACGGAGAAACAACACACTTAGTACATGACCATGACCTTTGGACATGTACTAAGTGTGGGACAGAAGCCAAATTCAGAAAGATGTGAAAGGAAAGTGAAATGATATTTCAGTGGATTCCAAAAACCATTAAAGATTCGCGGTTCGGGAAAGTGAAGCTCGACTATTCGGAAGACGGATGGTTTGCCGATGTATGTGGCTACGTAGAAGACTCGGGCCGAGACTATAAGATTCAACTGAGTTCACCCAGCGAATTACTGGTACGGGAAGACGAGATGACTAAGGATGGAAGGTGGTCAAATCAATTGTGGTTTTGCTCTGTCCTTTCAGCAAAAGCCGATGGCGAAGATCCCTTTGAAACAGAAGAAGAGGTCGAGGATTGCGGCTTTCATGTTAAGAAATTCATAGAAGGCATGTTCCGGCTATGCCGTTCGATGCCCTTAAAGGAGACACATCATGGTATTTGAAATGGACACCGAAACCTCATTGGTCATCGAAGCCGAAGTTTCGGGCCGATACATCCCTGCAACGTGGGGCTATTCAGGTGGATCGCCGCCAGAGTATCCTCAGATAGATACCATAAAGGTCATGTTCGGCAACGTAGAAGTGACAGATGAAATAGGCAAAAAGGAGATGGAAAAGATAGAAGAACAAGTTATGGAGGAATACGATAAAGACGCGTTCGAGACAGACGAGGTGTGAAGATATGGCTGAAACAGCAGAGAAGTGGACTTCGTTCCCTATCACCTACAAATACATCGATGTAAGCACGGCGCACATCACAGAAAAAGATGACAAACTACTGCGCGATTGCATGGATGGAAACAGCGAAGACATAGCCCCGGCAGGGCATAAAAAGCAGGGTGAGGGTGGTTACTGGATTTGGGTAAACCGGCACTGTTCATGGTGTGAAGAAGCCTATGAAAAATCAGAGTTTTCGCCAGCGTTTATAAATCTAATGGAGAGAGCAACTCACTCTGATGCTGATTGGATGAATCTTGATTGTGATGGTCAGGTATATGACGATCTACCGCAACATAACTGGTAATTCCCAGATCTGGGAAAGGAGACTCTGTCCGTAATGCGTATCAAAAACAAAAAGTCTCTCATAAAAAGTATTCGCAAATACAATCTCGGCGTCCTCAGTTCTCGACAGCACGGATTTATGAGATCGGACTACACGATTATTTTGGCGAATTGCAATAGCGGCACAAAAGGCGGCTACTATCGAAACCTGAGAGAAGCCACAATATCGTTTGCCGAGGCAGCAAGCCTATTCACACAAGGAATACTGATAGATCACCCCAATAGAAAACACGCAAAGGATAGCTGAGTATGAAGATTGAAATGATCAATGAGAATACGTGCCGTATCACCAAAGAAAAAGGCGACCCTACCTACGCAACCTCAGAGTGGGGCACCGCTGAAAGCCGACTGCTCTATCACGTAAAGAATCAGTTGAATGAAGACGGCTATGATCTAATCAAGAAAAGAGCGCACAAAGATGGGCACATGGTGGATGAAGATATGCCCTACCTCCGCACTCGCGGCCCAAAGTCAAAGGGCCCAGCCGTGTATATCTACAACGACAAATTCGCACAACATGACGCGGGAAAGGAATATTCCAAGAAAGGAGCCGTAGACCTCCACGTAGATCGCGATGTATTCAAAGCGGAAGGAGACTATCGACAGTCACCGTTCAAGCGAAGGAAGAAATCGAAAATATGATAGAGCAAAAGAAAATATGGCACGGGGCTTTGCCGATGCGATGTGATGACACCCCAATGTTCCAATATGCAGTTTTTTTATCTGACTATTTTTGCACCGACAAAGATTTAAGGAGGTGCGCCACCAATGAAGAGATCTATGATTTTGTTCAAGGGCAACTGGAGATCGACGACTTACTGCACATGGAATACATAAACATTTACTCAGAAACGGTTAAAGGAATATCGGGCGATCAAGTATATCCCGTTTAGCACTTCCAAAAGGAGGCATCATGAATGCCAAGGTTTAAGATCCATCAATTAGACGCCGACGACGATAGTCTACACGGCATTCGGTTCTGTAATGTTGAGGAACCCATAGAGATGCGCCACTATCGCCATGTGGGAACCATTCTGGCCGATAGCCTCGACAACGCCTTCGTAAAAATGCAGCGAATAGATAATAACACTTTCCCTGACTTTACTGGTCATCAATCACAGGCGCGTAGTATGAGCGTGAGCGATCTATTAGAGTGGGATGGGCATTATTGGGCCGTGGCCCATGTAGGATTTACGGCAATGACGCTCAGTGATGATGGAGAGACGATTGCCCCAAAAGAAAAGGAGACGGCATGAATAAAAAAGAAGCAGTCGAAGAAGGTATCCAATATTTGCGGCTCATCGCAGAGGTATTTGAAGAGGATCCCACCATCAATGAGGTGACGATTTACCGAAGCGGCTTAGTCCCGATAGACCTTTGCTCATATAAAGGCATCGAAAACGTCGAAGACACCGAAATAACCAACGAAGAGTGGCTAAAAGAATTTACCAAAGCAACTCAATGAAAGGAGACGGCATGAAACAATTAGAAGCTGATTGTGGTGTCACTATCAGTGCATCGTTCAAGATAAAGTTCTCTCCACAGGATCTTTCTGAAAAGGAGCGCAAATGCATCCAAATCAACGACTGGCTCTGCTGGGACCATGGACACAACGCATTAACAGACAAATTGTATGAAATGTCATTTGGCGTGCCCAATAGTGCCATCGAAGTCTGCTATGATTTTGACGAGATGGTAGTGGGAGGAATCAAAGAGGTGAATAATGCCACAGTTTGATAAAATTAAACCAGAGGACAGACCCTTCGGCACTGCGAGGAACGACAATAAAGGGACAGAGTATGTCCGGTCGATTCACACCGACCAGACCGGAGGGATGTGCATGGTCGATGTACTCATCATGCACTCGGGCCGAGTCTTGACTATAACGGACGAGTGCGTAGTAGCTTGGCCATCGATCAAGTCGTGGGAGGATTCATTTGAAACAGGCGAAGAGGATTATACGGGCGGTTATATAGACTTGACATTATGGCCAGCTATAAAAGATAGGGAGTGACCGCACATGGGATTCTTTTCATGGCAATGCAATAAGTGCGGGTTCAGTCTCCGCAGTAGGCATTCAACGGATGCCGCTACAGAATGGATGAAGTATGGCATTGTAGCCACTGAAGATGGTCAGCTATTCAAGGGCGAATACGATGGCTATGGAAGACTCGGTGAGGCCGACGTTAATCTGGTGGCCTTAGACGAGCGAGTAGCGTTTAGCCTATACCACGAAAGGTGTTGGGAAGATGCCGGCAAACCCCTGTTTATAGGCCATGCGCTAGATGCAGCGGATCAAGGTTTTTTCTTACAGGACAATGAAAAATTGCCATATCTCTACGATAAAAAAACAGTAAAGGAAGAGGGATAATGGCAGAGCCTGTAATAAAAATTATGGTCGAAGAGCGTACCCGCACATGGTATACCATTAATAAGAAGGATCTAAGCGAAGGTGATTACATCGATGAAGATGGCCATCCATCACAAGGGCTGACGGAATCTATGATGATGAAGCTTTATGAGTCATGCGTGGATGGTGAAAAAAATGACCTTTTCGACGTTCACATATTAAAGGAAGGAGAAATAAAATGACCAGAGGCGAATGGATTAAAGAGGCAAGGGGTCACTTATTAGGAAAAACCATTACAAAAGTTAGTTACATGGATAAGGAGACTGCCGATGAGATTGGCCTGCATTATCAGCCCGTGGTCTTCTGTCTGGATAATGAAACGTGGTGCTTTCCAATGATGGACGATGAAGGAAACGATGCGGGTGCTTTGGCGGTAGGAGAAGGAACGCTGCCGGTGCTGCGCGATTAGCTTAATCAGTTTAATTTTATCCGATTCAAATAGTTTCTCTTGACTTACCCCCACAACAAACGTACAATAAAAACACTGCCCTCATGTGCAGTATATGCCGTATAGGCATCACAATATTGATTAAAAAGTTATATTAAAAGCATATTTAGCTTGACTAAGTTATGCTTTTTATATATTTTTTTATATAGTTAGATCGCTTTTTTACACACACACACTCACTCATTGGGATGTGCATAGAGGTGGGGAGCCTCATTGCACCTTGGGCGGCAGACGGCATTAAGAACCTTCACGACTAGCGTGGGGGTTCGGGGAGATTAATCCTGTCTGCCGCCGTCCCATAATTCCCCAAGAGGAGATCACCATGGCACGCTCTGCCAAACATTCCGTAACTCGCGATCATCTCGAAGCCATTCCGACGCCTGCTCGGGACGCGACATACGCACCCGTTCCTTTCGCTAAAGTGGCTCGCATTTGTGACGAGGTAACGTCATCTATTGCAGACCAATACCAACGCGAAAACGTCAGCTATTACCTCAACGGCAGCGAAGACGAACTACTCATCCAACACCGGCTCTTCAGCGATGATAAAGAGCTTGGCTTGTCATATGAGTTTATGGGTTCCCATAACAAGAAAGTATCCAATCATTTTTACGGATCGAATTCCGTTGTGTGGTGCAATAATGGGATGCAGATGAGTAACGCAGAAGTGCATTGGGCGGGTAAGCACACTGTCCATAAGGTCACGGAGCTTGAAGGGGCTGCGTGGGCTGTTCTGGCAGGCTGGCAGGCAACTACTGAACAGGCCGAAGGCCAAATGGAAACAATGAAAGAGACGCCGGTGGATGACAATCGGTTTTACGAATACACCGGCTTGCTGTATGGCAATGACGTGATTAAGCCCAATCAGCTTCCCAAGGTCCACGCCGAATGGCACCAGCCGCGCCACGAAGCCTTTCAGCCCCGCAATCTGTGGAGCGCTTACAATGCCGTCACTGAAATATTCAAGAGTGCGCCGATCCGAGGTCACCGTGAAAGGCACACGGCACTGAGCAGCTTAACGGCAGCGTTCTAATCACGATATATAATTTGTGTGAGAGGGGGGAGGAATCAAAGCCTCCCCCCTCTGTTTTAGGAGATGAAATGACATTACTGGAATTCTTCAGCGACTTCGACAAGTACGATACTGCTGTTACGAGGAATGGTGAAATAATTTTCAAATCATCTGCGCCCTTTGATGTTGATCAGACGCTTGACGTGGCTATTCCCGACAACTACGAAAAGCTGATCGATGTGGAAAGTGCTCAAGTGTTTGGAGATTCAGAGCAATTGGCGATACTGGTTTTGATGTACGGGATTTCAGTAGTCATGGGATTGATTTTTCAGCATGAGGATAATTACCACACCAAATTAATTAGCTTGGAAAGGGAATTTGCGAAAGAGCATGGATGACGAAATAGTAGATCTTACTGAAGATGAGACGCTGCCCGATGAATTTGATATGGGTGCGCCCAATGACCACATAGTGCCACTGCTACAGGATAACGATATCCCTGACATCCTTAGGCGGCTGGATTACTATCGCGCCAAGGAGAATGACGTAAAGGCAAAAGCCAAGGCGCACATCGATAAGGCTCGGGCCGAGGCTGAAGACTACACTAATCGCGAACTGAACAAGACTCACGCGAGGCGAGTTGCGTGGAATGAGAGCATTGCGATGAAGTTTATTCAAAACAAGAAAGCCTCTGTAAAAACAATGCGCTTCCCGACAGGCACGATCAAGCGAACGTCGCGCAAGCATTTAGTCATTGTAGACGAGGAAAGGGCACTGGAAGAGCTTAGAGCATCTTGCCCTGCGGCGATTAAAACTATTCCCGAAACTGTTGAAATCGACACCGCTAAAGCATTGAAATATTGCAGAGAAACAGGTGACGTACTTGATGATGCAATTACCATAGAAGGGACGGAAAGCTATACGATAAACACTGCTGAGACGGAGCGCATTAAGGAAGAAAAGAAGAAGCAAAAAGAAGCACACACACTCACTCAGAAGGACTAATCATGGCAGATAGGCATCCATATTTCAACGCTAAGCACAGCAAGACGCTCGACACGGATATAACCATAACAATCATCGAAGCTGCAGCACGTTCTTACGAGAGCACGGGCAAATTTGGCCCACAGGTGCAATATCCCATGACGATACAAGTCAATGAGATTGAGTCTGTGGGCGGGACGGTAGATGGGGATGACGATCCCGTCATACAGGGATCGCTTTATTCATGGTTCTGTCCGGAAAACGTATTCCGGAAGATTTGCGCCAAGGAATGCAATTCACCGGAGAGTAGTTTCATCCTTTCTCGTCCCGCTTCGGCCCAGCCCAAAGATTCGCAGATCGGAATCTCGCGTGCGAAGTCGGGTGGCCCCAATGTCGAAGTTGATGGCGCAAGTAATGGCAGTGCCAATGGCGATGGTCACGCCAATGGTAATGGTCACGCCAATGGTCATGCCAATGGCAATGGCAATGGTCATACCAATGGGCGCACTGAGCCGGTAGATAATTCAGCGCGACTGATTAACACCTTGGGCATCGGTGTAGAGTTGTATGTGTTGGTTGATCGATTCTTGAAGTCGGAAAAGATCGCTAAGATAAATACGGAGCGCGGATTTGAGTATGGCGTAGATGAATATCTCAATCTATTCCATTTTTTCCAGTTCAAATACAAGGACGGCCTTGGTGCCGTGCAGGCGCCGATCCTCTCCAGTTTCAATGGCCAGTTTCCGGAAATCGAGAAGGCTCTGGCTGCGGAAGCTGAAGCCGCCAAGGCGAAAGCTGCAGAGGATAAGATCAAAGCGGAAGAGGAGGCAGAAAGCGAGCCTGAACCTCAGGACGAGCCAGTGTCGGCCAATGGGGCCTCCGACGATGATGATCTGCCCTTCTAATTTTCCCAGAACTGGGAATTAACCTATGGAGAGATGGGGGCGCTGCGGTGCCCCCATCTACCTTATTTATGTCTATACACAACGACAATCGCACGCCAACTCCAATGTATGCATACAAGCATGACCATGAGAATGAACCCTATCGTCAATTAGCGGGTGCTGTGCTGTATAGCGGATTCAAGGCTCTTAAAGCAGCGATCAACATCAACGACAAAAACACGATAGAGCAAGAGACTAATTTTCTTTTAAAAAACTCTTGCTTTCATCAATTGTTAAATCTGACGCCAGAGACATATGCTGCGATGGTTGAACTCGTTAAAGATGAGGATGACTGGCTGGATGTATCACGAGAGAAGCAACTCAATGGAGTAAAAAAATGACTGAAGCATTGACGGTGCAGACGTGGGATAAAAACAAGGAGTGCGTGGCTACTGTATCTGAAATAATGTCCGCGCTGCCCAATCTTAAGGCCGCAGGGGCCATTAAGAGTTTTGTGGTCACCGATCAATTTGTCCGAATTGAACTGTCAACTGGCACTGAACAGTCGAAGCGATGGTGGCATAGAAAGGAGTAGTATGTCTTACGACCCTTTCCGAAACTACGATCAATATAAGACGGCAAGTCCTTACGACGATCCCGAATACTGTCATCTATGTGGCCAGATGGACATGCGTTGCCAGTGCAAAGAGTGCGATGAATGTGGCGAAATTGGTCGCATCGAATGCATCGATGAGCACAGCCTCAAGCCTACGCACGCAGTCTGGTATTGCATTGAGCAGCTGACGGGCGATCAATCATTGCGCGAATACGCTCATGGCTTTAGTAAGCATTCTTTTGTTACTGTGGGCTTTCTATTGCCTTTCCGGCAACCAGAAGATCAACCCGATTGGGTCTGGTGCGATGATCTACCTGAGGGCAAGACGGCACGCGATGAGCGACCCTTGGGCATTGCTGTTAGCTCTATAGTAGAGGGCTCTGACGTGGAGCTTGAGACACGCAAGATTGAAACGACATTCTCACAATCCGACTTCGATAAAGCACTGGAGGGACTTAAGCACGAAGTTGATTTCTATTGGCGGCGGGATAACACGACAAATATAATGGTCGAACAAATCGATTCCGCGCCGACAATCCCAATGCATAAACACGCGGACATTGGATTTGTATCATGGACTGAATGGGACGAACATCCACATTTCTATCCAGAAGAACAGTTTCCCGAAGCCCTCAAGGCCCACCTTCGCAATTTCGACCACTGGACCAGCCTCAACGAACAAGGCTGGACTCCACTGATCGCCGGTTACAGGGCGAAGACGTGGATAGACTGCTCAGAGTATTAGTAGCAACCTTGGTCCATCCTCGGACCGAGTCGCAGTTGTAATACCATTTCATTCATCACATAACTCCCCACAAGGAGAGCAGTAATGGCACGAGCCAAACAGGAAGGCACCGTTACGCGTGACCTTACCATCGTAAAAGATCCCAAGCTGATAAAGATCGTCAAGGGATTCAATCACCGTGTTCAGTTCAACCATATGAAGTCGCTTGAAAACGACATTCTTGCCCGTGGCGTTTTGGACCCCGTCAAGGTGAGACGAGATCGCGCCAACAAGGAGCAGCCCTACATCCTAATCGATGGGGAACGCCGATATCGCGCTGTCTTGTCACTGCACAAGCAGGGGCATACGACCATCCACATTCCCGTCACTATTATTAACTGTGATGAGCAGGGAGCGCTTGAGATTGGCGCGGTCAGCAACTTGCAGCGGTCTGATATCACGGCCACTGAAGAAGCGTCTATTGTAGCACGGTTGGAAGGATATGGACACTCCGCTGCCGACATTGCCGAAAAGCTCGGCATGACTACACAGTGGGTATCTCAGCGCCGAACGATTTCAGGTGCGAGCACCGACCTGAAAAAAGCCATCGACGCCAAGCAGTTGCCTGTGGATGTCGCACTGGAGATCGCTCGCAATGTCGATCTCGATAAGCAGCCCAAGCACGTCGAAAAGATCGTTGCACAGGCTAGCGACAAGGGCACGGACACAGATGTACGCAAAGAGTCCAAAAAGGCCTTAGGACGGCCAGTGCGCCCGAACAGCAAACAGGTCAAGGTCGTGGAAACGACGCTGAAGGATTTGATTGCGGATAATAAGAAAACACAGTGGAAGGAAAGTGTGTCGCCTCTACGGGCAATGGAGATGATGTATTCGGCCATTTCGTATGCGCAAGGCCTGACGCCGCAAGAGGACGTCATCGATATCATCACCAACTCCATCGAAGGGCTATCGGCTCCAGCCGAGATGATCGTCCGTAAGGCTTCGTAATAAATAGAGGGGGTCGGTGTGTCATCACCGACCCCCTCGTTTCCTCACCACAAGGAATCACCCACTCCACGGAGGATGGGAGTGTTGCATTAAAATATATATTAAATTAGCAAAAAAGCAATATTTGCTTGACTTAATTATATAAAAAGCATAGATTAAAGAGTGATATAATCGTATAAAACATATATAAACAATATGAATGATACAAAAAGTAAATCATCGCAGAAAACGGACGAGAAGGCCGAAAAGCTTCATCTCTACGTTACTACCACGCTCGAAAACGACGAGAATTACGTCTACAATGTCCCTTCGTCTGGCCATGACAAAAGCTACAACGTGACTCAGTTTCGCACTCCAGACATAGGAGATAACGAGTGGATATGCGAATGCATGGGATTCAAATATAACGGCCACAAAAGTCTCAATTTTTACTGCTCACACATAAAGGCCGTCCATCTCGCTTTAGAGAACGGCATCATCACACACACTCACTCAACAAAGGACACAACCATGTCCAATCCTACCAACCACATTGAAGAGGCCCGGATCACGGGCCAATTCGATTCCAATGTTATGGAGCAGTTGCTTCGGCTACACGAAGGCGAGGCAGCTACCACCGACATTACCATCACCATGCGTATTCCCGCCAGCGACTTCAGGCTGCGTGAAACGACATTTAGTTGCTTGGCTGGACTCAGCGGCACCGTCGTTGTTCGTCCATCCGAAACCGACATAAGCGTGCAGCGCAACGCTGAGCGAGTTCACGAATCCACATTGCCGCCAGACCAGACGGACATACCAATGCCGGACAGAGAACTCGTGCCATCTGTCGATAGCGACAACTCCCTCCCGTTCTAACATCGATGGGGCCGTTCCCTACGCGGCCCTATCTCTTACTAAAGGATCAACCATGCATTGGTTTTTACTCTGCATGGTTTGGGGAAGCTGTCTCTATGCTGACGACACCATCCACAAAATACGCCTTCGATCTGGCCTTTTTCATGACGGGCCCATGCGCGAAGTGCAAGCTTTGGATGACACACTGCGCCTTGTTCATCTCTCGTCAGCGGGACGCGCTCAGTCTCAAACTATGCAAATACCAATCAACCAGATCGATTGGGTTATCTACTCGCGACATGCCGAACAGTGGCACGGACTCACGCGCCTATCGGCACCCATTATTAAGCACCGCAACTACACCAATATCGAATCGTTCATTCTCGGACTCGCGACATTGGCCGTCTCTGCACACTACACGTATGGACAAGTGGAGGACAAGGCACGAAGTCAGGACATACAGGTAGGCTCTGGCTTACTTGGCGCACTTTTCATTCTCGCTGGTCTCCGCACTGAGACCACCTACACACTGCCAGATGGCACACACGTAGGACATTTTGAAACTGGTAATTATGACTGACGATAGAGAAATACTAATAGCCGAAATGAATGAGTTGTTAGAAAAAGCTGATAACATTGAGCATCAGCTGGAGATGTCGGAAGCCCGTCAAATCAAAGAACGGCATTCGATTGATCCAGTGTGGCGAGCTAAAGCTTTGTATGCGCTCAAAGCCACACGCAGAGATGTGAGTCGTATACAAGCAGAGTTAGCCAATAGAAAGCGATCCTTTGCGAAGAAGCGCCAACTCACCTTCGAGCGACAATTCGTGTTGCTTTCGAGACATGTCCTCGATTCCAATACCTACGAACAATTGTTGCAGAAGGCCGGTGAGGCTATGGAAGAAACGATGGAACCAAGCGATTCAGGGACGCAAAACTTACACACACAAAGCCCTTGACGGGGCTTTCACGTTAAATAGAGAGGCGTAGGCAGGGTCCGGACCGGACTTGAATTGACATAGGTGTTGATAGAGTTAGTTGAACACTGGGGAGTGAACAACTAAAGCAGGCTTGTGAGTAGTCCAGTGTCCCTGCTACTTGCGAGCCTGCTTCTCACTCCACCTACCTCGTATACGCTATTAAAATGATTTGAAAATAGGTGTTATATGGGGAGCACCAAAAAAAATAATGGAGACTCATATGAGCGTTGATTTTACACGCCCGATCAAGATTTACTGAGCCGTCGTAGTGCGCTACGGTCGTAGCGTCGAAGATGGTTTTTTACCTGTACTGAGCGTTGACACAGAGGAGGAAGCAAAGCGCTTACTGACATTGGGATGCCAAACGAATTACGATGGCGAATATATTGCACGAGAACTGGTAGAAGAGCAGACACTGGATAATCTGAAAGCATTCGGAGAACGGCTCCACAATCTATATCACCAGTATATCAAGGCAAAGGAATAAACAACAACATGCGATTTATAACGTCCTATAGGGTAAACGGCGAAACAAAAGACGTCGAATTTAAATGCTACTATGACAATCGGTTTGCAGTTCAGCGTTGCGCGATCAAAGCCATAAAAGAAGAGGGCGGCGAAAACGCAGAGCCGATATCGCTTGGACGAGCTTCCCACTATCCAGATACGATGATAGAGGTGAGTCGCATATCATAAAGGAGCCTAACATTGAGAGAATATAAGTTCGCATACTGTTTTCCAATAAAAATGGGAATGGAAACAGTGTGGTCAAGTGAAACGGAAGAAAACTTGTTGACACGTCGGTTTGCCGTTGGCCATTGCGGCACCACAGCTGAAACACATAAGGAGGTAAACGATTTTATAAAAAGGTCAGAGGCGGGAGACTTACTATGTGTCGGCACTGGGGTAATAATTCGCCAGAGAGACTAACGTAAAGAAGCTGGAAAAATTGATATGCCAAAAAAGAAGAAAAAGCTGCGGATATTAAGTCCAATGGAAAGATACTCCATGATAGTTGATATCACGATAGAAAACATAGAAGCAGAACTTATCGGACTTAGAAGGCGAAAACAGGAAATACAGGAAGAGATTGCAATAAATAAACAGATCGAAGAACCATCAAAAAACGGGGTAAGCTAACCTAAAGAATAAGCATCGGTCTCGGACCGAGCACCACACACACTCACTCAAACGGAGATTAGCATGACTGCAGTAGAAGAGCAACAGGCCGTCACGGACATCGAAACGCTCGTTGAAGAAAAAGCAAGTGATCGCATTAAGGAGTGGACTGGTTCAGCCTATTCCGAATTCATCAATACGTTGCAACGCTTGATTGATAAGATGTATTCCGTTGAAGATGGGCGGGGCGGTCTACGGCACATGAGGTTTGTCGTGCACTTAGACTCACATCACAAAGATTTTAATATTGAAGACAATCTGCCAAACGATTTCCCCAACCGCCTAGCGGAACGCTTTGACTGTGGCAGCTTTCCAATTGGATGCGGATTGCATATAACCGTCAATATCAATAATCCCAATACTGTATTCAAAGAACTTGTGCGGAACAATCCTATGGTCCAGACAAATGCCCATGGATACGATACCGCTAACAAATTAGGATACGACCACGAGCTTGAGTTGGAAGATAGCCTCGCACTTACATGGGAGCAGTTTCTCGATGTTACACGCGAATATCATACGCAATTAGCACTGGAAAAGATCGCGTGTGGTAGCCTTCCCGTTGATCCCAGCCAGATGCCATTCTAATCCACTTTCCCAGATCTGGGAAACGAGGGGGGCCTTAGTGCTCCTCTCGTTTCTATTGGAGATCCTATGGACGATCTTATTTGCCTTCCTACGGGCGAGTGTCTCTACAGGGACGAGGTGGATTGGGATGACCGTCAAGCCGCTTACGAGGCCAATCCAAAAAACTACAAACGTCATCAAGCTACTGGAGATTGGATACCTAAAAACTGGCTGTATGTAGACGGTAGGTATGTACGTCCCGACGATGTCGTTATTGGCACCAACTATGGACTGGTAGGGGATATGTGGGGCAGGGAGCCGGAATGGGACTTCCTGTCCGATGCGGAGAAAAGTCACTATGGGCTGGCAACCATGCTCCGTGCCCAAGGCCGCGCCAACCATATCGTAGGCAAGACCCGCATCGCGCCGATCCGCGACAATGGGTCAGCCAAACTGCAAGTCAATTCCTTTATTCGCGCTTACCACCGGCACTGTGATCCAGTCCGTGGATGGAAGTATGCCATATCCATTCGCGATGATCTGAGTGCTTTCGGTGTGCTTGTTGTGGGACGCCCAGTCAATCGTCATGTGCAAGATGGGGAAACGCTCGAAATCACCCGCGTAGCTTTGATGTCTGGATCGCCAAAGAATAGCGCCACGAAGCTCATTGGTGCAGCAGGGCGCAGCGCCAAGGCACAAGGCTATCGCCGGCTCGTCACATATACCCTTGAGTTCGAGGAGGGCATATCCCTAAAAGCCAGCGGCTATATGCCAAAATATATCAGTAAGAGCCGTCAACACGATACGCCGAGCCGAAAACGGCACCGACTGCCAGTTGACGGTCCCTTAATAGTAAACGACAAAATATTCTGGGAGCTAATCCTATGAGTGATGATGAGAACGAGCAAAAAATAATAGCATGGAACGAGTCGTATGCTGCTCTTGGAGCAGATAAAATGATCAGCATCTGGCTCGACCCTACAACATCAGAGAGCACACGTAACGACTATACCGCATTTGTGCAGACCGGATATGGATTTGAAGGCAGTGACCGATTTGTAGACGTATGGAATGCATCTCCGTGGACCTGTGAAAAATGCGGATTCATTGGGAATAACGGAGAACATTTCATGTCCGACTGCAAGGAGGGACATCCATCGTGGACGTGCATCGATGGCGAATGGAAATGGCAACACAAACCTGAAACAAACGATACCTGTAGTGACTGCGGTGACGATAAATCCGCAGTAAACGATCTATCTGGCTGCACGTTATGCGAGCTTGTGGTGTGCGAGAATTGCTCCGATAGCACCAAGACGAGCGATGCGGTCTACTGCCTTGACTGCTTCTGTCTGCGATAACTAACAAAAATTAGAAGGAGCGTTGTAAGAAAATGATGCGCCTTGAACCTGCCCTTGTTGTCCGTCAATCATTTGAAGTTCGATACTGCTGTGTGCTACGTCGAACCGAGCGCCTCATCGAATCTGGTAAATACGTGCGAGGACTCAAAAAGATGTATGAAGCTGCTGAAACGGAAATCCGCACATGGCACTACGAGAAGCCACCGTATCATCTCGAATTACGAAGTCAAGCGGATTCGCTCCTGTATCTATTCGGAGATGATGACACTCAGCGCAGTATCCGTGATTTCTACGGAAATGATGGCAAGAAATTAGTAGAAACACATACAAGTGCTGAAATACAATTAGTCGATATCGCACTCATCGTGCAGATCTTCACTAGGCTTAAAGAGATTGGCTACAAGGTAAGTCCAAAAGCCTTAAAACAAGCAATCAAACCACAATAGAAACAACGGAGGATGAAATGAAATTTTGCATCGAAATCAGTGCAAGCATTAAAGGCGAAGTCTCCGATGAAGAGCTAAAAGAGGCTTGTGATGAAGTTGCGAAATGGGGCGTTTACGAGCAAAACGAGGTGTTGAGTGCTGATATTCAGCGGCTTATCAAAGATGAAGTGAAAGAGGTCAATGGCTTTGAGAGAGACAATACGTTGGCCGATGTTGCCAGAGTTCTCATGGCGATGGAAACACTGGTTGATCCGCATTTGTTGGAGACAGACGAATTCATGGTTTGCGAAGCATGGACTGTCGATGAAACAGAGGATGAATGATGAGCAGCAACGAAAAATTTGAATGGGATTCATCCAGTGGCTGGAGTATTGCGAAACAGCGTAGTGCGT
>Ga0098036_1000279_pt1 | contig 23594 bp, 34 predicted proteins | sample 4_EtaG_FD_77064 | JGI IMG/M metagenome (GOLD analysis project Ga0098036, IMG submission 77064) | Marine viral communities from the Subarctic Pacific Ocean - 4_ETSP_OMZ_AT15127 metaG | ecosystem: Environmental > Aquatic > Marine > Oceanic | place: Pacific Ocean | collected 2015-01-07 | reverse complement strand
TTTGTAGCCACTTCCAAATTCTTTCTTTCTGCTCTTTGTTTATTTTATATCTCTGTATCATCGTCAACAAATTTCGTACAAAATATTGCTTCTAATATACAGGCAACTATAAGTATTGACCATACGATTGTTAATATCTTCATTTCAAAATAATTTATTTTGTTCCACTTTGTTTTCTTTTATTATTCCTTTGGCTCTATTTAATATATGTAAGCCAAGTTCTGAATTCACTGCATTTCTTTCTTCCAAAGGTTTTTTACAAGCTTTATTTCCGTATTTAGGTTCCATAGAACCAACATCGTCTTTTGGCTGCTCTATTTTAGGAATATTAAAATTAGCCCATAAATAGTGTCTGCCTATTTTAATAGGTTTTATTAATGGCTCATAATAACTAATAACATTCTCTACACAGAATTTCCCTTTGTAAAAGTTCTGTAAAAAAATAATTTCTTCATACAATTTCATTGACGGATAAATCGGTCTTTTTCTTATTGCTTGAGTGAAATAATTTGTTGTGCTATGTGATTGACAAGGCGGGCTGCTCCATATAAAATCATATTTTTTATAGTTGTCCAACAAGTATTCGTGTGCATCAGCAATTAAAACATTATCTTTTGGATATAAAGCTTTGTATTTATTGGCTATTTTCTCGTTATATTCAACTGCTGTTATTTCGTGTTTTGTACCCCATAGTTTTCTATTACCACCTATACCTGCATATAAATTTAATATCTTCATTTCAATAAGTTTTTAGGATAGTATTCAAGTTCTTGCGGATTTTTATTTAATGTATGCACTTGATAAATTGCTTCATTAATTCTTTCTTTGTGCTGAAAACACCACCTGTAAAAAGTAGTTATGTTTAGAAATTGTTGTTCTTTTGAATATCTAACACCAAGACGAAAAGCAGTTTGTACCTGCTCTAAATTCATGCGTCTTATTCTTTTGTCTGTTTGCAAGTCCTCAAAGAATATTTTAGAAAGTGCAGCCATTGTCTTACCGTCTGTATTGTAGCCCAACTCTATTGAAGTTCTGGCTATTAATTCGTATATGTCTTCAACTGTCATCTTCAACAATTTTCTTTGCAACATCTAATAACACTTCGTCTGAATAAAACACTTTGTCTATTGACATTTCATTCATTAAGTCAAATGTTATTTGTTTTTGACTTTGCAAGTCCATTAAGAGTAATGCTGCTACGCTTGTTTGTAAATCACCTTCTATTTTTTGTGCTGTTTGTTTCAGCCAATTTTTGTATGCTTTCATAGTTTTAGTTTTATTTTAATAATTCTTTTCCTTTTATGTATTCGTTAATCTGACTGTCTATTTTAGAAGTTCCTTTGTTCCACTTCTTTTGATTTCTTTGCCACCTTTTGAGCCGCAAAGATATGTCAAATGTCGGTTGCTTTTGCCACCTCATTTTATTTTTCCCTTCGCACCAATATTCAATAAAATCTATTTTAATGTCTTCTGAATAATCCAAATCCATAACTTCTGAAATAAATTGTTCTCTTATAGGTATATTATTGTTTATTGTTATTTGTTTATTATTATTAATAGTTTGCGTTTTTTTAACAACTTGTTCTTCACTTTTTGAATAACTTGTTGTAAAATAACTTAACAACTTGATTTCCATTATTTTAAAATGTTGTTTTGCAGGAATACCAATTAGTTTAGTTTCTATAATACCTAACGACTTTAAGTTCTTTATTGCTTTCCTTTGTTGATGTGAAGTTAAAGTTGTATCTGCTTGTATGTTCTTTGCAGTATTAAAAAACCATTCGTCAGTCATTTTGTTATTCTCAATAAAGTATTGTTCTTTTGAAATTAAGTCAGCTAAAAGGACTGTTTCATTCAGTCCTATTTTTTTAGCTAACTCTTTATTGACTACTAAAAATGCAGTACTACTTAATAAGTTCTTCATAATAAATTTACTTCTATTGTGTTATTGTAATCTGTCAATGCAAACCTAATGTTTTTTAACATTGTAGAAAATTGTGCGTAAGAAGTTTTTAATGAACAACCTACTTTCCCAGACTTAACAAGTATCTCCACCTGTTCAGGTCTTTCCTCTTGTGTAAAATTTAACAAGTGTCTTTTTAAAGTTCTGCAATCGTCAAAGGTAGTTTTCGCACCGTTTATCTCGTTGTAAGCAGTATAGACCTTATTAAACATTTCCCTGTATTCTCTCCAAGTAGCATAATTAGAACTATGCTTATTTTCATAATGATATACTAAACTCCTATCTCTATTAAGTACATCTGCTATAACTCTTTGATGTATAAAAGAAAGCCGTCCAATATTTGCAGCTACTAATCTGGGTAATTGTAATTCAAGCTTCCTCGACTTAAAAGATAATGAACCTTTGCGAAGCCCTACTATCTGTGTAGTAAGGTCGCAAATATCCTCAAACTTTTCTTTGTCTGTAATATTAGAAAGGTAAGTCATCGTTTTGTTTTTTAGGTTCATTATTAGATTCTTTACCATTTACCCAATCAACAAATATTTGAGCATTTTCACAAACTTCTTCAGGTGAACAACTGCTACCTTTACAATAATCAACTGCAGCTTTTAAGCAGCTTTGTTTGATAATTGACTGTTGCACATTGTCATCTTTTTTGTAACTAAAAGACTGTCCATTACTTTGTGGTGGTGCGTAATACGGTTTTACTTTTGGAAATTTCCCTGCAGTAAATTCGTATTCTGTTTCTTGTCCTTCAATGAATTTAGTTTGATCTTTTGATTTGCTGCTATATTCACCACAATCACCGTTCTCAAACTCAACTTCAAACTTATACATCATTCCAAAATTGCCTTCCCAAGTTCCATTACCTGTAACTCTTTTTACTTTTCCTGTTTTCATAATTTAATTATTTAAGTGTTGACTACTCTGTTTTAGGTTTTCGTCTTCGCCTATTTCTCTTATGTGTTTGACTGCCTGTTCTATCATACCTTTTTTGTCTAACCATTCTAACAACTCAATGGTGCTAAAAACAAGCGTTATGTCTTTTCCGTATTCATCTTTGCCTGACAAATACACTTCGTTTCTGTGACATTGATAAGTATTTATGTCGTGTATGCTTTTGTATTTCATAATTAAAAATCTAAAATAACAAAACTTTCCGTTCCAAACGGAATTACTTGTGTATAATCAGAAATTGATTCAATAGTAGGATAGTCTTCTTTTCCGTAATTCTGATGAAATTCTTTCAAGTCGTCATACTCGGTGTATTCAACACAAATAGCAATAGGGTCGAATTCTATGCTTTCGCCTGTGTCTTCTTCAAAATTTTCAAAGTAATCAAATAAAGCTTGTAATCCTGCTCTGCTAAAATTGTCTGGTCTGTGTTGTTCAAACCACCTGCTAAATTCGTAAAAGTTTATTGTTGTTTTCATTAGTTTGTTCTTAAAATTAATAATTCATTTTCATTGTCTTTGTAAAGTTCTGTGTAAAACTTCAAGTCATCATAATACTTTTTTTCGTCAGAAGGTTCGTAAGTGTAAACTTCGTCTAATATAAAAGTTTGTTTGTCTGACCATTGTCTTATCTGTTTTTGAGTACCTATTACCCTATAAGATTTTTGAGCTGCTTTGAAGTCAGAAATATAACCGCCTAAATTACCTTTGTTGTGATTCCAAACACCTGTCGGTAAATACTCTTTTTCTAAAATCCAATCTTGTATTATGATTTTCTTGTCGTCTAACGGTTTTTCCTTTTCATAAGGTTTTCCGTTTATTAAGTGCTTTGTCATATTGATAACTTTTTAATTTTGTTTTCTATCTTCTGCATACGAATTAAATAAGTTATAGTATCTCGTATTTCTCTACCTGCTTGATAGTTAGCGTCTGCTTGTTGAGCCCAATACTTTGAACTATTATTTAGATTGTCTTTTGAATAATCAGTATAAGTAACTGAAAGGTTTTCGTATGACGTTGCTAGACGATTAAGTTTATCCATTACCAATTCAGCATCAAAGGTTTCAATACCTTTGTAAGTTTCTCGCATATCTACTTTTTCAGAAATGCTTTTAGTTTCGTTGCCTAATTTTACTACTTTGGCTTGTAGGTTCTCAAATGTTTTCATTGTTTTTGTTTTAGTGATTAAGACGCTTCGCAGCGTTTCGTTCATTTAGAACTCTTCAGTTAATCTTTTTTTAATTTTTTATATCCCACATCTATTTTTTTTATTAAGACATTCATTTCTTTTTTGCTTAAACCGTATTGTTTTCTTAATTTCTCTAATTCTGTTTTCATTGTTTTTGTCATTGTTTTAGTTTTTTTGATTAATAATTATACTGCAATATGCAACTTTTTTTTTACATTACCAAATCTTTTCAACTGTTTTTTCAATAAAGTTTTTAACAATTTTCTAGTTCATAACTTTTTAACGCTATGAAAGTTTTATAACGACTATAATGGTATTACACCAAAAATGAAAGAAAGTTCGTTAGAAGTCCTTATACTGCGAAATAAAGCACTATTAATATAAGAACAAAGTAAAATATAGTAAGTTTAGTAGAAGTTGATAGTTTCATAACCTCATCAATAAATTAACAGGTACTTTACCATTTAATACAACTCCACAAGCTATTGCAGGTTTTTTTCCTCGTTTTGCGTAAGCCATTGCGTAGCTTTCGTGGTCTATACCACAACCGACTTGCATACCAAATATACGGAAGTTCTGTCCGACATATGTTTCACAATACACCTGTGTGTGTAAATGACCCTGTACTGTGTTCATCATATCAGCACGACATTTAGTTCTTGCAGTTCCTGCTTCACCATGTATGTATTGTACTCCGTCAATTTCTAATCTATCTACAAATTCCCAATTAGGTACTTCTAATACTTGTTTGTAGGACTTTATCCATTTAGAAGGTATTGCTGACGTTTGTGCTTTTCTCATTATCATTCTGTCGTGGTTACCGATTATGACTGTAGCGTTAGGAAATGCTTTATACCACCTGCTTATTCTTTTAATTGCAAGTTCTAATTCATCTGCACCACCTAAACCGTCAGCGTCTGTTTCGTGGTAGCTTGAATAATGATTGTCAATAATATCACCAATGAATACAACGTCAGTACAACTCCAATACAAATATTGTTGTTTACACCAATCCAAGTATTCATCTAAACAAAAAGGTTCGTGTAGGTCGCCAATAACTAATACATTCCGTTTAGCCATTCGCAACCGTTCCACGACCTTAATTTCGTTAGGTTTTAACCTATATCTGTTATTTCTTCTCTTTTCCAAAATCTTGCATACCTGTACCTAATATAAGAGCAACGATACTATACAGAATGTTTTGCGTCTGTGTAGCGTCTAATCCTAAATTGTCAGAAAGTATTGTCGTAAGACAACCTGCAACTGCATACCAAAATTTCTTTGACCCAATCATCTTGGAAATTAAAAATTCTTTTAACATAATATTTAGTTTTGATTAATAAGCAAATTTATTGATTAGTAAAGCCAAATAACATTTTTATCTTTTAAGTTATCAACATCACAATGTATAAATGTCTTGGCTATTCCTATACGATTAATACCAACTTGCATAAGTGAATTAAGTATTAAATACCTTTCCCTGCTTCCGTTGTAACCTATATCGGCTGCTAATCCTTTCAAGTGACTTGAACCAACCCTACCACCTACTTTTAGATTGTGTTCTTGTGTTCTGTACCCTGAATTTATTTTGAAAGGTGTTTGTGCTATGTGTCGTGCTTCGTCAAGTTTGTGTAGAAAATCTATATCCATTTTTGAACCTGAACCTATTTCATCAGGGCTGTCAAATTCTGATAGGTTAAAGTGTCTTAAACTATCTACCCTGTCCGACATATTTCTTTTTGAATTTTGTTTGTCCTTTTGAAGCATTTTTAGAATGAACTCCTTTACGCTTTCTATTAGTTTTTTTACGATATGCAGTAACTTTAATCCTCGCCATTTTTTCTTATATGATGAATCCATTTGTTTAACGTATATCCTATCGTTATTAATAACAATATGATTTTTAGAAATATCTCTAAATTAGTGAAGGTTGTTACGCTTAATATTGTTGCGTTTACACCTACAACTTCTACAATTTCCGTTGCTGCTTTTCTTATCGGCATTTTTCAAATATTTTTTTAGTGCTACTTCGTTCTTTTCTTTTACTTTATAGTGCTTTCTCATATATGTAAATCAGGTGTTAGAAAGTCGTCTAATGTTATTCCTCTTTTTTGTCTGTCAAATTCTAAATTCATTCCGCTATAATATGCGTCTTTATCAGGTGTTATGTCTGCACCGCTTGAAGTTGAATATTCTGGGTAACTTGACGTATTGTGCTTCAAGTAATCAATCAATCTTTGTGTATAGAATTCGGCTGTATTCCTTATTTCTTCTCTCAAGTGTTGTGCGTCTTGTTGTGTTAAAGCTGAACCTGTTTCAGAAGTCTTTGAATATATGTTTCCGTTAGATACTTTGAACCTTAAAAACGGTAGGCATTCGTAAAAACTCCAATGTACTAAAGCGTCTTGTATGTAATCATCTACCAAAGTTTGATAAGCACCTGTTAAATTGCCTGCAGTTATTTTAGTTTGCAACGCTTCAAATAAATCCGTTCCTAATTTTCCTTCGATTACCTTCTTCTGTGCAACTTTTATGTAAGGTAGCAAGAATTCCATATCTACGTTACCACCTATTGCAGTTGAATCTTTTAATTTATTTTCTGATATAAAAAGTACGTACGCCATTATCTTATTACTTTATCGTTAATTTTACCTGCTTGTCTTTCTGCTGAATTTTTTTCTGGTACTCCTGCGTCTTTTGGCACATAACCTTTGTTTCTCGGTTTGTAGTTTTTTAATTCTTTTGGTAAGTAATCACCTTTTTGATACACTTTACCGTTTATAGTCATAGCTCTAGGTGCTTTCTTTAATACATACAACCTTCTTAACCAATAGTGCCTACAATTATAAGAACCTTTGAACCTGAATATGTTATAGTTTCCAAACTTTGTATTTCTCATTCCTGTTATATCTTCTCTTGCGAATAGACTTGAGTAATGATTGTTCCACATTTCCTTACAGAATTCTCTTGTTTTGTCAGGTATAGGTGCACCACCTCTGTAAACATATCTGATTTTAAACAAACTTCTATCTTTATTTGACTTACCGTCTTTTCCTGTTGCGTTAGGTATTGAAGTAGCAAATTCGTAATTGTGATTTTCGTCTTCAGCTTTTTCTTCGTCAATTAATTGATATTCGTCTTCAATAGTAACTTCGCTTTCTAAAGGTAATTCATTTAGGTAGTCAAGTATTTGTCTTTCTGACGGTTTTTTGTTTTCTTTGTTTAGGTTCTGTAGGTCAGAATGCTTTTCGCAGGGCATATACAAAGTCTTACCGTCTTGTGTGTGTTCGTGGTGTCCTTTACAACCTATTCTTTCAGCTTCGGCTTCTGCTTCTTCTATTGTGTCGTATAAAGGCATTTCAACACCGTCAGTAATCATACTACCTACTTTTGCAAATTCTTCATTAGCAGATTCTTCTTCTATTCCTAACGGTTCTAATCCTAATTCACCTCTTAATTCGTCTTGCGTCATAACGTCTTTTAAGGTTTGATTGTCAAACTTCGTTGTTACAGGTGTGAATTGAATTACAGATACAGGAAGGTTCATACCGTTTACTTCAAATATTTTTGTTAAAGTTTTTAAGATATGTTCTTGGAAAGGTTTTATAACTGCGTTAAGGTATATTTCAAATGCTTGGTTAAGCTCGTCAGCGTTATTTCCAAGCCCTGTGTTGTCTTTAATTCCTAATAACATTGGACTTGTAACTCGGTGTCCTGTAAGTATGTTAGAAGTCAATAATTCCTGTAATGCTAAATATTGCTTGTCTGCGTTACTAACTTCAATAGGTGTAATACTCGGTTCTCGGTCTTTACTGTCTGAAAATGTAAGCACCATTTTACCGCTATTGTAAGCACCTGAAAACTTATCTGCTATTTGTCTTTCTACTTGTACTCTTTCCTCTCTTGTTGGTACTCCGTTATTGAAGCTAATAAAGTAAGAACCTGCGAAGCCATTTTTGATATTAGATAAATGAAATTCACTTACGTATTGGTCAATTAAAGCCCAATTAGTACAACCTGAATAGTCAGGTGTTCCGTATAGCTGCATGTTAGGACTATACAAAGGTGAGTATAAAATTTGGTTAGGTTCTGTTCTGTCTTTTAAATTGAAAGCGGCTACAGGTTGTGGCTTGTTATTTTTTTGTCTTGTGTTTCCCCAATCTGAACTGACGTAATAAGTATCTACAACTCCCATTTCATTAGGCACACCGCTACGTATTTTCTCAACTCCTATGTGATATATTTCTGATATTTCTGTTCTGTCCTTTGACCAAATTATATTTAAGGCAAATGCACCATGAAGTTTTAAGTCAAATGCTATTTTAGTCATTACTTCTTGTAATGTTTCTTTTGAATTGACAGAAGACATAAACTTCTTCAACTTAATCAATACTTCTAAATTAGTTTCGTCTTCAACTTGTATACCGTTTCCTGCTATCATTGAAGCAGTTTGATTGATAATTGCAGCGTGTGTGGAACTGTTGTAATAAAGGTCTATAAGAAAGTTTGGGTATTGATTCTTGTATTCTTCTGTTCCGAACTCAATCCAATCTTTACCGTATGATTCTTTTATTATAGGTGAAGTTTGAGCTTCTAAATTTACAAGCCCTAAATTTTCTAAAATTTGATTATTCTTCTTCTTCATTCCAATCGGTGTTATTTATTAATTCAAGTAGTTGTTCTTCTGAATAAGTTGTAGCAAAAGAAAAATAAGCAGGTAATTCGTCAAAAGATACAATCGCCTTTGTTCCGTCTAAACTTCTTCTTGCAGTTTCTTTTGAAGTAGTAGCTAATTCGTCAAAATTTAAGTTGTCTAATTCGCTAACATCTATTATAATATATTCTCTCATAATTACGGTGTGTCTGTTGAATAAGTAGGTGAATTCGTTATCGTGCCTGTATTTCCTAACCCTGAACTATCTTCTGCTTTAGCACCTGTGCCTTCTTCAAATTTATAATATCCTACAAGACCTGATAGCCCTGCCAATTCTAACGGTTTGCCGCCATTGTATAAAGTAGTAGCAGAAACAAGTTGTGTAAATACCGCTACTTCGCTAATCTTACCATTCCAATAAGCGTTATCTAATAAGTTTTGACCTATGTCTGCTTCTGCAATAGTACCTGAAAATGTACCTAAACTTCCTGTCGTGTCTTTTAGTGTTCCGTCTAAATAGATTTTTAATTCACCTTCAGAAACGTCCCAAGTCATAACTACGTTGTGCCAATTTCCGTCATTTTCTATTGTGTCGCCTGATTCAATTACTGCTGATACTGCAGTTCCGCCACCTTTGTGTACTGCTCTAAATTCATTTGAAGAAGCGTGATAAAAGAAAGTTAAGAAATTATTACTATCTACTTTTGCTTTCATAATGTGTGCAGAAGAAGAAGTAGTATCTAATTTACACCAACAAGAAATTGTACCTAAAGAACCGTTTATATCACCTGCAAGAGTATCTACGGTAATATATTGAGTAGAACCGTTGAAGTCTAAACTATAATTATCGTCATAAACATTGCCGCTTATGTTAAGTCCTAAACCTAATTTCATTATGCACTTGTATTCTGGTCGTGTTCACTATATCCTATTGCAAGACCTGAAGTTAAGGTAATTGCAGTACATCTTCCGTACAATACCGTTCCTGTAGGTATAGTAGTGTGTAAAGCACTTTCGCCTGTAAGATTAGCCATTGTTATAGAAGCTACTACGCTTGTTGTAACAAAGTGAATAGCGTAAAAATCTTTGCTTGTTTGTGCTACTGTTGTAAAAACGATGCCGCTACCTTTACCTAATTGCTCTCTTAATAAAATGTTATTGTTGTCGATTAAACTCATATTTTTTATTTTAATTTGTCCATATATAATTAGTTCCGCTTGATTCAGTATGTTGTGTATATTTGATTTGTTCTGAACCTGAAGTTTCTGTTACATAAAGTTTGCCTGTTTCAACCAATCCTTTTACTGTTCCGTGAACGCTACCTGTAACATCTGCTGCGTCTGTTTCGGTTATAGGTGCAGTATTTGCTGAAAGTGTAGGTACAGTTCCGTTAAAGCTAACTTCGTATATTTCATATTTCCAATATCCAAATGGTTTGAAGTTTACTAAACCTGTAAAGACGTTTTCAGTTGTGTTATGACCTATTGTTACTTTTGTTGTTCTTTGATAGGTTCTTATGTCGTCATTATGCACTTGACTTTGACCGTAAGCATATTTAACAACTTTATCCATATCGTTAGTAAATTTGAACAACAATCTTATTCTGCTTGAAACAACTGAAGTATCAATTCGCTTTTCTTCTGTCGTAACATAAAATGTACCTGTTGAACCGTAAGTTATGTGTAACATATAATATAATAGAAAAACTTTACAAATATTTGTATTTTGTTAGAAAACAAAAAAGGGTACTTACGTACCCTCTAATGTCTATGAAAACAAAGTATAAAACTTTGAGAAGTTTATTTATTTAACTCGTTACGACTGCGTTGAACGTGAATGCACCGTTATCAAAAGGTGTAGTAGTGTAATCTGCTACAACTTGCATCGGATTAGGTTCCATACCCTCAAAAGTCCAAGTATAGCCTGATAAATCTCCTAATGCTGCACCTGATTGATTAGTACCTGTTGATAATTCCATTCCGTTGTCCAATCCCATTGCGATAATCTTATTCTTGCCGCCTGATGAAAGTTGATTAAGTTCTGCGAAAATAACCATTCTTTGTTGTGCAAGTAACTTGATTTCGTTTTGGTCTTCTTTTGTTAGGTCGTGTAGAATAACATTTGCAGAATGTGTATAGAATACAGTTCCATTCTCACTTGAAGCGTTTACAGTTTCTGTAATAGAACCTGTACCTCGTTTCAAAGTGTATTTGTATATGTCATCACCACTTCCTAAATCTAAATCAGTCAATTCACCACTTGCTGCAACGTATGAAGTCAATTCATCGTGTTGAACTAAATAAATAGCTTTGATTCCGCCTATACCATCTCTACAGGTTATGTTCCTGCCCTTCGTTAAATTACAAGCCATTTCTTTTAGTTTTTAGAGTTAATTATTATGATTGAATTACACAATCACCTTCAATACCTACTGCAACACCTGCCGTCCATCTACTTACCATTCTTACGTTCTGGCTTCCGTCTAGGTTTTGCATATCAAGCGCCTGTACCTGTGTGTAGTCCATATCCAAGTCTGTAGAAGTTCCAAAGAATAAATCTCTTTTTCTTGCTGCTACCATTTTAATATCTGACATACCACCGCATACTGCGATTTTTACACCTTCAAATTCTGGTGTGTATTGACCCATATGATTGAAAGGAAAAGCAGATAAAGCAGAAATAGCAGATATGTAAGCTCTATAAGTTCTTTTAGACATATAGATGTAAAGGTCATCTGACATATAAACTGTTGCAGGAATTGCCGCTACTAATGCTTGCAATTCAGATACTACATTTGAAGCAGAATAAAATCCTGCACCTGCGATACCTGTTGAAGGGTCAGCTACCATACCAGAAGTATGAGAAGTTAAGATTCCGTTGAACTGACCACTTGAAGAAGTGTTACCTGCCCAGAAAGAACCTTCAATAGCGTCAGCGATTACACCTGCTGAATAACTCATAGCAAATGCCATAAAGTCGTCTTCTTGGTGATAAGACCAATCAGCTAATAAAGTCTTACGACATATATCTTGGTTAATTTGAAATTGTTCTACTTCTAATACATTTTCTGTAAGTGTTAAAGCAGATGATTGCTCGTCAAATCCGCAAGTAGCGTCTTTAACAAGATTTGTGTTAGCAAGAGTATTAATCACTTCTTTGTGATTTACAGTAGTTCTAACTGTAGCGTACTCTAAACTGTCTGCACCTTTAAGTGCTGCGTTAATGTAAGCACCTGCGTGCTTTCCATTATACGATGAACTTGTGATAGTTAAACCCATTTTTTTTTATTTTAAGTGTTTATTATTTATTGTTTATGTTGTACCAATACTTTTCTTGTCTTGTTAAATTTCTATAATCATTTTTAGAAAGGTTTTCTTTTCTAACATTGTTGAATTTAGAAGTTTTTACAGGACTGTCTGCTGGTTGTTTTGAAAGTTTAGCGTTTTCATTTTTCAATGCAGCGTTTTTTCCTTTAAGTACGTTTAACTCTTTTCTAATTATAGTAAGTGCTAACTTCATTTCTTTTGATAAAGTAACTTCTTCTTCTACTGCAGGTGCTAATACTGCTACCGCTGCTTCTGCAGCTTTCTCTGCGATTTCAGGTGTTACTTCTTCTGGTGTAGCTTCGTTGATAGCTTCTGCTACCGCTGCAGTATTGTCTTCGATAACCTCAATAACTTCTTCTACAACCTCTTCAACTGCTTCTTCTGTTACTTCTTCATATTCTACTTTTTCTTTTTCTTCTTCTTTTTCTTCCTCTTCTGCTTCGTAAATTTCTGCAACTTTACCCTCTTCAACTACACTAAAATTTGTTCCGTCTTCTGTTGAGTATTCGCCAACAGGTAAAGGCATAGTAGTTCCGTCTTCAGCAAGTACCATAACTGATACACCTGCCGCTAATGCGTCTGCTTCTGAAACGATGATAGTTCCGTCAGTCAGTTTAGCTTGAAATGCTAACTTGATTTCTTTATCAAGTCCTAAAGCTACTCTTATTTGTTTTTTTAAATCCATAACTTTTTTTGATAATATTAATTAATTAATTCTTTGTTAAATATAATAGAAATATTATTGTTTCGTTTGATTTTCAAATCCTAACAGTTCAGCAAGTGCGTTTAGTATGTCTTCGTTTGTAGGTTCTTGTGAGGCCATTGATTGCATTTTGTCTACAAAGTAACCTTCTATACTTAACCCTTTCAATTCACCTGATTTTATTCTATCCCATAATTCGTCATTCTCTATTTTCATCTTAACGAACCACGTACCAATAGGTAAATCAAATCCGTAATAAGTTGATTTATCTTTGTCGCCTTCTTTTATCCAACTTTCAATCGTCAAAACACCTGACACCCTGTCTTCGTGTTCGTAGGTTGCTTTGTGGTGATTGTTATGTTTTAAGTATAAAGCGGCTGCTTGTGCTACTGTTTCTTTTGAGAAGTAAACATAATAATCTGAATCAGTTGAAGCGTCATAACGGTATATCTGTTTGTTCGGTATAAGTGCAGGACTAACTAACATTCGTTTTTCCTCATCTACTTTTGCTAATGTTAAGTTTGATTTTTCTTTTCCAAAAAATACAAAGTCTTCTTCTATAGCAGGTGCAGAAACTAAACTTATAGCGTCTATCGTTAATTCCTGTGCTTCGCTATCGTCTGAAATAATTAATTCTACGATTCTTGTTTTCTTTTTCATAATTTATAATAGATTAAATTCTTGTTTATTTTATATTGTTGCTCTACGTCTTATATTTGCTAACTTGTTTTGACTGTTTGTAATGTCGTCAGATACTACAAATGCTCTTGCAGGTTCAGGTTCTAATCCGCCACCTAAAGTAAAAGCACCTGACGCAAGTTGACTGTCTGAAGCTAAAAATCTACTTTGAAATGCTGACGGTGAAGTAGCACCGCCACCGCTTCCTGTACCTACGTCTTGTTCCATTATCTTTTTAACATTCGCTAAACCCTGTACTATAATTGCAGCACCTGATATAAAACCTGCAGGACCTGCTATAGCAAATGCTTTATTCGCACCTACATAAGTGTCTATGATTGCTTGTGCTACTGCTAATTCTTTACTGTCACCTGCTAATGAACTTAATGCACCTGCTAAATCTGCGGCTGCTGAAAGTTGTGAATTTGTTAATTCTCTTGCTATGTCAGCTTTTTTGTCTGCGAATTCTTGTTCTATTGCTGCAGTATCAACTCCTGCTTTTCGTGCCATTTCTAACTTTTGTTTGTACGATTCTTCAAGTTGTGCTAATTCTAAATCTACACCTTCAAGCCCTACTAACGATAATTGTTTTTTAACGTCTGCTAACTCTTTTTCTAATGCTACATTGCTTTTTAATTGTTCAGATTGTTTAGCGGTAATCTGGGCTTCTACTGCTTTTTGTTCGTTTAATGCTTGTGTTAAGCGAATAAGATTTTCCTGTGATTGATTTTTGTCATATTCTGCTTGTGCAGCCGCAACCTGTATGTCTATAAGTTTCTGCATTTCTTCGCCCTGTTCTTTTAGTACATCTGCCAACTGATTATTAGCGTCTATTCTTTCTTCAAATGTTTTTGTTTCGTCATCTCTTACTTGTCGCAATTTTTCTGCTTGTCTGTCGTATTCTGCGATAACTCCTGCGATTGCAACTTTTGAAAATTCTATTTGTTTGTTTAGTTCTACTGTAGCAGTAGCAGTTTCTATGATATTTTTTGCATAATCTTTTATAGCACCACTTGATTCAATTATCGTTTCTGTTATTTTGTCTACGCTATTATCTACACCTGTAATAATGTCTATGCTTTCTTTTCCTGCGTCTTTAACACTATTCCAAGCTTCAGCAAATTCACCCTTAAACAAGTGTCCTAATGACTTTCCAAGATGACCAAAAGTTTCTAATAAGCTTTCAAACCGTTCTAATAAATTTTCCTTTATTGCAGTTCCGAATTCTTTTAGTTTTTCTTGCGGATTTTCAAATATGTCTTTGAAATAACCTATTACTGTTCCTATGTTACCTTCTAAAAATTTGAACAAGTCGTTAAAAGCAATAGAAAGACTTTCCATTGCAATATTAAAGAAGTCTATTACTTTTTGATTCTTTCTAAACGCTACACCTAAAGCACCAAGAATAGCAACAAAGATTTTTAACGGTGAAGCTTTTATTGCAGTACCCATTTTTTTAATCTGTACACTTATTCCTGCAAATCCTTTAGTTCCTTTTTTACCTGTTTTCTCTAACGTTTCGCCTAAATTTTCTGTGTCTTTTGTTGCGTCTTTTACGTCTGTGTTTATTACTATATTTATTTCTTCTGCCATGTCTTAAAATGTTGAACTACTTAATTTCTTTTCTGTTAATTGTACTGAAGCAAACCACTCTAAATTTACGTTTGCAGTTCCTGTTACTTTTACTGTTATATATGGGTCTGTTACGTCTGCCATAACTGACGAACCTGTTGTGCCGCTACTTGCTATTGTTGCAGTTGATTGTGAGAATGTGGTGTTATAACCGTTGTCAATTAATACTGCACCTTTTATTTCTTCGTATTTATAATGTCCTACCGTTCCACTTGAGCCGCCTGAACAAATTGCAATTACTTTAACTTCAAATCCTAATACTGCATTGTTCTGAACTTCTATGTATTCAGTTGTTAAATTCTGTACTGTCAAATTCGTTGCACTTCCGTCTGTCGTTCTGCCTGATAGTTGAATTGTTGACGTTTGACTTATTCCTAACGATTCACCACCACCTATTACAATTTCGCCCTGTCTTAACGCTTGACCGAACTTACCGAAAATAACTGCGTTGTCTATTTGTTTATTTATTTGATTGCTTTCGCCACTTACCAAATTATTCTTATTATTTCCTTTTGTTGTGTTTTTGTTTCCGTTGATTAATGTCGTTATCGTGCTTCTTTCTATTTTGTTGTCTGCACCCTGTTTTTGATTAGTAGTATTGCTAAACGAAGTGTGTACTTTTGAATTGTGCTTAAAAGCAAAACACTTTTGATTCTTTCTACTCCAATTGTAACCGTATGCTTCACAACTAACTTGATTTGCCTTTACGTCATTTGTTCCGTCTGTGAAAACAACTTCACCATTCGTTAAAGTTTCTTTCGGCTTTATTTTATGTCCTTTTTTAAATTTCATTTACGGTATAAGTATAAATTCAACTCTTGCTAATGTGTTCGGTTTGTATTCTATTTTGTTTACTCTATATTCTCTGTTCTTAATAATGACCGTATCGTAGAACCTGAAGCTTTGAATGTCAGCAGGACTTAAATTTACTTTCATTGTCATTACTCTTGTATCAGCGTTGTATAGTTCGTCATAATACGGTGAATAGTATGTATTGTATAAATTGTCTGACGGTGTGTTTCCTATCGGTTGTATTAATTGTGATTCACCGAAATTGTAATCTATTGTTGAAGCTGACGTAGGTATTTCTGACAAATGTGCAAATTGCAAAAACGTATTTTCTGTCCTTTGACCTACACTGTTTTGTTGTGGCACTACATAATTTTTTGAAGGTAATGTTCTTACACCTATGTTATATAATATTCTCGGTAAGTTTTCAAAATCTTCAAATTCTGTTCCGTCATCATTGCCTGAATAAATATGAGGTATAGTAAGGTCAGTATCAAACAGTTCAGTAGCAGGTCTTATTAATGTAGGTGCAAAAGGTGTAGCGATTATTTCTTCTTCACCTGTTAAATTTGACATTTGATTCGGTGTAGCAGTTGAACCGTCAAATTCTTTCGTTCCGTATAGATAGCCACTTGTTGCTCTTTTGTATGTGTTCAAAGAATAATCGTTTTCGTCATCTTCGTAAGTGAATTTCGTTTTTCTTGCTAATTCTAACGGTTTTAAGTTTATTTCTGATACGTCTACTTTTTCAGTCCAATCGTGTTGTGTACTATTTGCATTGTTTATAAAAATGTCTGCGTAAGGTTCTATTCGTAGTATTTCATCTTCTTTCAACACAACTAAATTGAACATTGCAAAAACACCTCTTAAAAACTCCCATTGATTAATTTCACCTCTTATAGCGTGTAATAAACTTGAAGCAGCTACCTGAATAGAAGTTAAGTGAAAAACAAAAAAACTATCTCTTACAAATTGCGTAGCTATTCCGTTCAATGTCATAAAACTATTATTACCCTGAAAAACTTTGTTTGTAACATCTGACTTAAAAACACATTTCAAAGTATCGTTGTCGTCTAATGTTAATTGAACATATCCGTTGTAAGTAGTTTCATTGCTCGGTGCAGTACCTATTCCTGCAGACGTGTTAGCTGCTATACTGCCTGATTGTGCGTCTATTGAAGTTGTTGTGCCTGCACTTGCGTCATAATGCTGCCATTCAATATCGTAAGTTCTTGTTGAACTGTCGGCATTGTATAATTTGACATCGTAACTAAAAGATAAAAACGTATTATTATTTGTTGCAGTAAAAGTATTCCCTGATATGTATGTAGCTGCTATTCCTGTAGGATTTTCTGAAAATACATTTCCTACTTCTAATTCTGTAAACGAAGTTCCTGCATATATTATAGTTTCGTTATTGTTATGAAAATTAAAACTTTCAAACACTTCACTACTACCTAACCCCTGTCCCCAATTAAAGTCCATAAACAACTTTTTAAAATCAGAAGTATCAAAGAAAGTAGAAGTGAATTCAAATCCTGCTTCGTTTATTATTCTTTTGATTAAGTATCTTAATTGTATGAAAGGTCTGAAAACTTGTTCTAAATTCAAAAGACCTATATTGCCTAAAGCGTCTAAATTGAAGTCACCTTTCCAATTCACAAATGGGTACTTTAAAACGTTTGTGTGGTCACTAGGACTTGATACTGTACTGTCGTAAGCTGCAGAAGAAGAAGTCAACGTTCCTTCAACTTCTAAACCTGTACTGTTATCCCAACTATTTTTTATGTTTGTAATTGTGTAATCATGTTGCAGCTCTGTGAAGTCAATGTCTGCAAAAGATTGATTTTCTAAAACGTCTTTAAGCGTTACAGGTTCAGAATACAAATTGACGTTGTAACTTATTTCGCCTTCTTTGTCATTAATGTCTATCAACTGTAAAAACCCTTCAAAGATTAGATAACTGTCTTCTTTTAATATTGCCTTTGTTTTCACATAAGGATTGAAAGCAAATCCTGTCTGTGACCTTTGAACGTCAAATATGTGTCCGAATATTTTGTTGTTTCGTTTTGTGTTAGGTAAGTGAAAGTCTTTCGAATAAGATTGTGTCTTTTCGGCTACATTCTTAAAATCGTCAATGCTTAAAGTTAAAGGTATTGCTTCGTCTTCGTATAGGTCGCATATTACTTGACCGTCTGCTAAATCAGTAAATATTACAGGTGCTGATTGTTGTGTTTCTTGTATTGACACATTACTGATAACTAAATTATCACCGTTGCTATTGACATACTCTATAACTAAAACTTCGTTGTCTGGTTGTCCTAATGCAGTAAACGTATGTGTTATTTGACCGCCTGAAACAGAAGTAGACGTTTTAGAAGTCGCACCTGCATTTCCTAAATTTCGCCAAGTTTGACTATTTGCGTTCCAACTTGTACTCCAACGATTGCCAATTATTAAAGTACCTGAAGTGAAAGTAGTAACGTCAAGTTTGATTTCATAACTTGCACCTGATTGTAGTCCACCTATTAATTGATAAACTCCTGTACTACTAACTGCTGAACCTGAACTTTGTAATGTAAGACCTGACGCGTTTACTGACGGTGCTGAAACAGTAGCGTAATATCCTGTTGAATTCCAACCTTTCCAAGCACTTATAGGAAACGTCATTGCTTCTTGTCCTGCTAATAAAGTTGAAGTAGCAGTAACGCTATCAAGTCCACCTGAAAAATTACCTGCAGCTACGTATTCGCTGAATATACTTTGTGAAGTGTAAGCATATCCGTTGTATTCTTGTGGGTATAGAATTAATTGTACTGACATTTATGCTTTTTGAATTCGTTTGTTATGTGACATTTCTATTTCTATTGTGTATTGTTTTAGTTTGTCGTTTGCCGTTGTCTTTCTTGTGTAGCTTGAAGTTGTTACAATACATGGCTGCACATATTTATTTACTAAATTCTTTACTGTTCCTGCACTTGTATCTGTAGATCTTTCGTTTAGCATAAATACGTCTGGGCTTGTAAATAGTTCTTCTAACCATTGTGCAGCTTCTTCTGTAATGAAGTCAGTTTGTAGCGTTATCATTTCTTTTGCGTTTGCTACAAAAGTTTTCTTTCCGCCCTGATAACCGTGTTTCTTATATTTTCTTTCGTTCCAAGTACCCTTTATTTGTTGATATGTTTCTCTTTTAGAATTTACTTTTCTTACATTCTTTTTAGTGAAGTTAAAGTAATCCCAAACTCCTAACCTATTTAACCAACACAACCTAAACTTTTCAAATCCTTTACAGACTTCTTGTTTGTGAAATTTATATGTGCCACTAACTAATACATCGTCATAATCAAAAGCTTTGACTTCGTAGTAATCCCAATTTGTAGGAAGTGAACCACCTGCACCTTTTATGTTACCTGTTCCTACTCCTACGTATTGTACTTGTGCTTTTGAAGACGTGCTTTGCCAAGTTAGACTACCGTTTGAAGTTGTGTTACTGTAAGTAATAAGTGAACCTGTTGTGCTTCCGTTGTAATAGAATTGAATTTTTATGTGTCTAATTAAGTATCTTGTTGAAGAAGTTCCTATGAATTTTCCGTATCTACTATTTGCACCTAAAAGAGAATCTGACTGTGCGAAGAACCCTATCGTACAAAAATCATTCTCACCTATGTATTGAGTAGTCGGTGCGTTTGATAAGAATTTCTTATTACTTGCGTTCAGTACATAATCGTTGAAGTCGTAATTGTAACCAAAGTTTCCTGTACTACTGTCAATAGCTATTGCGTCATCTTCTTGTCTTACTGCGTTGTGAATGTAAAAAGTATCAGAATTTACGGTACTGTTGCTTGTGTTTATAAGCGTTCCTGTTGCAGTTGTTGAATATTCTATGTAGAATTTAAAAGCAACTGTTCTGACGTTGTTTCTGTTTGTACTCCATTTGTCAATCTGATGTATTGAATGTGGTGTAGTGTCTGAAAAATTAACTTGATTGTATTGTGAAAAAAATTGTGTTCCGCCTGACGTTGAAGTTTCACCGCCTAAATAATCTGGGCTTGTATATGCTTCTAATATCCTACTAAAATCAAATACACCTGTTCCTGCATTGTTTGGTACTACTTTTAGCGTTGCTACTTTTGAAGCAGTAAAAGGATTACCGCTAGTGTGCACGTAAACTTCAGCTATGTATTTAACCTTAAAATTATTTGCTATTATTGTTGTGTCTTCTAATACGAATATTATTTCGTCATCTGCCGCTAACATTTTGTATAACGGTTGTTGTATTATGTTCATATTTTTAAATCTTTAAAATATCCTATTATATCTTTTTTCCAAGCGTCTAAAAACTGAACCGCAAAACTATCTACTGTGTTAGACGTAAACGCTTGTGACAAAGGATCAGAATAAAAGTTTGTGCCTTTGATTCCTTTTCTTTGTATTGACTTTGAAAACAAATATGCTAAACTCTTTGTCTTCATAAACCTACCTGTTTTTTTATCTCTACCTTTAATTCCTTTTTTGCTTATCCAATTTTCTAACGCACCTATGTTAGCACCTAATCCCTGTGGGTAAGGTTTGTAACTGAAAGGACTTTTTTTCTTTTTGCCTGAAATTGTGGTGTACATTCGCCTTACCTTCGTGCCTGAAACACCTTTGTCAACAAATGAACCGTAGTCAGTTGATTTGAAAAACAGTTTGTAACCACCGCCTTCTTGTGCGTGTAATCGGTAGCGTAAACTATTTAACAATTTGCCTGAAACGTCTTTCTTCTTTGCTTTAAGGATTTGCTTTCCTTTTCGTATTATTCCTTCTGCAAAGTGTCGTAAGTATTTTTCAGTACTGTTATTTTTTAACTTTGCCACTATACTGAAGCTGCAAATACTTCTACCTGAATATTGTTTGAATTGATAGGACTTACTTGTACTGAAGCTAAATCTTCTAATGTTCCGAATGAAGGACTTGTATCTGCTTCTGCTAAAAGAATGTCATCACCATTACAAAGTATATGTGACGCACCTGCTCTTAACCTTACTTGATACAAAGTTGCTGAACCTACAAATGCTACTTCACATTCGTTAGCATTGTCTAAATTAGTGATCCTAAAATACTTTACATTATCCCTATCTAAATTACTTCCTGCAGCGTGTGGTGTAGCACCAAATTCAGCTACGGTTGTAGTTTGACTATGCGTGCAAGTTATTGTTCTTTCAAAGGTGTCTATAATGCTTGAAGTAGTTAGTTCATTTGAAGAACCCCTTACTGCACCGTTGATCGTTACACTTTCTGTGATTGTTACTGTTAAATCTGCCATAATTATTTTTTGTCTATTTGTTTAAGTTTATTAATTGCCCAATTTACGCCACTTTTACCACCCCAAGCGTCATACATTAAACCACCGCACCCTTCACTATAAGGTACATCTGCGTGTTGTTCGTGTCGCTTAAAAGAAGCCATTCTTGCTATTGTATCTCTACTTATGTTTTCCCTTCTTGCTAATTGCCCTGCTCTCGTCCAACCTACTCTTGTACCGCAACTACTTCCGTTTTCTTCTTTGTACTTAATTGCCCTTTTCGCATTGTTAGTCGCTGATTGAGGGTAATCGTTATAACTTTCGAGTTCTATGCTTATATCGTCTAATTTGTCTATTAAATCGTTATATTTCATAAGTTATTTTTGGTGGTATTAATTGTATTGTTAATTTTCCTATTCTTATTTTAAGCATATATCTGTTGCAGTTGGTATTTCGCAAGTATCGTAAGACCATTCAATCACAATAGGTAAGTTCAAAGTCCAACCTGCTAAAGTGTTATCGAATCGTTCTGTAAAAGGTTCTATTGTAAAATCATCTGTTGTAAAGTATCTTGCTTCCTGTCCTGCTGAAGCACTTGATAAATACAATGTGCTACCACTTTTGAAAGTCGCAACAATATCTAACATAATAGAAAGTGTGTCTGATAATACTTCTTGCTCGTTTTCGCTTTCGTCAGGTTCTACTACGTCAGCTATAACTAATTGAAAATTGTGTTGTAATTGTCCTTTGCTTGCGTTTACGCTAATTGTATTTATGTGAAACAAAGGAAATAAAGTATTCTTGTTTAGATCTATTTCCCAAATGTCACCTGTTGTAACTGCTTGTATTTGATAATGCTTTTCGCCTACGCACTTAATTGTGTCTATTACATTGTTATACGTTTTGTATCTTATGCTATCTATCGCCATTTAATTTTACTTTTTGTGTTTCGTTTAAATCTATTTCGTAACATAACCACGTTAAAGCTTCTAATAAAGGTCTTTCAGTTATGAACTCTAATTTTGAAAAGTCACCACCTGTTAATCTATACATTACACCGAACCAACCCCATTTTTCTCCGAACTCACTTTGTCCTGTATCTTCTTCATCTGTTCCGTTAAATATAACGGCAAAGTCGTTGATAGTTCTTTCCCTAAAGTCCAAAAAAAAACTAACGCTTGTTGAACTTGTGCTGCTGACATTTTATTTCTAAACTTCTCTGCTCTTTCCCTACCGTCTTTATATGCTGCAACTGAATACAACTTACCTTCCTTATTTGTTATCGGTCTAAACAGTACTGCCATTATCTTATGCATATTTTTGTCAATACCGTCTTTAATGTAATGTTCTATGTCCGCCCATTCGCCTAAAGTTATTTCATCTAAATCAGGTAAAAATCCGTATTCAACTTCGTCTATTTCAAAGACCTTTTTTAACTTACCTTCTATTTGTAGCTTTGATAACCTTTCAAATATTGCTGCTACATCTGACAAAGACATTTCTTCTACTAACTTTAAAGGCAAAGTTGATAACGCTTTAATAGTTTCTTTTGCTTCTTTTGTCTTTGACTTCTTTTTACCTACAACCAACTGTTGCCACTTCTCTAATGTTACTTCTTCCCAACTGTCAACAATGTTATAGGTTTTTAACTTTCCTTCCTTTTTAACTTTGACTTTCATATTTAATAATAGAAAATTTGGATATTTAGTTTAGAATTGTATATTTGCACCTTCATTACTTTGTTTTAGTTATAGAATTAGTCGTATCGCTAGGTGCGGCTTTTTCTTTTACTGCACAAAATATCTGCCGTAGTTGCTATCAATTTCATAATACATTCGCATAGCTAAACTGTCTGAAAAGTCAGGTGACCTTCCTATTAAACTTTTAACAACATCTTTTTGAATTATTTGTAACTTTGTATCTCTGTCTGCGTTCTTACTTCTAACCTGCTCAAGTTCTTCAATGATGTATTGTTTAATCATTATGTCGTTAGTAGTTATTCCTATTTCGTTTTTGTTTATCTTTTCTGCAAGTTTGTAATAACATTGTGTTTTAAGGTTCTGATAGTTTTCGTTTTTCAAAGGTCTGCTATTGTTTACAAATCCTCTGCAACTCGGTAGCATATCAACTACACCACCACCTACACCGTCTTCATCAATAATTATGTTAGCCCTTTTGACTTCGTTCTTAAATTGCATATCTTCTATTGCCTTTGCAACTTGTGTTATGCTTGACTTGTCATAAGATTGTATTTGTTCAACTTGTAATCCATTCCATAACATAATAACTGTTTTGTCCTGTCCGAATCTTGCTACGTCACAGGTAATAAACTTTTCGCCTAATTCTGCTTGATTGCTAAACAAATCAACTATACTGTCATATTGTATTAAGTTATCGTCTGCAGCGTCATACTCCCAATTACC
>Ga0098036_1000275_pt1 | contig 23800 bp, 33 predicted proteins | sample 4_EtaG_FD_77064 | JGI IMG/M metagenome (GOLD analysis project Ga0098036, IMG submission 77064) | Marine viral communities from the Subarctic Pacific Ocean - 4_ETSP_OMZ_AT15127 metaG | ecosystem: Environmental > Aquatic > Marine > Oceanic | place: Pacific Ocean | collected 2015-01-07 | reverse complement strand
AGATGAGTCTTTTTATTCTGCTATCTATGAAGCTGAAACGGATTGTGATATAACAGATCCTGAAGTTTGGAAAAAATGTAATCCAAATTATGGGATAAGTTTAAGAGAGGAATACATGAAAAGAGAATCCCAAAGAGCAATGGATGTTCCATCATATCAAAACACATTCAAGAGATTGATGTTAAACATTTGGACTGATTCTCAAACTGCTTGGATTGGTGCAAAGGAATGGGAGCTATGTCAAGGAGAAATTGATTTGGAAAAATTAAAAGATAAAGAATGTTGGGCTGGTTTAGACTTAGCATCAACTAGAGATATAAGTTGTCTATGTTTAATTTTTAAAGAGGAAGAAAAGTTTATTGTTGTTCCTTACTTTTTTATCCCTGAAGAAAACGCAAAGAAAAGAAGTGAGAGAGATAAAGTTGATTACGTTACATGGTTAAAACAGGACCACATAATTGGAACAAGTGGAGATGTTGCAGACTACAATTTCATAAAGAATAAAATCATGGAGTTGGGAATGCAATTTAGAATACAATCAATTTGTTATGATAGATGGAATGCTAGTCAGTTAGTTATTGACTTAACAAACGAGGGAGTTCCAATGGAGCCATTTGGCCAAGGATTTCAATCCATGTCCGCACCAACAAAGGAACTGGAAAAACTTATTTTAGGAGAACAGATTGTTCATGATGGGAATCCTGTTATGAGTTGGATGTTATCAAACATTGCTTTGCAAGAAGATCCAGCTGGAAACATAAAACCGAATAAAGCAAAATCAACTGAGAAAATTGATGGGGTTGTTGCATTGATTATGGCCTTGGGAAGTTACATGACAGAGGGAGATATAAATTCAGTTTATGATGGTAGAGGACTTTTAATTTTATAATATGATAAGAATATATTCAGCAGATGGTTTCATTAGAGAGTTTTGGTCAAGAGCCAAAGACTACAAATATTTAAAAGAAGCTTACGAATCTTTGGAACAAGAACACATTGAAATTTTTGGAAAAAGAAAATATGTGGACTACAATTCATTCAGAGTTTGTCGTGATAGGAAAGTAAAAAATATACAAAAAAAAATTTAGACAAGTCTAAAAATTAAATTTAAACAAGCCTAAAAATCACAAAAAAACTCAACTTTTTCTATTTAACATAATAATTTTATTTAATTTTTCTGTAATCTAGTAAATTTAATATCTTTTATTTTTAATATACACATACTAAAAAAGGCTTAAAGTCTCTTAAAACGACTCTAAATACCATTTAAGAGGGAAACAATGTTACACAAAAAATGAGTCTTTTTGTCGTATAATTGCAAAAAATTATATAGTGGGAATACTCAATTCAATCCAAAACATTTTTTCAGGAAAACCAAAAAAGGAAACAAGAAGCATAAATTACACAATGCCGTTTGGTCCAGCTCAAACAGTATCGCCTGAAACAGCTTTAACATTTTCAGCCGTATGGGCTGCAATGAGATTACTTTCTGAAAGTATTTCAACTCTTCCTGTTGGAGTATTTAGCAGACAACCTAATGGAGATAATTTAGAAGTAAATTCTGAACTTTCATTTCTTATAAAATACCAACCAAACTCATATCAAAACAAAATTACTTTTTATGAAAAGATAATTATGGATATGCTTTCAGATGGAAACTCTTATGTTCAAATTGTGAGAAATAGAAATGGAAGGATATTGGAATTATTACCATTGAATTATGGAGATGTAAATACTTACGTTTTAGATAACAGATTATTTTATGAAGATGAGAAATCAGGAATGACTCATGACTCAGATAATATTCTTCACTTTAAAATGATAACTGGTCCAGATGGAATAACAGGACTTTCTCCAATTGAACAATGTAGAAAAGCAATTGGATGGGGAATGGATGTTCAAGAATACAGTTCTACATTCTTCAAGAACGGAGGGAAACTGTCGGGAATCTTGGAATCTGATAGAGCTTTAAGTGAACAAGCAATTGATAGATTAAGAAATTCATTTAATAAAAACTACGGAACATTAGCTGGCTCAAATCAAACAGCTGTATTGGAAGAGGGATTAAAATATAAAAGCATTAGCGTTACTCCAGATCAGGCCCAGTTCTTGGCGTCCAGGCAGTTTTCTGTGGAAGAGGTGGCTCGTATCTTCGGACTTCCTCCACACTTATTAAGAGATTTATCAAAGTCAAGTTTCAATAACATTGAAATGCAATCTCAAGAATTCGTTTCTTATTCTTTAATGCCTTATATATCAAAGATAGAATTGGAAATGAGTCTTAAATTATTTAGAAGAAATTTAGTTGGAAGAGATTATGTTAAGTTCAATGTAAACGGATTACTTAGAGGAAACGTAAAAGATAGAGCTGATTATTACAAAACAGCAGTAACAAATGGTTGGATGACAATCAATGAAGTAAGACAAAAAGAAGATTTAAACAGAATTGAGGATGGAGATAATAATTATCTTCAGATGAACATGACGACAATAAACAAAATAGGAACAGATGAAGAAGCTTAACATTTGGGACAAAAAATACAATAATACAATTATGGAAAAAAGAATATTTAACATTGAAAACAGATTTGAAACAAAAGAAGATGGTCAAGAAGTAGTTGTTGGCTATGGTTCAATTTGGAACTCACGTTCTGAAAACTTAGGAGGATTCTATGAATACATCTCTCCAAGTGCAATAACAGAGGAAACTATTGCAAAATCAGATGTGAGAGCTTTAATCAATCATGACCCTAATTTAGTTTTAGCACGTTCAACTGCTGGGAATTTAAATTTGTCAGTTGATGATAAAGGTTTGAGATATGAATTTTCTATTCCAGAAACTTCTTACGGAAAAGATTTAGCAATAAACATGAAGAATGGAAACATCAATCAATCTTCATTTGCTTTTACTGTTGGTTCTGATGAGTGGAGCACAGATGATGAAGGAAATGATATTAGAACAATAACATCCATTGACAGGCTTTATGATGTTAGTCCAGTAACATATCCTGCTTATTCTCAATCTGGAGCTGATTTAGTAGTTGCTCAAAGAGGTTTGGCAATGTATAAAGAAAAACAAGAAATAAAAGAAGAGGAAAACGATTTAGTGGCGCGTTCGTTGGCGAAACTTAAAATTGAATTAATAAAACGAAAATAAATAATAATAATAAAAATTTTTAAAAATGAAATCAAGTATTGAATTGAAAGAATTGAGAAATGATATTATTTCAGAATTAGAAGTTATCAAATTAACTGCAACAGCAGAAGAAAGAGATTTAACTACTGAGGAGAATAATGACATGGATTCACTTCTAAAAAAAGCAGATGACTTATCTGTAAAAATTGAAAGAGCTGAGAAAGTTGAGACTGAGATTAGAAATAATGCAAAGTTTTCAGGAACTCCAGTTCAAAAAGTAAACACTGACAAAGCAACAAGAGGATGGTCTTTATTTAAGGCTGTTAGTGAAATCAGAAATGGTGGACAACTAACGGGATTAGAGTTGGAAATGCATCAGGAGGCAGAGGTAGAGAGTAGAAAATCTTTGCAAGGAATTGGTATTCCAACAATGATGAAAGAAGAAAGAGCAATTGACCAAACTAACTCTGCTATTGCACCAACATCAGTTGGAGCGTATGTTGATAGTTTACAAGCTTCTGGTCTTTATAACAGAGTAGGTCTTAACGATCTTGGAACTGTTGCTGCAGATACTGTTCTTCCTATCGCTGGAGGATCTACTGTTGCTTGGGGTGCTGAAGTTGCTGCTGCTTCTGATGGTGGTGCAAACTTTGGAAAAGTTACTTTAACTCCAAAAAGAGTAACAGGTTATGCTGACATCTCTAATGTTATCTTAGCTCAAAACGGACCAGCTGCTGAAGCTTCTGTGATGAGAGATATGGGAAGAAATATGGCAACTCAAATTGATGCTGCAATGTTTGCTTCTTCTAATGTTTCAAATGCTCCTGGTTGTATTGTTGGAACTACTGGAACTTTAACATTTACTGAAGCTACTTTTGGTTCAGGTTCTATTGCTTCTGATATGTTAGAAGCTATCCAAACTATCGCTGATGATCATGGATTAGACGGGAATTTATCTTTCGTTAATTCTTGGGAATTATATTCTGCTATAAAGAAAGAAGCTCAAGTTGCTTCAACATATCCTTTATATGTAGATGATAGATTGGCTGGATATCCAGGATACTTCTCTTCTGCTCCTGCTAAATCTGCTGGCGCGTCTGGAGATGGTATGTTTGGAGATTTTGGTAGAGTTTATTTTGCACAATTCGGACCATCTAACATTATAGTAGATCCTTATTCTGCTGCTACTACTAATGAGGTTAGACTTGTAATGAATAACCACTTTGATTGGGGAGTTGCAGATGGTGCATCTTTTGTTAAATTTACAACTTTAACAGCGTAAGTTGATTATATAATTAAGAAAGGGCTGGTTTTAAATGGCCAGTCCTTTTTTTTTAAAAAATAAAAAAAATGTATAGAAGTTTAAAAGTAAATACCTTAGCAACAAATCCATTGTTTACTACAGCTGAAGCAAAGGATTTCTTAAAAGTTGACACAACTGCAGATGATACTTTAATTGACAATTTAATTAAAGCAGCAACTCAATCTTGTGAGGAATATACTAACCAATACTTCATGGATACATTAGTAACACAATACAGTGATAATTGGATGGAAGTTTATAGACTATATAAAAGTCCAGTATCAGCTCTTACACATATAAAATATTATGATTCAAATGATTCTTTGCAAACATTAGCCGCTTCAAATTACATTTTGGATAACGCTTCAAAACCTGCAAGAATTGGATTGGCTGTTGATGGGGAACTTCCAACTTTAGCTGATAGAATAAACGCTGTAGAGGTAAAATATACAGTTGGATATGGAACAGCTTCAACGGATGTTCCTGATGGTATTAAACAGGCTGTTTTATTAACCATTGGAAACTGGTATGAAAACCGCCAGACTGTAATCACAGGCCGAACAGCAACAGAACTTCCTTTATCAAGTCAATATTTATTAAACCAATATAAAATTCAAGTATGTTAAGTATAGGACAACTTGATAGAAGAATTAAGATTTTATCTCCCACTTATACAAGAAATAAATATGGAGAGGAAACAAAAGTTTATGCTACTCTTTACACGTTATGGGCAAAAGCAGACTGGGATAGTAGTAACAGAAAAGAAGAATCTCAAGAACAAGTTAATAGAACAGACCTTATTTTTTATGTTAGAAATTTAGGCGTTGAGATTAAAACAACATACAGAGTTGAATTTGAAACTGAAACTTACATAATTCATGGGATTAAACAAATAGATGGAAGAGAACAATTTTTGGAATTAGAAACAAGAATAAAGGATAATCAATAATGGCTGTAAAAACTGCAAATAATGTATCGGTTGAACTTGAGGGACTTCAAGCTATTGACAGGATGTTTAAACAACTTCCCAACCAATTACATCAAGATAAAATTTGGGGGAAATTTTGGAAGGTTTCAACGAAAGATTTATTAGCTGCTGCAGAAAGAGAAGCTCCTTTGTTAGATCCAGGCACTACTGGAAGAGTTGGAGTTGCATATCCCCCAAATAAAAAATTGACAATATCAAGAGGAACTCTTAAAAAGTCTATAAAATTTTACAGAACTAATGCTTCAAGACAAAGCTGGATTCATGGAGCATATATAGGCCCAAGAGTAAAAGGAAAATTTGCAAAAAATAAAGGGGGATATTTTGGTGCATGGGTGGAATACGGTCATAAGTTAGTTCATGGAGGAACAACAAAAGCCAATCCTTATATGATGAGAGCATGGAATCAACAAAGTAGTTCTGTTCTAGCAAAAGGATTTAGAAATGCTGAAAAGATTTTTACTTCAGCTTTAAAAAGACATGAGAACAGATTAAAAAAATACGGAAGTTTAGGATATTAGAATGGATATAGGAAAAGCAATATATAAAATTTTAAATGATAACATAGCAGTATCATCAATGGTAGGAACAAGGATTGCTCCAAATGTAATGAAGCAAACCTCAGCATTTCCTTTTATTGTCTATGATGTTTCATCTGATGAACCAGAGGGACAAAAAGATTCTGTTGCTTTATTAGATACTGCAAATATAATGGTTTCAGCTTATTGTAAAACATACTCAGAAGCTTCCAAACTTGCAAACTATATAAGAACAGCACTTGACAGAGTTAATGGAGTTTATAACGCTGTAAATATTCAAGCAATTGATTTTGATGGTTATGATGACGTATTTGACGATATGAGTGGTAGTGATGGTATTTATAGAAAATCTTTAAACTTTAATATCAGAATCATAAATTCATTTAATAATATTTATTCAACTCATTTTGATGGGGTTGATGATTTTGTTTCTTTGGGAGTTACTGGAATGAGTTCTGTAAAAAATACAGGTTCAATTTCTGCATGGTTTAAATTGGAAACAACCGCATCTAGTGTTGATATAATACGTCTTTTTGAGGACAGTAATAATAACATAAGAGTTTTTTATCATGCTTCAAGTAATGAGTTGAGAACTGTTTATAAAGCTGGAGGAACAGCAACATTGGCAGTTTTAACTGATGTAGTTGAGGCAGATGGTTTATGGCATCACGTTTCATCAACTTGGGATTCAAGTGGGAATCTTTCTATTTATTTAGACGGAACTTTAAAACAAGCTAATGCAATAAGTGGAACATTTACTGGAACTTTTTCAGCAGCAGCAATTGGAAACAATGCTGAGGGAGGGAATTTTTGGAAAGGGAATATTGATGAAGTAGTATTATTCAATAAAACACTTAGTGGAACAGAGGTTTCAAATCTTTACAATGATGGATTACCATTTAATCCTCAACCTGTTGCAAATATGAAAGGTTACTGGAAAATGGGAGATGGAGGTATAGTAGGAAATCCTATTGCAACTTATCCAACAATTGTAGATGAAACTGGAAACAATAATGGAACAATGACTAACATGACATCAACAGACTTTGAAGCTGATGTTCCAGAATAAAGATATGGAAAAAAAGTATGTTATAATAAATAAAGAAATGGTTGAGGCGGTAGATTTCAAACAAGTTATTGAAACATCAAAATCAACCTTAAGATATAGTTTGGATGGGAGTAAAACAATTCTAAAATTTGTGGGAGATATACCTCCTTTTTTGGATGGGGAAAAGGTTTATTCTCATAGTGAAATAATTGAAATAATCAACAATCCAGATAATGGTTGGATTGACAAAAATGAATAAAAAAATGAATAAATACGGAAAATATTACAATTCAGAATTAAAACTTTATCTATTTGAACTTAAAAAAGATTATCAAAGAGGGAGTAAATTATTACCAGTTGGAACAAAAATACCAACAACAAAAGACGGAATAGATTGGTTTTTAAAAAATGGATTTGGGGAAACTCAAGATATTAAAAACAAAAAAGAAACGAAAACAAAAAAAGCTCAAAAAGGGCAAAAATAAAATAATTATAAATTTATAAAATAAAAAAAAATGGCAAATGGACAATTAAACGGAACTGATTTAAGTGTATATATAACTCCTTCAGGGGGTTCTGCGACTTTAATCGCTTACGCAACAAACGCAACAATAAACATAAATCACTCTACCAGAGGGACCACAAATAAGGAAAGCGGGGCTTGGGAAGAGCACATGGAAGGATTAAGATCTTGGGATATTTCTTGCGACGCTTTATATGCTTACTTAGATGCATCAGGGGGAGCAATAGGAGGATTAACATTAAGCGAGTTATTTACAGATATGATTCATACAAGAGCAAAATTAGATGTAACTTTTGGAACAACTGGTTCAACATCTGGAGATACAAAATATACTGGTAGTGTATGGGTAACCTCTGCAAGTTTAACAGCACCTTTAGAAGATACAGCAACATTTTCAGTATCTTTTCAAGGAAGTGGAGCTTTAACACAAACTATTGCTTAATAACAATTTTAAGATCCTGCCTCCCTGTTTTCTTTTCTGAGTAGGGGGGTAGGTTTCTTTATTATCAGAAAAGACAAAAACACTTAGAAATGAAATATGAAATATTAGAGATTGGAGAACATAAGATGCCAATCAGGTTTGGTTTTAATGCATTAAGAAAATATAGCGTAATGACTGGAGCAACAATGAATGACTTAAATAAATTATCAGAGGGAAAAATGACTTTCAATGATGCGTTTAGTTTGATTTATTGTGGATTAGAAGATGGTTACAGAGCTGCAAAACAACCTTTCCATTATTCAATAGATGACGTTACAGATATGTTTGACGGACATATGGACTGTATGGAAAAAGCTTTTGAAATATTAGGAAGAGCAATGGTGGGAGATGAAGAAAAAAAGCCAAAGGCCAAGAGAGCAAAGAAGAGCTAACTTGGCCACAACTTGAGAGGATAGCATTCGGACAATTGGGAATGAATGTTGATGATTTTTATGACATGTTACCAAGAGAGTTTTGGAACAAGGTTGATGGGTTTTATGAGTTGGAGAATATGAGGCAAAGAAGTGATTGGGAAAGAACGAGATGGAGCACTTGTTTATTATTAAACATCCAGCTTTCAAAAGGTAAGAGTTTAAAGCCTCAGGATTTAGGTAAATTTGAATGGGAGAAAGACACAACGAAAATAGATTTTGAAGATTTAAAAAGTAAGGCAGAATTATATAAAAAAAGAATAGAACATGGCAAGTAAAGCAATTGGTTTTTTAAATTTCAAATTTGGTGCAGACCTAAAAGGGTTTGACCGAGCAATGAAAAAAGCTCAAAAGAATCTCAAAAAGTTTGGGAAGAATGTTCAAAGAACTGGGCAGAATTTAACTACTGGATTAACACTACCAATTGTAGGGCTGGGAGCGGCTTCTTTAAAACTAGCTTCTGATTTTGAACAAACAGATTCAAAGTTTAAAACTGTATTCTCTAGCATTCAAGCAGAGGCCGAACAAACAGCAAAAGTTTTTTCTGAATCTTTTGGACTTTCTGATTTAGCTGCCAAAAAATTATTATCTGATACTGGAGATTTATTAGTTGGATTTGGATTTACAGAACAATCTGCTCTTGATTTATCCAAACAAGTGAATGAATTGGCTGTTGATTTAGCTTCCTTTACAAACTTTAGTGGAGGAGCAGAGGGTGCTTCTGCTGCTTTAACTAAGGCTTTGTTAGGAGAAAGAGAATCAATCAAATCTTTAGGTATAGCAATTACTGAAGCGGATTTAAAGGAGTTTGCAGCGCAACATGGACTTGTATTTAAAGAATTAGACCGAGTAGCAAAAGCACAACTTACATATCAACTTGCATTAAAACAAAGTTCCAAAGCTGTTGGAGATTTTGAAAGGACATCCCACACTTTTGCCAATCAAATGAGAATTGCAAAAGCAGAATTGACGGACGCTGCTATTTCTTTAGGAGAACATTTAATCCCAATGGCACAAAAAGCAATTCGTTTTTTTAGAGAATTAGTAGATAAATTTAATAGCTTAAGCGCATCTACTAAAAAAAGCATTGTAAATTGGGCACTTCTTATTGCAGCTATTGGCCCTATTTTAATAATTATAGGAAAAATATCAATTGGAATTTCTTCATTGATTCCTTTGTTTGCAAGATTAGCTGCAACAAATCCCTATCTTTTGGCTATTGTGGGAGCAATTGCTTTTGTTAAAATTTTAGAAAAAGTAATAAATCGTCTAAACAATCAATTTAGTATACAAAAACAAATTGAAAAAGTAAACGCACAAGCTAGACAAAACATTTCAGAGGATTTAACAAAAATTAAAGTTTCAACTAGTTTATTAGAAGACGAAAACACAAGTTTAAAACACAAAAAGAAACTTCTAGATGATTTAAAAAAGACCTATCCAGGCTATTATGATGAATTAGATGAGGCGACGTTAAGCACACAAACATTAAAACAAGCAAATGAGAACTTAATAAATAGTTTATTAAAAGCAAGTCAAGTTGAAGCTTTGAAAGGTAGATTAACTGAAATTCAAAAAGAAATTTTAGAATCACAGCAAAATATTGGAACTTCTTTTCTGGAAGATTTTGGATTAACAGAGGGGTTCACTCCATTGGATATGTTATTAAAAACGCTTACAACAAAAACTGGTGTTGAGGGAATAGGCAATTTAAACAAAGAGGCGGAAGCTTTAACAAATATGCTCACAAAGTTAATGGTTGAAACAGAAGATGCAAATGAGGAGTTTAAAAAATTAGACCATACAACAACAAATCTTTCAACAAATACTAAAAACACAAAAGAAGAAACAGAAAAGTATTCAAGGTCATTAGATCCTTTAATTGAAAAAATCAAAGAATATTCAGATGCTAATAGGGTTGTGGGTGCTGTTATGCAGGATGTAGATTTTTTCACTTTAAAATTAACAGAATCACAACAAATAGCAAAAGCTGGATGGATGATGTTTGGAGATGTTTTAACAAGTTCATTGGATAGTGCTTTAAATTCTCAAGAAAAATTCTTTGATGTGTTTATTAAAAACATAAAAAAAGCAATAACAAGTTTAATGGTTCAACTAGCTGTTATGACTTTAATCTCAGCTATCATGCCCGCAAGTTTGCGGGGAATCGGAAAGGCTGCTTTTTCATCAAAAAACATATTGGGGAACTTAGGGAAAATAATGAACATTCCAGCAATGGCAGATGGAGGCGTAGTTATGGGACCTCAAATGGCTTTAATTGGTGAGGCAGGTCCTGAAGCGGTTATTCCTTTAGATCAATTGAAAAACTTTGGGGGATCTCAGAATGTAATAGTTGAGGGAGTTATAAAAGGAAATGATATATTTTTAAGTAATAGAAACACAGGAATTAACAGACAAAGAAGCGTTTAATGGCATACGGAAAAAAATATGAAATTGACTACAAGTCAATGGCAAATGAGAACTTCACTTTAGAATTTTGGGTTGATGGTTGGGCTGGTTCATCAACAGAAATTAATCTTGGAGGAAGTGGTCCTGAAATACAATACGAAACAAGTGGACAAGAAAAATTCACTTATATATTAGCAAGTTCTTTAGAGATTCCTTTCATTGTAGAAAACATTGGGATGGAAGATTTCATAACAGACTTAAGAGATGGAACTTTTGAAGAGCAGGATGTTTATGTTCATTTATATAACTCAAGAGATACAACAAGACCTTTATGGAGTGGTTTTGTTATAATGGATTTGGGAGCAAAAGAAGATGTTTCTTTTCCTTATGAAGTAAAATTAACCGCAATTGATGGTTTGTCATTATTAAAGGATAGGCCATTTGTTAGAGATACTAACACAGCGACAGGAGCAACGGTTGTTTTCCCTTATGAAAAGGAAGATGTTTATTGGAATGACTACACAAAAATAACAAACTGGATTGAAATAATATTATTAAAAACAGGTTCTGCTTTAACAGCTCAAGGATGTGCAAATTATACTTATAAAACTTCAGTAAATTGGTTTAACTCAGTCATGCCATCAACAAACCAAACAGACGATCCTTTATTTTGGACTCAATGCAAAATGAACTCTCTTTATGACAGGGATGAAAAGGGAATTTACACACCTAAATCAACTTATGAAGTTTTAGAGGCTTTATGTAAAAGTTGGGGAATGAGATGTGTTTATTGGCATCACACTTTCCATTTTGTTCAAATTGCTGAATATGAAGCAAGTGAAACAGGAACACCAACATCTCAAGACAATATCAACACTAGAGAATATTATTACACTGGCTCAAGACGTTCAGATGAAGCATGTATTGGAGAATCTAATTTTGGTTTGTATGATTTACAATTTGAAAATGCAACAAATGTAAACAATGCTGGACTACAAAAATTAGCTGGGACTCAATATGATTTTTATGCACCTATAAAGAAAGTTGTTGGAAATTTTCTAGTTTTTGAAGATGAAAACAAATTTCAAGGGTTTCCATCTATGGACCAAACAACAACTTTGGGTAATATAATAAAATCAAAAGAAATTACAACTTACACTGACGCTGATCAAATGGATGGTTTTTATTGTCAAATACCATTGATATTTACAAACATTGAATCAAGATGGCAGGGAACAACAACTCAACCATCTACTCCACACGTTTTGAATATGCAAATGACTTTCTCAATTAGAGCTAGACAAGCTGGGACAACTCCATATACTAAAATGTTAACCGAGTCTGGAACATCTTTAAGTTGGGTTGCTTATACTGCTCCAACTTCAACAAATGGAGTTCCTAATGACATGATTAATAAGAGTATTGACTATATTCCAAATGGTTCAAGCCAAAGAATTGTTTGGGACTCTGCACTTTACAACAATGGAATTATCCCAACAGACGCTGCTTTTACTGGAGATTGGGAGTTTGATTTTTTTACTTATTCAAATGGTTTAACGGTTACAAACATAGGCAGACATGGAAGATTAAAAGATAGTCCTTCACAAGGAGTTCAATCTCGAGCTGGTTCTACTGGAACTACATTTGACTATTCAGACGTATTTGATGCAAACAACAATTTCACAGGTATATTTGCAGAAATTACTTCAGGAGCTGTTGGAGTAAATAACATAGATTCTGAACACACTTCAAACACATCAGATTCTTACACAATGACAATTGACAATTTATATTGGGGAGATTCTTCAACTGTTGATGCAAGTTCAACTTTAAGAGTTTGGAATGGTTCAGCTTTTGTAAGATCGTCACCAACTGGTTCATGGGGGAAAGGAACAACTTCAGGAAGTAATGGATTTAATGAATTACTTGCAAATGAAATAATGAAGTGTCAAAATATTGCATCTCAAAGAATGAATGTTAATTCTGCTTTAAGTGAAACAGATAAATTGACCTCTACGAAGTTAAAAATGGTCAATCCTGTTGGAAGATTGAAAGATGTAAATTCTGAAAAATACGTTTTTTTAAGTGGAACTTATTCAACATTGAAAAATGAATGGAGTGGTGTTTGGTTTCAATTTACATATGAAACTGGGTTAACAGTTACAACAGTTGATGAAGGTCAAACAGGTCCTTTATCTGGTCCAGTATTGGGAGGCACGGTTCAAGGAAATTCTTTTGGTAACGGAGCTCAAATGAGTTGGCAGCCATGGGGAGCAACAACAATAAACCAAAGAATTGCAGCGGGTTCAATTACATCCCTAAACATTGCAACAGTTAATGAAGCAATAATTTACTCAGGAGATAAAATTTATTTAACTGACAATAAAAGCGGAGACAATTTAGAATTTGAAGTTTCAGCTGATGTTGGAGCTACAGATACAACAATTACAGTTGTTGCACAAACAATAACGGAAGACATACGAGAGGGAACAGTTGTTGGAATTGATAACAAAAACTTATTTGAACAATACCAGAGGAAAACCGAAGGAACAATTGCTGGAATGCCAGTTACAGCTGATTCCATTGGTAAATATGAGTATAAGGGAGGAATTTATTCTATTGTGGGAGTAGATCCAATATATGTAAAAGTTCTTCCATCTGATTTCATGACAAATGATGATGCATCAAGTCCAGATATAACTCCAGCTATTTTTAATGATGGAACAAATACAGGGGTTTCGGTTGAAAACACTTCTCAAGAATTAATTGCAACAGTAAACATTCCTTATGGAACAACAGCAACAGAAGTTGCAGTTTGGGGAAGTAACACATCAAAATCAGTTGAAATTTATGAGGCTAACATAGCTTCAAACGGAATAGGTTCAGCAATAGGAACAGGGACAACAAATGGTTCAGCAATTAGCATTGGAACAATTGCAGCAACTACTGTAAATTATTTAGTAATAAAAGTTTTAGTATCTTCAACAAATCACAGAATTTGGGGAGGGAAAGTAACATTAACACAAAATTAAAAATGAACGAAAAAACAAAAGATGTTTTAGAATTAACAGTTGCAAATGGAGGAGCTGTTGGATTAAGTCTAGCTCAAGTTAATGAAGTTTTGCTTACTATTTCCATATTATTGGCCATATCAATTTCTCTAGTTAAGTTATTAAAAAAGAGAAAATAAACATTTGAATGTTGAAAATTATAAGAATATTATTTATTTGTGTAATAATAATTTCTATATTTGAGAAATGGAATATTTTAAAATAAAAGAATTTGATTCTCCTGATGTCAAGGGCTCTGGAAAAAACATGGATATCCAATTCTTAAGATTCATTAATGAGTTAAGAAAACGCTGTAAATTTCCCTTTATTGTTACAAGTGGTTACAGAACACCTGAACACAATAAAAAAGTTGGAGGAATTGAAACCTCAGCACACTTAAAAGGATTAGCTTGTGATATAGCAATGATTGATTCTAAAAAAAGAGCCCGTTTTGTTTATGAAGCAATGGAACTTTGTAATGAATTGGATTTGCCTTTTAGAGTGGGATTGGCTGGAAAATCAAAAGGGAATTTTGCCCACATTGATATAGATGAAACAAAACAACATCCAAAAATATGGATATACTAACAAAAATATTTGGAGGATCTGACTTAGTTAAAGAAGTAGGAAAAATAGCTGATGACCTTATAACTTCAAAAGAAGAAAAAATAATCTTAAAACAACAGATTGAAGCAAAGATTCTTGAGCATGAATCCAACATGCAGAATCAAATCTCAGAAAGATGGAAGTCTGACATGAACTCAGATTCTTGGCTTTCTAAAAACATACGACCTTTAACTTTAGCTTTTTTACTTTTTGCATTAACAATTTTCACGTTGATTGATTTCAGTTTTTTAGGTTTGGAAATACAAGAGGCATGGATTGACCTTTGGCAGATGTTGGCAATAACAGCTTTTGGAGCTTATTTTGGTGGTCGTTCTTGGGAGAAAATAAAACGTAAGAATGAAAAATAAATACTTTGACTATAAAGAGGAAATTCTTGAACTCTTTGAAAGTGGAGTCGGTTATACAGAAATAGCAAGGCATTTAATTGATAAATATTTTCTAGATGTTTCTCCTGACCATTTAAGAAAACAAATTTCAGTTGTTGTTTCATATTTAGTTTCAGATAAAGAAATAGTTGAGGAGAATGTTAAATTAGCAAAACAGAAACAAAGAGCTCAGGATTTAAACAGGATAGCAAACAAATCATTTAGAGAATATGCAAGAGGGGAAAACGCTCTTGTGGAATACAACAAGGAATTGGTAAAAGTTTTAAAAGAAAATTCTTTGGATGTTAAACTTACCAAACATAAAAGAAAAAAAGGTTCTGTTGTTCTGGTCCAGATAGCTGATACACATTTTAATGAATTGGTTGATATGGAATCCAATCAATATGATTTTAAAATTGCCTCTAAAAGATTACAAAAATTTGCTTACTATGTTAAGGAATATGCAAAACTCCACAAAGCAACTTCTTTTCTTATTGGAATAACTGGAGATTTGATTAACAGCGACCGCCGGCTTGATGAAAAATTGTCAATGGCGACAAATCGCGCAAAAAGCACATTTCTCGGAGTTCATCTCTTAAAACACTTTATATTGGATTTACAAGAGTTTGCAGATGTTAAGGTTTGCTGTGTAACTGGTAATGAATCAAGAGTGAATCAAGAACTTGGTTGGGTTGATCTTGTAGCTTCTGATAACTACGATTTTACCATCTTTGAAATGTTGAGGTTGTTACTTCCACAAATTGAGTTCTTGAGGGGAGATAATGCTTTGGAAATGGTTATATCAATAAACGGAAATAATGTTTTGGTTATTCATGGCCATCAGTTGGGAAGAATGACTTCAAATGACGTGGGAAAAGTGGTTAGTAAATACGCTCATAAAGGAATAATAATTGACTTCATAATATGTGGTCATTTACACGAAACAATGATTAGGGACTCTATAGCAAGAAGTGCTTCTTTAGTGGGATCTAACGCCTACTCAGAAAAAGCCCTGAATTTAAGTGGAAAGGCTGCACAGAACATTTATATCTTTACCAATGATGGCAGACAAGACGTTAGAATAGATTTACAGGAAACAGATGGATGGGATGGTTACAATATAGACCAGGAATTGTTCTCCTACAATACCAAGAGCTTATCAAAAACATATAAAAAAGATACTATATTTAAAATAATTATTTAGATTTGCAAAGGTTTATTAATAATTTGGTTGTGAGGAGAGTCGGATTTAAAGGGGTTCGGCTTTCTTTTTGCTCAAAATCCACTCTAATTAATGATAAGTTGATGAAATGCCAAGGTTTTTAACAACCAAAAAACACAAAAAAACATTAAAAAAAGTAAGAAAAACACTGATTTACTAGGTAAGAAAAAAATATTTTAAAATTTATTTGTTTTTTGTAATAGTGTTAAAAAAATTACTATATTTGTATCATAATTAAACGAATTAAAACAAACAAAAAATTAAAATTATGAAAAATCTAAAAATTAATAAGGAATTAGCAAAGCTAATAGAAGAAGTAGAAATACTTAAAGATAAAATTCATTTTCATTTTGAAGAATTGCGTGAAGATAGGAATAACTGGCAAGAAGATAGGAGCGAAAAATGGCAAGAGAGCGAAAGAGCTCAGGAGTTTGAAGATGAAACTTCTGAAATAGAGGAAATTCAATTAGATGTAAACGATATCTTTCATACATTATTAGAGGAAGTTCAACGAATTGAAGATATGTAAATAAAACACAAGCGGGCAAAATATGTCCGCTTTTTTTTAACTAAAAAAATTAAAATTATGAAAACTGAATTAAAATTTAAAATCGGGGATAAAATTTGTTACTACGACACTTTAGACTGTTTTACTGGTCTAATTAGAGGAACAGGGGAGGTAATGAACCACAATGGTAATATAAGTAAGATTTATCTAATAGAGGGAACACAAGATAACTCAAAAGAAATTGAGTGGTTTGAATATAGTGTTAAGTCTGTTGATGAGTGGGGAGAATTATTAAATACCTCACACAAAAAAAGTGTAGGAGCGATATTGGTATAATAAATAACGAATTAAAATTAAAAATTAAAATTATGTATAAAATTACAAACAAGGAAACAGGATTTATTCAATACAGAAACTCAGAAGATTGTGCAAACTTTGTTCAAATAACAATGGATAGGGGAAATGTATTTCACGATAAATATAAACTTGAGAAAGTAAATGAGATTGATGGTGATGAGATTCAAGAGATTGCTTATGGGGTTATCGGTGCAATTTGTCTTATAGTATTAATTTGTATTTTCTTTACTCCAAACTTTTAGACTATGAAAAAAAATGAAATATTAAGAGCTCTGTATAAAGACAACTCTTTAACAAAAGAAGATGTTTATACAGACAAAAGAGGTTTCAGTGTAATCACAAGATCGGGAATTGAACAGATACAATGGAACAATAAGATAGACGTCAAGTTTGAGATTATAAGTTCAGAACTTGGGAACATTATAATTAAAGCAACATCATTTCAAGATGGAGAAAGAAAATGTGAAACTTATGGATCAGCTTCAAAAGAAAATTGTTTTCAAAAGTTCCCTGTTGAAATCGCAGAAAAAAGGAGTTTGGCGCGTGTAATTATTAAAACAATGGGCTTAACAAATACTTTAGGAAAAGATGAGGTTGATTATCAACAAAAAAACAAAACGTCTGTATTATGATAAAAATTAGTCAATCAATGTTAAGGGACTTTTACAATCCTAGTTATTGTAAAATTAAATGGGAAGAAACCTATTTAAATGGATTCAGAACAAAACCAACTGCATCAATGTTGGATGGGTTGGTATTTGAACAGAATGTGATTGGGATGAGTAGAGGAGGAGAGGTTTATGAGATCCCAAAAGGAAAGACTGGAAAACCATTAAAAAGAGAAACGGACCTGTTAGAATTAGCTGAAAAGTCTAAGGTTATGATGAAGGATTTGGAGATTGAATTGGTTGATGTTCAACCTGAATGGGAAACAGATGAACTAATTGGACATCCTGACGCTTTAATTAAGTATAAGGGAGAGTTAGCAATAATGGATTTGAAATATACAGCAATGAAAGAAGATGAGAATTGCAAGTGGAATCCATACGGATGGGGAAACATAGTGGATGAAAACACTGGAGAAATTTATAAAGACTTTACTCAGGCTATTCACTACATTGAAATGTATTTTCAAGAACATGGAGTTTATTTACCATTTTTTTACTTAATCTTTGGTAAAAGTGGATGGTCAAAATTCATAATGATTGAGCCAACTTTTGAGAGGTTAGAAGAATACAGATACAAATTAAAACAATTTAAAAAGGATTTAAAGGACTTTAAACCAAAATCAATAGACAACTACTCAATTTGTAGAAAGTGTTCTGTAATGTGCAATAAAAGGGTTTTAAAACCAAATATTCAACAAATACTATATTAATATGAATAAATACGAAAAGGAAAAAATGGAGATTGCAAAATATGTAATTTCAAAAATTTGGGAATGTAATGAGTCCCAGTTTACACTAATGAAGAAAAGAAATACCAACATTGTTATTGCAAGAAGATTCTTTATTTACTATTTATGGAAGCATTGTGACGTAAAACACAATAGAATGAAAGATTATATTCATGGGATGAATCATGCTACTTCAATATATCATTGTAGAAAGTTTGAGGAGGAAATGGAAATATATAAAGACATTCAAAAAAAGTGGATTACTTTCTTATTTTATGCCGACCATAAAGAATATAAAAAATTAAAAATAGATATGAATTATACAATTGAAACAATAAACAACATAGACTTTAACTCAAATTATATATATTAAAAATGAAAATTACAGGAAAATTAACAAAGGTGCTTAAAAAGCAAACAGGAGTTTCAAAAGCAGGAAAAGAATGGCAAAAACAAAGTTTCGTTTTAGATACTGGAGCGGACTTTAACAATGAGATTTGCATTGATTGTTTTGGAGATAAGATTGAACTTATTCAAAACTTGAGAGAAGGTGCAGAAATTGAGGTTAAAATCAATCTTAGTTCTAAAGAATTTAAAGGGAGATATTACCACAATATTTCTGCTTGGGAAATAAATTTACAGGATGGAGTTGCAGACCAGGATGTTGAATCTGATGAAATGCCGTTCTAATGTTGAGGGGTTACGAAAACATCAAGTTTGAACTTTGTGAGGATGATCTTAAATGGATTGGACCTTTTTCAAAAGCAATAAGTAAAAGAATAGGAAAAGAAAATGCTGTAACAAATAAAGAGATTCAAGACAAAACAGGGTTATCTTCACAAAAAGTTCATAAAATAATACAACACATAAGAACTAACAACATTGTGAATGGTATTTGTTCCAATGGAAAAGGTTACTATGTTGCAAAAGACATTCACGAACTTGAGGAATGTTTAATTAGTTTAAAACAAAGAATTTATTCCCAAATGAAAACATTGCATTGCTTGGAAAAGCAGGACATAATGTTTGGAGGGACTGGACAACTATCTATATTTGAATAATGATATTAAACAAAGACTTTAGAGAAATTATTAAAGATTTGGATAAAGAAAATACTTTAATTATAACAGATCCTCCTTATAATGTTGGTTGGAAATATGATACATACAATGATAAAATTTCAGATGATCAATATTTAGAATTGTTTTCTCATTTCAATGGATTTAAGTTAGTTGTAATTCATTACATTGAGGACATTATTAAATACATAGTGCCGACAATGGGAGTTCCTGAAAAGGTTGTTCAATGGGTTTATAATAGCAATATGAGAAAACAACATCGAAGTATTGCTTTTTTTAATTGCAAACCAGACTTTTCAAAAGTAAAACAAAAACCAAAGAATCCTGAAGATATAAGGGTAAATAGTGAGGTCAATATTTATGATTGGTGGAAAATCAATTTAGTGAAAAATGTATCTTCTGAAAAAGAAGATTATTCAAATCAAATTCCAGAAAAAGTTATTGGAAACATTATTAAAACAACATCTGAAAATGAAAAGATTTTTGATCCCTTTATGGGTTCAGGAACAACTTTGGCGGTTGCTTCAAAGTTAGGGATTGAATATATAGGCACAGACATATCTGAAAAAGCTTATGAAATAACAAAGAACAGATTAAGTAAAATAGAAAATAATTTATTCTCATGATAGAACCTATAAATGGTAAATATACCATAACCCACATGGGTAAAAGTTTCACAACAATTCATTATAGTCCAATAAGTGATGAAAGATGTAATGAAATTAGAAATGCATATTTTGCATTACCACCTTTATCCAAGACAATTAATCAGATGATTAAATTAAAGTCAGGAGGTAAGATGATCAATTTAATTATTGATAGATATATAAAGTCAGTTATGACCAAGGCTAGACTATCAACCTCTAAATGGTCAATTAGTGAATTATTTGAATGTAATGATTTGATAAGATTTTTACATGGTAAGATAACAAACTGTAGTGATTTCTATAATAAGAAGTCAGAAATTGGTAATATAAAAAGTGTATTAAGATTGAGTCCATCAGGAACAGCGGCCAAGGTTTCTAACTTCCCATATAAGACTATGATTGAAATATTTTCACGTTATAATACCAATGGCAACTATTATGATTTTTCATGTGGTTGGGCAGTTCGAATGTTAGCAGCAATGTCTTTCAACATCAATTATTTTGGCACAGATCCTAATCATGAGTTGGTTGAATGTTTAAAACGATTATCGTTAAATTTTACAACTTATACAGATAGTGAGTCAAATGTTGATATTTCATGTCGAGGTTCTGAAAAGTTTAATCCATCATGGATTAATAAGATGGGTTTAGCATTTAGTTCTCCACCATATTTTAATTTAGAGGATTATAGAATTGGTAATCAATCTACTAATGAAAGGAGTTATTCTAAATGGTTATCTGAGTATTGGAAGCCGACAGTTGAAAATATTTATAAGTATTTAACATTGGATGGATATTTTTTATTGAATATGAAGAATATTAAGGGTTACAACACATTAAATGATATGCAGAATATCATTGAATCTAATGGTTTTGTTTATGTTGAGTCTTTTGAATTAAAGAATATAAATCGTGTCATTTTACGCAATAACAATATTAATACAAATGAGTTAATATTAGTCTTTAAAAAATCAATAACAAAACAAACAACCTTATTTTAATGAACATAAAAAGAATACAGAAAAGCAAAAATTACTCAATCATTTCAAATGAAATATTGAAAAGAAAAGATTTAAGTTTAAAAGCAAAGGGATTGATGAGTTTGATATTATCATTTCCTGATAATTGGGAATTGTCTGTTAATGGTTTGGTTGCAATAGTAAAAGAGTCTAAAAATACCATCTACTCAATCCTAAAGGAACTTAATGGGTTTGGATATGTAGAACGTAACAGAGTAACAGATAAGACCGGAAAAGTCGTTAAATGGGAACTATTGGTTTATGAGAAACCACATACCAAAAAGCCAGAAGCCAAAAAACCAGATGTGGAAAACTGCACACAAATAAATACTAATAATAAATTAAATACTAATTTAATAAAGCACAATAGGGAAAGTTTTTCAAATGAAGTTTTAGAGTTAGGAATATTAAACAAAGAAGAAGCTGAAAACTTTGTTGATTATTGGGCAGAAAAAAACAAAAAGGGCAAAATGAGATGGCAACTTCAAAAGACGTGGGATCTCAACTTGAGAATGAAAAGATGGAAAAGAACAACCAAAACTTCAGGCCGTTCAAAAATAGAGAATCAAATGAGCGCTCATTATGGAGCTTTAGAATTATTAAACAAAAAATATGAAGGAACTGACTAAAAAATGTATTGGACTAATATCTTCAACTTTAGTTCAATTAGGACAAACAAAAACTGATAAAGATATTCTTATTCTCGCTTCAACATTAGCAGAGGACTTAGTGAGGGATTTCCCTAACATGGACTGGGAAAGTATTGAAGAGTCTTTTCGGACAGGTATAAGGGAAACAGATGAATGGCATTTGTCAGTCAAAACTTATTACAAATGGATAAAACACCAAAAGAAAATAATTTATGAGGACCAGTGGAATAAAGAAAACAAACTCCATTACTCAGAAGATAAACGTTTAAAGTATAGAAGTAGAAACGGAACTGGATTACTAACTATTCAAAAATTATTAAAATGAGAGAACTAAACGAACCCGACAGAGAATTTATAAGATGTGAATTATGTTGGGATGAAGCAATTGACCTTGATACATTTTGTGATGAACACCAAAGATGTTCTGATTGTGGAGAGAGAGAGAAATGCCATGAAGATTGTATTTACCAACCATTGATTGAACAATACAACAGAAATAGAGAGTTTAAATATCATATTCTTTCAGTAAACCAAATAAAATGATTAGTTATATAGGAGGAAAGAGCCGAATGGCCAAATGGATAGGAGAATACATCCCACAAAATGAAACTTATGTTGAAGTATTTGGAGGAGCGTTTTGGGTTTATGTGAATGGAAACATTGAATCCAAACAAATAGTTTATAATGACTTTAATAAATATATGGCAAATCTTTTTCAATGCTTTACAAAACCAAAAAAGTTTGGAGAACATCTCAAAAAATATGAATCACAAATTCCCGAACTGTTTAAGATGTTTCAAAACGGATTGAATAATATTGAAGAAAATCTTTTCAACTTGGGAGATTATGAAATAGGAACTCAGTATGCTTATTGTGCTACTCAGGTGTTCAGTGGTTCAAAGGTTATGGAATCAAAGTTTATAGATTTAAAAGGTAAATATTCTTCAAAGTATGATGCTCTACAAAGAAGATTGGCAAAACCAGACGTTCAAGATAAACTGACAAGAATAACAAATGTTGAGAATCTAAGTTATGAAGAACTTATTCCAAAATATGATGGAGAAAATACTTTCTTTTATGTTGATCCTCCTTATTGGAAAACTGAGAACTATTATTCCAATCATGATTTTGATGTTGAGGACCACAAGAAATTGATTGAGATATTAAAACAAACCAAAGGTAAATGGGCTTTGTCTTATTATTATTTTGATTTGTTAGAGGAACTACTTCCAAAGAATGAATTTACTTGGGTAGAGAAAGAATTTACTAAAGCGGCGGGAGCACAGAAAGGAAAGAAACAAAACAAAGGAGTTGAATTATTAATAATGAATTATTAAACAATGGAAATAATTATAATAGTATTAATAATTTTATTAAGTGCAATCCTCAATGGATTATTTAGTGGAACAATAAAAAAAAGTAATAAACAAACGGATGTTAAAAACAGAAAATGATGGATAAATTAGACATTTTGATTCATAGATTCAGACAAAACAAAATTATGGTTATAATTATTTTTATATATTTGTTGGCAATAATATCAATAATATGAAAGAATTAAAACAGGTATGTGAGTTGATTGGTTACATTATAGGGGCAATTATAAGTTTGCCTTTCATAGTGGCCTCATTAGTATTAATATATATATTTAGAGCAATTGAAATACTTTGGAAAGATCCACAAGGGTAAGATAGTTTTTGATAATAAAGCTGAGTTCATTGATTCCGTTGGTAAAATGGAAGATGGAGTGAGAGTTGTTATTGAAATAAGAGAAGCCGAAAATGTAAGGACCAATCAGCAAAACAAATTGTGGTGGTCTTGGATGAGTATTATTGCTGATGAGTTAGGATATGGTAAACAGGAGATTCACGATATTTGCAAGTATAGATTCCTATTGAGAGAAGAAATAATTGATGGGGAGATTCATCAGAGTTTAAAATCTACAACCACTCTAACAAAACAAGAGTTTAAGAAATTAACTCAGGATGTTTATTATTGGGCCAATGATACATTCAATATTAATTT
>Ga0098036_1000272_pt1 | contig 23946 bp, 26 predicted proteins | sample 4_EtaG_FD_77064 | JGI IMG/M metagenome (GOLD analysis project Ga0098036, IMG submission 77064) | Marine viral communities from the Subarctic Pacific Ocean - 4_ETSP_OMZ_AT15127 metaG | ecosystem: Environmental > Aquatic > Marine > Oceanic | place: Pacific Ocean | collected 2015-01-07 | reverse complement strand
TCCTATGAAGATGCCGGGACGTTGGCAAGGTCTGTCACGACAGAGGAAGGACGTTCATTTGCAGAGCGTCAGCAACGACGTTTTGGAACCGGGCAAAGGGTCGTAGACGCCAAAAATTTAGAAGGTGCCGGACGTAGTCCGACCACAGGCCGCATTCAAACCATTCTTGTAAAGGGTAAACCTACTCAATTCGAGAAAGATGCCAGTGGGCAGTGGCGCGTGACGCGCTCTGTGACAGGAGAAGGCGTTGATCGAAAAACAGAGAGTGTCGATCCGGCAAGATACATAGGTCGAGCAGAAGCAGTAAACGTTGCCAAAGAGAGGGGAATTATTCTTCGCAGGTATCAGGAGGATGCCGGTGGTGAGATCGCAAGAATTAAGAAAACTATACGTGCGGAAAACAAAGCAAACAAAGTCAGGATGGGAAAAGCCGAGCTTAATGCTGAAGCCCAACGCCGCTTTGATGAGGACATCAAAACACTCGAACAATCTCAGACGATTATTCGGTATTCGGCAGACGAAGGTGAGCGCCTTATTAACAAGGGTGGCGGACCTGTAACGATTGCAAAACGCGGACAGGACGCATTTTGGGACAGTATGCAAAACCGGGCTTTTGCTTCAGAGGAAGCAGCGCTGGCAGCCCGTGGCTATGGGCATCGTGTGGACAAAAAAGAGCCAACTCCAGAACCAAGTAGATCGCCAACGACAGACGAAGTTCGCTCGATCATCGAGAAACATCAAAACGATCCAGTCAAAATGCTGGAGGAAATTGAAAAGTTAAAGGCGCCCCAAAGGGCGGCACCCGCCGAACCAGACGTAACACCATCAGGCGCGTCTGGTGAAAAGATTGCCGCTGCAAAATTTATTGATCCTGAAACCGGGGATACGACTTACCGCATGATGGGCAAAAGTCAGGCTGATAAAGGACACACGGTCAAAAAAATTATCGGGCAACAAGGCGGACCCAAAGGAGACATTAAAAACTGGGAGGTTCGTTATGTTCCCCGTGAAACGCCTCAAAGAGAAAAAGCAATTCAAAATGCGTTTGAAGAAGCGGACGCAATGCCGGAAGGGGCCGATCCTGACGCTGCACCAATTGGGCCATACGGAAATGTTTCCGGCTATGGTGAGCCTATCGATCTTACGACCGATCAAGCAGACAAAATTAAGGTTGCCGACATAAACGAGCAAGAGGCAACATTACTCAATAACGTCGCAAGACGTGCAGGTATTAACTTAAAAGTTCCTTTTGATGCCGCAGACGTTACTCCCCCTTCTTATAGATACTTTAAATCTTTAGCCTCTAAACTAGAAAGCGCGCAATGGCCAGCCTATGACGATATGGGTGAGCATATTGAAGCCATCACACTTATTTACAACAGAATGGCGCAGGCTGCGCCTCAAGGCGATTTGTTGCCCGTTGCTGACCGCTTCGATGCCGTGGAAAAAATCGGTCGGATTTTTGAAAGAAGTGATCCAGAAACAGCAGCCGAAGCGCGTTCCTTTATTAGTCGGTTAGGCGGCAACAAGTCATACGGCCCCATCCTAAAAGAAGGAAACGATTGGCACTACGCTAGGAATACAAGCCTAAATACTAAATCTGAAGTCAGTATAGGCGGACCCGATAGACCCGTTGGTGGGCGACCACATTTGGCAAATATGTACCACGAAGTTGGGCATTGGGCTTACGAAAACATTCTGACACCACAAGATCGTCTTGAGTTTTGGGATGCGATGCAGCGCCAGTATTACACTGATGGCCTTGATATTGACGCAATTCAAAATCGAACAATACCACTTAACACCTCAAGAGGGTCTTTAGGGTACGGCCTTGTTAGCCCCCAAGAATATTTCGCCGATCAGTTTTCTGCATGGACGATGCAGGGAACTTCTAACGGTGTATGGAAAACCCCCGGCTACTGGGAAAAAGTCCGAGGATATGTACAAGCAATTTTTGACCGATACTTTGCGAAGTCCACGATTGATCCAGAATTAGAGCCATTATTCGCAAAAATACTTCCCGAAAACGAACGAATGAAATTCAAGCATGGGTTCGGCGATCCGCAAACAGATGCCGGTAAAATGCATAAGTTTCATTTCGACCAATTGGAACTCTTGGAAGGTCAAATACAAAAAGCATTTCGGGCAGATAGTGCCGACTGGGCTTTTGACGCTGCTTCCATGATGCGCGACTGGCTAGCGGGACGGTTTGCGTACAACAAGGATGATCCGGCATTCAAGCACGGTCGGAATTTTTATAAGGGAATAAAACCGGGCCATTGGAAAATCCTTCGCCATCGGTTGCTCGATCTAAATCAAATCCTATCCCATAGCCCAATAGATAGCAGGGATGCCCAAAGATTTGTCAATGAGGGGATTGTACCCGAACAATATGAGGGCAACACAAACGCCTGGATGGGCGATGTTCTTGGCGATGACGCTATTTCAAGAGAGGTTCGCGAAGAATTTGCAGATTTAAACAATATGTATACGACAGGTGCGATGAACGACTGGGACACTGTCGTTTCTACAACAGATCGGGATCGCGTTTATCCGCTATTAGCAGAGCTATACGATGGTGCATGGAAGCCTCCGACAGGAAACGTTAAGGAAAAATCAATCGAGGCTGGCTACACCAACCTGTCTCATGCTTTTAAAATTCTTCGTGAGGATATTAATGCCTCTTACCACTTGGCCGAAGGAACTCCTTTACAGGAAATCCCTGACAGCATCGCTAGAAATCAGGTTCGCGTCCGACAAAGAGGCATCGGCAAGCCCAAAAAGTTGAGTAGCCAACAGAGGCAACGAAAGTCTGGCGCCAAACGGGCCGCCGAAAACGCGACAACGCCTAGACGAAAACGCCAAACAAGACAGCTTAATACACCTGATGTCGATGAAACTACGGCAGCTTCAGTACGAGGCATGTCACAGGAACAGTTGGCAGACGAGTTTGTAAAGCACGAAGGGACGCCACGCGGCGACCAAATCGGCGCTGTTCTTTACGAGAAGATGAAAACTTACCCGGTTTTGGAGCAGACAATTCCAGTGCCAAAGCGGGTTATGTCTGCACGTGTCGAGGAACTCAAGACTTTATATATGGAGGCGTGGAAAACCGGCGACTTTGAACTTGAAGAACAAGTTGCTTATGAGGTCAGTCGGCGCATTCACAACAAGAAAAATAAAGACCAAAAAATATCGTCTGTCGTACTGAAACTTAGCGAAACAGACGTCGCTCGCGCTATCGATAACGAGATCGAGGCAAACGTTGGCGTTAGTTACGATGAAGGTATTCCGGCACAAGCCCCGGCAAGGATAAAATCCTTTATTGCTCCAATCACACACCGCGATCCCGAAATTCAGACGACAGCAAGAACTATGCTTTATCGCATGTTAAACCTTGCCGGTAATGCGACTGACAAAATGGACGAAGTTAATGTGCTAACCGTCGATCAGGTGGCACGTCTGGCCAACACGCGCCCGGAGGGGTCTCCCAATGCGGTGTTTTCCGATTTCCGAGGAGAGAACTACAGCAAGTTGCGAAGCGACCTAAGACGTATGGCAGTTGGCCTTAACAAAGGAGAGGTCACACCAATCGAGGTGATGCACGAAGTCTCCCATGCAGTGCTTCGCTCTGCTGGCTTCCCCGAAGCTGAAAGAAAATCCATCGTCGATGCCTTTGATGTTGCAGACGGTCTGTTGAAGGAGAGGGCTTTTGCAAGAGCCCGCAAGAACTATCCCGGTGAAAACGATGCTCAGATTAAAGAGATCGCTGCGGAAGAATGGTTCGTTGAAGGGTTCTCACAGTACCTTGCAAAACGGGTAAGCAAAAATGACGCGTTCAAGATGTCTGAACAAGGAGAGATAGAAGGCATTAAATTGCGCGGCAGCTTGGATCGTGCAATCGACCGGCTTGTTGAATATGTGGTGTATGTCACAAACGGACTAATTGGCCGGAATGATGTGAAGCAGACATACAGACGGATGATGTTTTATGGGGATGTTTTTGAAAAACCCACCAACCCAATCCTCGATCTCTACAGAAACAGTGTAGGTGTACCTCGAACCGACGCGGCAAAATATTCAAACGCCGTTCTAAGGTATTCGCCGGAAAACAGAAGACAATCCAGAAAGCGATTTGTAGATACTGGCAACGATCTAACAAGCCAAAACGGCGAGCCAATTATTTTTTATCACGGTACGCCGTGGGGGCAGCACTTTGATAGAAATATTTATCCAGACGTCGTTCTGCGGGGAACACCTGGGCGTGGCGGTGTTTTCGGACGAGGAACATACTTAGCACTCGATCCGAACGAGAGCGACTATTATTCAAAAATGCCCACTTATGAAAGCTGGCAAAGTCAAATTGAAAGTAAGGGTCTTTCTAAAGAAAAAGAACTAGAGGCTCTTAGCTCTGCCCAGCAGTATGTCGGTGTCCAACGAGACATTTGGAACTTGGAGGCTGAGATTGCAGACCTTCGGGCTGGCATGAATGATAGTTTTCTTGGCGATCAAGCTGACATTAATAAAACACTAAACGAAAGCAAGATAAGTGACCTCGAAATAGAGTTGGCGGGGCAAAAGTCTACGCTAATGGTAATCGCGGAAAACTTAGTCAAAGATCACAAGCTGGATATGCAGCCCTTGGTCATGCCGGTTGTGGTGAGAGCCAAGCATACAGCTAGGTTTGATAATACACGTTACGAACCAGACGACGGTTTTGTAGTCGGATTGGCGGATCGATTGCAAAAATCGCAGGCCGTTGATGATGGCTCCTTATTTAACTTTTTCAAAGAGTACAATGATCTGATCCCCGAAGAACGGACTGGCCGTGCTTTATATGGTCATCTTTTAAAAACGCTGATTGAAGATCGAGGTCTTAGCCGAGAAGTCGCCGTCGACCATATAACCAATGCGCTTGAGGATATGGGTTACGACAGTCTTCGGGTCATGCACTTCACCCGTGGTCAAGATAATGTCGCAACCTTTTCTCCTTCGATGGTTGTTTTCGATAATAACAAGGTAAAGCACGTCGATGCAGATGTATTCAATGAAGCAGATGATCGGTTGTACCACAGTGATTTTCAGGCTCCGGTAAATATAGAAATCGGACGTCACGCTTTAGCTAAGATGAATGACAATGAAACCGAGGATATTGTCCTTCATTTAAAAGAAGGTGTGCCACCCGGCGTTGCGTCTGGCATGGGAAAAATTGAAGCTGGCAAACAACTAGATGTCCCAGAGATCGAGGCGCTTCAGAAAGCTAACAACGTTCAACTTCAGACAAACTCATCGAGAATGATACAAGTTGGTTTTAAAACCATCGGGCAATGGTTTAAAGATTACCACCCCGCTCATCATCGTCGTTTCAGTCAGAAATATTTTGCTCTTAAAGACCTTCTTACTGGGCTTCCAGACGGACCCAGTGCTCTAAAAAGCTGGACTAACAAAGTCATGGCTCCGATCAGTAGCCGGGTTTCCGAACAACCGAAATCGTGGTCAAGAATTGCCAGAGCAATGCGGCGAGGGACAGACAGCGAAGCCTTTAACCTCCTATCCAAAGAAGAGAAGAAGGTAGCCAACAGCATTTTCACGGCATTTCGGCAAGAACGGCAAGACCTTGTAAACGCGGGCGTTTACATGGGGAACCGTGGCGATGATTACTTCCCTCAAGTCTGGGATGCAAAACACATTACCAAGAATGGAGCTGACTTTCGACTAGCCCTAGCTGACTACTTTGTAGCGGAACGTCGCGCAACAGGTATGTCGGAAGATGACATCAGCAAGATGCAAGAAACCAATGACTTCAAAGAAATGGTAAATAAAATTTACCGCACTCTTGCAGACGGTGAAAACGACGGCATCACCTTCCCAGACGAAGCTCGCAACGTCAGTGCGGGGTCTGAGAATATCGACTTTGCCCGAATGATTGAACTCGACAAACACCCGGAAGCCCTGAAAGGGCTAGAGCCTTTTCTTCAGGATGATATGGACTTCATCCTCACAAAGTATTTCGAGGCATCGACACGAAAAATAATGATGACCGAAAAATTCGGCGTTAATAATCACGGCATCGATGACTACATGCGGGTTATGGAGAAGGGTAAGGAAGGAATAATATACCTCCTCACCACACCAAAAGTATCCAGACGAGCAAAGAAAGCTAAAGGTGGTGAGGATGGTTACGCGGAATATACCCTCGTTAATACCGCTCACATGCCATACGAACACGCGCCTGGTGATGCAGACCCATTTGCAACATTGCTAATGAAGACCCATGCGGAGCATGGTCGTCCGGCAGCGGAACAACTTTTGAGAATGGTTTCTCCCGAAAACCGCAAGGGGGGTGGAATACCACAGGTCTATGAACGTCGGATGGAAGGCATATTAAACGCACTGGACGACGGCAAAATGGATGACGGTTCTCACAAGTTTAATCGTCAGGCAAGTCACGAGTACGATCATGTCCACCGGATGATGGACGTTTATAACAAGCGCCCGATTGGAACCCCTGAAGAAATAAAATTTAGTCGGGGACTGAGAACAGTTAATAATGTTTCGCTCCTTTCCTTCACAACTTTGACATCACTGGGTGACATTGTTCTTCCGATCATTCGGGCTGGACGCATAGGCAGTGCAATTAAGGGTTGGTCTAAGATGACAGACCCGGAATATCGAAAGGCAATCCGCAATACTGGCGTTGCTATCGAGAACATTATGCATGAGCGGATGATCCACGGGTATGGCGGCAACGACAGTAAGATCAGTCAAGCCTTCTTCAATGGCACGTTGCTGACGCCGTGGACGGATACGCAGCGAAAAATTTGTGCGTCTGTAGGTCATCAGGCTTTTATCGCGGAGCAGGCAAAAGCCCAGAGGCACTTTGTTCCCAACGTTCCGCTGGAGGAACAACCGCGACAGTTCAAACAAGCGTGGCGGTTTCTCAAGATGTACGGGCTAGAAGATTTTGCGCCAAATGGACCTCGGAAAGAGAGCCTCGATTTTGATGACGCTTTGAAAGAGCCTCTGGTTCAGGAAGCTCTTATCAAATTTTCAAACGAAGCAATCTTTACGCCGAACGCAGACGACGTTCCCCATTGGGGACAAGGGCCGTGGGGAAGCCTCATCATGCAGCTCAAGACGTTTCCGTTAATGATCGGAAGAATGGGCAAGGAAGTTCTCTATAACGACATACGTCTGTATTTGCATGACACTGGCATCAGGACGCTAAAAAATCCCGAAGCCGTTCGAGGCAAGGGAGACCCAACACGCGCTGCTTATTTTCTTACACTTGGACCAGCCGCCGGGTACGGAGCATTGACAGCAAAAGATATCGTGCAGGGAAGAGGTGGTGAAGAAAACCGTGAACACAAACCAAGGAACCGCGATGACAGCCTGATGAAGCTGCTTGGATACGACGAAAAGTATCACGGTGACTTCGATAAGTATCTTTCTTGGTACGCTGAAGGGATGCTTTTGATGGGCGGCCTTGGACTGATAGGCGATCTCATGCATGCCGCCGTTCAACAACGGGACAATGGGGCTTACGGAAAAATGAGGCTGGCGGGGACAGTTCTTGGTCCCAGTTTCGGACTGGCAATGAGCGGGTTTGATATTGCAGCAGGCGGTTTTGATGCTCTAACAGACGGCGATACAGACGGACGAGGCCAGGAGAGAATGGCTGTTCGAGAAGCGGCCAGACGTGTGCCTGTTGTCGGCGGAATATCTTCGGTTCGAGAAGCGATAGTCGATGGTGCTTTTGAGCCAAAGTCAAAATCAGACAACTTATTTCCTGATTTATTTAAAAGACAATACTGATGATTTTTGCCAGACCAAATTTCAAGTGGTCAGAACTTTCTTGCAAGGGGTGTGACGGATCATGCGCGTTCAGTCAAAACAACCAACCAATAGCAAACGTTGCCGATGCAGCGCTAGACAAGCTCCAGAACCTACGTCTTGTGCTCGACGCACCACTGACAATCCTGTCAGCGGCACGATGCCCCGTTCACAATGCACGTGTGGGCGGCGTAGTGAACAGTGAGCATCGGTGTACTGAGCACCGGAAATCAACAGCATTTGACGTGAAATCAAGCCGGGTCAGTCTGGACGCCATCGCAAAGGCGGCTGAAGTCGTCGGCTTTGGTGGCATTGGAACTTACAAATCATTTATTCATGTCGACGACAGAGGTCGTCGGGCGAGGTGGGGTGGCCGTTAGAAGGCGTTAACCACAGGAGATATTTTGCAGTCAAAAAGAATGAGCGTGATAGAGGCTCAGACGAACGCAATCGTTGGTCTGGCCGTTAGTTGGGTATTTACATATTGGGGTCTGCCTCTTTTCGGAATTGAACCAAACCCGTGGCAGGCAACGTGGATCACAGCGAGTTATTTCGCCCTTTCGTTTGCTCGCTCTTACGTCTTGAGACGATGCTTTAACAGGAGATCGTGATGGAATTTATAATGTCGGCGCTATTCGGGGGGACAACAGGTCTTGTTGGCTCTTTAGTTGGTCGGGTTTTTGGTTGGCTTGAAACCCGTGAGAAGCGGAAGAATATGGAGATGGAGTTCACCCATGAACTTCGCGTGATGGAAGCGCAAGGTCGTATCCGCGCAGACGAGCTTGAAGCCGAAAGTAAAATTGTTGAACAGAAAGTAGCCGGAGATATTAGGACCGCAAGCTATCAGCACGATATGGCCGGTGGCCGTCCTTACCGATGGGTTATCTCGGTTCTTCGTCTGGTGCGTCCGGTCCTGACGCTGATGTTGATTACAATCACCGGCAGCATTGTCATATGGTACCCCCCGGCGACAGCCATCGAGGTTGCTCATCAGGTTGTGTATTTAACGGGAATGGCGATTGCTTGGTGGTTTGGTGATCGTGCTCCTCAGATGAAGAAGTAATTTCGCCACCAAGGGCGGCATAGCCGATGATATCAACCCAGCTATCATCGTTGTCGATCTTATGCGCCAGACGTGCAAGTTTTACGCCGATCATGCAGGCAACGACTTGTCCGGCTGAGACAGGTTTGCCCAGAACCACACTCCAAATATCGGCAATGCGCTGATGGTTTTCATGCGCGTCCCCATATTGAGAAGCCCGGTCTTCGTTAATCAGAGCCTTTGCCTGGTCGATATAAACATTTCTTGGCTTCATACCCTTGTCCCTTTCTGGCTAAGTTAGGGTTCTAATATCATTGTTCTTTCTTTCCCCAATACACCTCAACATAGGCTTCACACTCAGGGCATGATAGATTGGTTACAATACTGTGGTCAGTGTCTTCTTCTTCTGTTTCATGGTCCCCACCCCATATAAGGTCGCTCTGACAGTGATAACACTTCATCCTTGTTCCTTTGTCAGCTCCAAGTCGCACTCACACTCAAGCATTTCTTTCTTCTTCAAAATAAGGTCGTTCCGAAGATGACGTCGCTTGTCTAAAGCGCGTCTGTCATCGCCTTCGTTCGTGTCTTCGAGATGTTCGTTAATGCTAAGAATATCATTTTCGATCTCTGCTAACTGGCTCTTCAGAGTAAACTTTCGTTCGATCAACTCCTTTAATCTTGTCATGTTTTTTCCTTTGGCATGTACAGTTCGTAATCTGCACAAACTTTACGCGCTTCATCTTCATGTTTGAGGCACCACCAAACCCCGCTTTCGTCCGCAATCGCAAAGCTGCAAGAGCTACACTCTCGCGGAACAGGTTTGTTTTCCCAACAAACCTCGCGCTTGAAACATCCTTTGCAGCGCCAGTCAGTCGGATCAGACGCTACCTTGGTTGCCTCGTTCATCATTACGATTTCAATTTTTCCCAATAAACCTTGGTAATGAAAGTCATCATATTCAACAATTTCAGATAGATAGCGTGAAGTGTTCTTGCAATAACTCACGAACAGAGACTTCCGCATGCCGCTCATGCCCATCATTAATTGCATCTGATCGTAATATTTTGGATGAGATTTTATAACGCCATGTTTTTTGCATCTATTGAACAGACTTTGGTTCATCGATTTGACTTCGAGGATACCCACCTCGTCGTCGTCCATCTCAATATGGCCATCGAGGTGACACGACACATGGCCGCCATACAAATCGTATGCGTGTTGACGTCCTGTCAGCCCATCCTTTTCCCAGACGCGGATGTCAGCTCGTTCTTTTAAATCTTTAACAACGACGTCTTCGATAATATGGCCCATGTTAAAAATTCTTTGAAGGATCGGAGAGGGCGGGGTGTCCGGGTAGCCGCGAAGTGAGAAGGCGAGATTGGCCTCGCAGTCATTCCCCACATTCGAGGCACCGATGTATTGTCGGGCTGTGTCTTCACGAGGGCGTGATGAATAGCCGAGATCAATTTGATCGGCTACCGGATCACTCCGCTCCTGCTCCTTCTCGATGTTCATCCCAGGAGGCTAAAACGGGATTTCGTCATCGAGTTTTTGCACAGCAGGAGACGCTGGTTTGGCGGGACCACTACCTGCTGCGCGGAAAACTTTAATCTCTGAGCGCTGTTTCTGTACGCCGTCTTTCACATAGGCTTTCCCCTGACCGACAATGATCCCGCATTTCAAGCCGTTCAGACTTTTTATGTCTTTCGGCGCGTCGGGGGTAGGGTGCTCAGACGCCATCAGAAAGCGCTTAAAAGTTGCTTTTCCGATTTCTTCGGCTTGAGGAGCAGTAGGGAAGTGAAGGTTGAAGTAGTGCAAAATGTCACCACTACCTTCCAAATCTTTAAACCGAACCTCGACCCGCTTGTTTCCAACACTTCCATCGGTACCGGAAAAAGTTGTTATTTCCGCGTCTGTAACTTCGACGTCAAAATTACCCTGCTCTAGTCGAGCACTGGTTAATGTTCCAACGTCTGTTAAGTCGAGGTCTTCAAAACCATTCCAATCATTCATGTTACTTACCTTTTTGCTGTTTAAACTCTTCGTCGGTCATGGCGATCCGGCTCAAAAGCGCAGTCACGTCATCACATTCTTCGTATGCCTGAAGGCGTTGTCGGGGGTCTCTCGTCTTACCGTGCCAGCCTGAGACTTCGTCCGTTGCTATGTATCGCTTTACTTTAGGAATACCCTTGTCATCCTTCTCGGTGACGCGGACACCGCACAGAACGTGGTCGAACAAGGCCGGAATTTTTTTACCGACAGCCTGACCTGGGACGTGCGGCCAATATTCTATAGTGTCGTTTGGAGTTTTTTCTTCTTTGGCGAGGCACGTGATATAAACGTGAAAGGGCAGGTCTCGAATACTTTTGAGCACACTGGTCATCGCACGAGCATAGTCACCCCAAAGTTGAAAACCATTGCCGCTGTCTTCGTACTCTTTTTCGAAATGCTCGATCATCCGTTCGGCAAGCTCGGTTAAGCTGTCGATGCAAATCCATTTATATCCCTCCTTCCTGAACTCAGGAGACATGACCATCTTCCAAATATGACGGTAGCTGTAGATACCTTTCTCTTCATCAACTGGCCCGTCCCATGAATTAAATGGGAGATAATCAATCTCGACGTCTTCGATACTCTTGAGACCAGCTTCTCCAGAGATAATCAGACCTTTGCCGTAAGTTCGTTGATAATGACGGCACTGGTACGTCTTGCCCCAGCCGTGATGGGAGTAGAGCAGTGTCTTGGTCATCCCTCCCTTGGTGAGAGACTTGGTGTTCTTTGCGTTAAAGGGCATTTGTCCTCCTATTTGTGTTAAAAGTGACGCTTTATTATTGATAAGATGTGTGTAGTATACTATACAGATGATATCTTACAAGAGGAAAGTGAGTGAGTTTTGAAACTTAATATCCAACAGATTGTTTCTGATTTCGGAGGAGCGACGGCGATTGCACGGATAACAGGCTCGGTGCGAACCGCACCTTACGGCTGGGTCAAGCGTCGATATGTGAGCAGCCGCATCTTAGAAAAATTAAAACAGCACGATCATAATTTCGACATAGATAGGTACTTTGAGCATGACAAGCATGAGGTTAGATCAAGCACTGGAATATCTTGATAAAGGTTTTCCGGTCATACCGATTAGAAGCAGCACCAAAAAACCACGTGTAAAGTGGAGGGCTTACCAATCACGCCTCCCGACTGAACAAGAGGTAATGGATTGGTGGGTTGATTATCCAGACGATGAAATAGCTATGATAACCGGAAAGCTCTCTGGCTATGTGGTCGTTGACTGCGATAATCCAGACGCGCTCGACGCGGCTATCAATTCTGGAATGCAAAGTCCAATTCGAGTAAAGACGAAGCGCGGGTATCACCTTTATTTCAAGCATCCAAAAGACGGCATCGAGCGAGGTCCGAGGGCAGGCGTCAACAGTCGAGGTCAGGACTGGCCACGCATTAACGGTCTGGATTTCCGAGGTGACGGGTCTTACGTCTTGGTCCCGCCGTCAACGAACTATGCTTGGGAAATTCCGCTTGGTCTGGACATGGATGAAGATACCCCCGTCTGGAAAGACTGGCGGCCCGGTCTAAAAAAAGAAACCTTTGATTTTTCTACGCTCGATCTCTCAGACATAACACCAGCTCGTCAATTTGTTAGCGAGTGGGAACGCACCAAAAAATTTGCGTCTGAACATTTTAAAGATGGAAAAATTCCGAGCGGTTTGGGCAACGGACGGAATGAGCGCGTCATGCGTTATGCGTCTGAGTGCATCATGGAGGGATACTTTGGCGCGGAACTAAGGGTGAGATGCCATTCGTTCACGAACGAATTTTTTGTGGACCCTCTGGACGAAAGAGAGTTCGAAGCAACTGTTAGTTCGATGGAGCAATCGGAAAAAAGGAACCACCCCGAACGGTTTAATGAGAAGGGTGAATATTGTTTCAATCATCCAGACAGACCGGATATTAAAAGGAACGGGCGCGAACGGCGCCTGATTGAAATGAAAGATATTGCCGATCTCGAAGCGGCTGCGTCGTCAACAAAATTCCTGATCGAACCTTGGTTGCAAGCGGGCAGTGTAACGCAGGTCCACGGCTATTCAGGTCACGGAAAGTCCATGTTTGTTGCACACTGCATGGCAGCCCTTGCGTCTGGGAAGAGACACATCGGCCCCTTCGAGGTGATGGGTCCGGCCAGAGTTCTCTATCTTGACTTTGAAATGGGCCGCTCGACCATTGCCAGACGTCTGGCCGAAATGAAGCAGATACATGGCGACACAGAGGACAGGCTCCAGATATGGACGCCGTTTGTGGACGACGACATCGAGATGAATTTTCACAAGCCGGACGGTCTCCAAGAACTTCAAGGGTGGATAGAATATTCTAGGCCAGACGTCGTCGTGATCGACACGATCCGAACCGCCTGGCCGGGGCTGCTGGAAAATTCCGCAGACGAGTGGGCAAAGATCAACTCCCTGGCTGTCAAAATCAGAAACGCCGGGATCGCTGTCGTCTTGGTTCACCATTCGAACAAGCCGGGTGACAACGGACTGGGCAGAGAAGCTGGTTCAACGAACCAGCTAACGACACTGGAAACACAGATAAGAGTAACGCAGGTGTATGACGATGAGGATACTGCTAATAATAATGCTGCTCTTTTTGACGGTAATTATCCAAGCCCAGTTTTCCCAGCGCTATCTGCAAAGCTGCCAGAAGACTGGCGCCTATACATGTGTATGGAAATTCGATACGGGAAGGTGAGGGAATGGACAGACCTGCATGACCGAGTCCAATGGTTTGGTTTGGCCGAATGCTTGTCGTCTGATATGCGGCAGGTCGTCAGCAGCATGTCCACGAAACAAAGAGCCAAGGACTTGTCTCTTGACGGCTTAACAGAAATTGAGATCGCTGATCTACTTGGTCGACCTGTTAGAACTATCCGTTCTTGGTTGTCCGTCTGAGGGTCTCTTTGGCCCAAAATAAACAACCTTGGCGCCCGGAAAATATTCACGAACCAGATCAATAACGCGGGCAACTTCGGGATATTTCTCCCGATTTTTTTGGGCTGCTTCGTTTTTTTTCATTGGTCTAAAAAGTGATACACGCTTTAACTTGCGCTTTAACTGCTCACAGCACGTAGTGCATGTGAGCGACTTCGCTAACTCGCTACGTCACGCATAGCGTGTATCATAATTTTAAAAAGACGTCAAGTGTATACTATACATTACACATCTTTTCATCTATCATAAGGGCATGCCCAAGCGAGTATTTGTCACACGGGATAACATGCACTGGCTTCACACTCACCACGCCAGAACGACCTACGCCGAGATGGCCAGAAAACTACACGTAAACGTCGACACTTTAAAACGCATCTTGGTCAGGGAAGGACTGCGCGAGTTCGACGGCGCGAAATATCAACTTGCTCGTGATAATGATGTTCCTCAATGGGAACGAGCATGCATTAAGTGCGGCGCGACCACCCGAAGGCCAAAGGGCTGGTATTTCTGCAAATCTTGTCGACACAAACAAGGCTGGGATATCGATGAGTAGACAGAAGAGAAAGGGTGACGGTTATGAAAGAGAGCTTGCCGATTACTTTAACTCAAACTGTGGGCTTTCATGTTATCGCACTCCACTCAGCGGTGGGGGGCGGGTAGGCTTAACGCCTACCGCCGACTTGACTGGCACACCACAGATGTTTGTTGAAGCAAAGCGCGTGGAAAAACTGAACTTCCATGCAGCACTGGCCCAAGCCGAAGCAAACCGAACACGTTCAAATTTAGAAGAAGAGATCACGGTCGTTATCAACCGCCGCAGCAGAATGAAAACCGGGGAAAGTCTGTGCCTTCTTCGTCTGGATGATCTGCTCCGTCTGTACAATGCCTATCTGAAAGCGGAGGGATATGGGAAAAAAGATTAAGCTCGTCGTCGATAATGCGAAAAAAAAGTACGGCCAAGACATTGCCGAGGTTGATCTAGTGGACGACGAAGAGATCACCGAGATGCTGGCTTTCCTGGCACATCTCGCTAGTGCTGTGTCTAAAAAAGAAATTAGTGGATTTGCAGCGGTGACAATAGCTGCCGACAAAAAGTCTACCGGCTCCTTATTCACGCCGTCTGTTGCAGACGACATACACCTCATTCTTGCAGGGTTGGACCTGCTCAAAGACAGGATAAAGGATGAGTGTTTATCCGAATAACAAACAGTGTGACGTTTGTCAGACGTGGAAACCAATGCAGAACTTCCGTCTGCGTAAGGGAAAATACTACGCGAAGACTTGTCACGACTGCCAGCGGGTCAAGACCCTTACGCCCAAAGCGTTTTTCGCAAAAAATATTTCTCAACTTAAACGACGCCGTCCTGTCGGTCCCGACATTAACTCAGACTTTATGCTGGGGTTAATGGAAAAACAAAACCACAAGTGCGTTCTCACTGGCCTCGAACTTACAACAACGTGGGGTAAGGGCGAGGTAGATACCAACGCTTCGGTGGATCGGATGGATAATGACAGGGGCTATACGCGTGACAACATCCGGCTGGTTTGCAGACGAGCGAACACTATGCGCGGAAAACTAACCGACGAAGACTTTATTCGTTGGTGCAAGCTCGTCATCGGGACGACCGTCGCAAAAGGAAATTAGATAATGAACACATGCTTAGAGCATTTTTCATACTTCTGCTCTCACTGGCCCTGTTGGGGCCAGCTCGTGCAGACGAGACCGTTGTCGTTAACGAGCCCGTCTGTGGTCACGTCGATGAAATACGTGGCTGGCTGGAAAAAGCTGGGCTGGAAGAGTTCTGGATGGGGACAATCGGCACTCAAATGCTGGCGGGTATGTATAAAAATGACAAGGCTTTTGCGATCTACACGGCACATGTCAACGGCATGTCTTGCGTTCACTTCCTCGGCGCAGACAACTGGTTGGTGGAAAAGCCTATTAAAAGGAAAGGCGCACATGTCAGGCTGGAGCCGAACACAGACGAGAAGTCTTTTATTATTCACTTTGTGGTGCCGTTCTGATGTTTAGTGAAAAACTTAATCTCCTTTTAAATATGGGCGGCTCGATGGGTTCTAACAAAAGGAACTACGACTTTGGGCCGGAACACGGTATTCAACGAAGCAACATAACGTCTGGCGGCATTGGCGGTCGTGCCGGACTAGAGGCTCTGATCGAAGATTACCTCATCGGTCTGGGGGGAACAGGTAGCTGGTGGAAAAGCAAAGAGGAAATGCCACTCAACATACCGGATCGCAGTTATAACTCACGCGGAATTGATCTTCAAAAACTTGATGCATATCTCCAGACCCCCGGAGGCTCGCGCTTTAGTGTTGATGTCATGCACCCGTTCGATCCTGAGAGACGAGGGTTTATGACCCGGATGAAGATGCCGTTTTAAGAATGGATAGCTCGGTTTCATCACCTTGCCTTACTCTCACAGACGTTGCAGACGTGATCCGCGCTGCAAAAAAGAAACCTCGGCCTGCCAGGGGAGCACTCTTCCAATCCAAATCGAATAACCTTATCCGACGTTGCGACGTCGTCTGGCTAAACCCAATGGAAATAACTGATGTATACAGGAAGGTTTTTTCCGCCATCGACCGTATAAATAAAGAGAACTGGAATATCTCTTTCGATGCTCTGAATACGGCGCAATTCACTGAGTATGGAATTTTCGGACATTATTCAAAACACATAGACCTTGGCTCCGGTGCAATTAAAAATCGAAAACTCAGTGCCTCGGTTAATTTAACGCCTCCATCAAAATATTGGGGCGGTCGTCTGGAGACGTGGAGAGGAAATGTGAGCCGTGAGATCGGCCACATCACGGTCTTCCCATCCTATTTGCCACATCGAGTACGTCCAGTTTGGAGGGGCAGACGACGTTCCCTCGTGTTCTGGGCGACGGGAGTTCCTTTTTCATGAGACATGTTCACACAATCACAGACTGGCAAGAGTTCCTTGAGAACAAGCAGGAACGCTCAGTCATTTATTTCATTGGGTATCTGGCAAAACAACGTGGTCGCATGTGGCGCACGGAAGCTGGTCGGATTTGTGAAGCGGCTCTTCACGCCGCTCACACACCACCAAGTGGCATCTCGCTGGTCCAAAGAAAAATAAACGAGGACTGCTACGAATACATTGCCACCAAGGGGACGAAAAACCAAGGCGCAGACGATAAACTTCCTGAAACAAGTGAGGAGCAAGGTCGTGTACAAGAAGGTAAAAAGTTCTTCGTTGCGGAAGAAACGGAAATGGTGCGGGAAGGGTTCGAAATCATCGAGGTCTAAGAAGTGAGGCGTATTTCAAAAACTCGTGGCTTTGTTTTTGGAAATCCTCGGCAGGGTGCCACGCCGCAGATGCGTCTGCGTCAAATGGGTGAGGGGATCGGCCTCGGTCCTTCGACCTTTGGCCTAAACCTCGCGTTACAGAGGCCATCAAACACTGGCGCAAAGGCATTCGGAAAAGCACTTGGCCGCAGCAGACGTCGAAGACGATGAAAACAGTGGTTCAAGCGGCAGCCGTCATCGGTCTTATCACAGCAGTTGGTGGTGGGGTGGTCGCAATGGACAAGCGTTACGCGCAGGTCAAGATGGTTAGCGCCAACTCACAGCAGATCGCTGTCATACAAATCGAGAATGCAAAGAAGTCTGGCAATACTCAGCTTCTTCGTCGTCTTTGCGATGACTTCCGACGCATTCACAAATGGTCGCCCAGCGCATGCAAATGATTGTGCCGCAGGTTGTGACGGTCAATATCTATTATCGCATGCCTGATTATGAAGACATCATCCAGCAGTTCGTCTGGCAAACAGATGATGTCCCGCCGGAGATGCCGCGCGTTAAAAAATTTATTAAATTTTGGTCGGCCCACATCGAGGCAGAAATTTTTCAGTGTGAAATCTTAACAGCCGATGAGACGACACAATACAAGCCCGTCGACTTCATGTTCGAGGTGGGCTGTCTTAATTAATTTTTGCGTCGACCAAATCGATTTTGAAAAACGGTTGACTTGGCTCGCACAAACTCTCTTCAAGTCGTTGGATATCATCTGATAACTGAGCGCACTCGTCATCAACATTATCCTTAATCCATTGATCTTCTCGGAACAGGCCGAATTCCCTAATGCGCTTTAGCTCCAAAAGATAACTCAGCTTGGCATTGATCAGGCGCTTGGCGAAGGCTGGTGAAAAGTTTTCAGTGTGGGTATCATTAAACTTCATTTTCATTTTCGTCCTCTCGTTCGGACTGCCAGTCAACCCCAAGTAAAAAATAATTTCCACTAAAACATACAGCCAATTTGTCCTAGACAAAATGTCCTAGACAAAATGTCTGAGACAAAATGTCCGACGATTAGTTCGCCTTGAAAACATGAAACTTCACGTTAGATGTTGTGTTAATATTTTTGAGAATGGTCGCCGGTAATTTTTCATCTCGCAGTTCTTTGAAGGCACCGTACTCTTTGAGTATGGTTTCCCACCGCGTGTAAATTTGGCGTTCTTTACTGTCTTTAACCTGCTCTTTGGCCCGCAAGTAATATTGTTCAAGGTGCTCTTCATATTCGAAGACCATTCTAGTAGACGGCTGTATAATTGTCGTGTTCCTTGCTCCAGCTTTGCCCTTTGACACCACGATCTGTTCGCTTTCTTCGGCCATTCGGATAATACGTTGGGTCTGACGCTCGCTGGTGAACAGGGAATTAATCAGCCCTTGTTTGCGAGTGGGCCTGTCCTCATAAAAATGAGACATGATGATGTACTTCATTTCTAATGGGCTGTTGTTACCCGACCAGACTTTAAAACCAGACGATCCATGCGCTCGGTCAAACCGCAAGGCTTCTAGACGATTGCGTGTCGTGTTGTGCATTTCCCGCCGATATTTTTCGGCCTCTACCCACTTAAACGTAGGCGCAAATGCATTGGTTTTTGTATCAGATTTGTTTGTCTGAATTTCTTCGACGCGAGCTTGATACATTTGTTTGAGCTTTGGGTCATGGAGACTTACGCGCTTGTATATCCCAACAGGTGGGTGTTTAGTTAATTGAAAAATTTTCTGTGTTTCTACCATTGGTTTTCCTTGTACTACTTGCGATTAATAATGACCCTTTAAAAACTGAGGATATACTTTTATTCGACTTCGTCTACTGGCTCCTCTGTTTTTTCTTCGGGTTTCTGACCACACGCCATGATGACCCGCGTCGACCAGCCGACATCGTTGACTGCGTTCTTTAGGTTCTGGATCGCAATAATGCCATGTTCGGGGGCATTGATGTGGTCTGACCAGGCCCAGTCCACGCCAAGTATCTGGCCGTCTGGCTGTGCAATGAGATACATCTTGGCGACTTCGACAATGTTAGGTTCTTCAGGCTTTTGTTCAGGCGCTTCCACCTGCTCTTCGACGACTTCACTCATCTGGCATAGTCTCCTTTAAGTTTTCAATTTGATAGCGTTCGGGGTCGACGTGTTTGACCCCCGTTTGGTCGATCACACAGATCATGGGGTAGGGCTGACCGGCTTCATCGATCAGATGGATACGGAAGGCGAAGGGATTACTTCCCACTTGCATGTTCCAGATCGATCTTGATGTCGACCACATCGTCTATTGTCGACGAAAGCATAGACGCGCTGGTCGGATCAGTTGTTTGGACACTTTGGCGCACAATTTCCAGTGTGTCTAAAATGTGCTCGATTTCTATTTTTTTGACGTGAAGTTTATTAATATCTGGCATCTTTTTTTCTCCCTTATAATACGATATGTATCTTATATACTACAAACACGTCCAAATCTAGCCCTTTTTCCGAGTTTGAGTGTCGGAAAGTTGTGTAGTGTTCGTCTGAGTGGGTCTCTTTTGACGTCTGGAATACTCTTTTGACATCTTGGTCGCAGGTTCAAATCCTGCCGGGCGCACCAACCTATTGAAATCATTGAGTAATTCGACCCCTCCTTGAGACACAATTTTATTTTGTGCCTTTTTTGTGCCAAAGACATACCCTACACCTTTGACATCCGTATCTTTTTTGCCGGAGATGCATAGTGTTGTATGTACCTTTGACGTCTGAGGAGTGTCAAAGATGTCATGTGTAGGGGTAGGAGGGGCAAGAATGGGCTTATGGACCCCAAGCACTTGGACACGCGACATTGCACGAGCGGCCTTCTCTGGCCTGATATGGAGGTATCGTTTTTCGCACATCGCTACCGTGTCTCCGATGAGAAAAGCGATGTACGCAATATCCAATCCTTTGTCGACAAGTAGCAAAGTTGCGAACGTGTGTCTGGCCGTGTGAGGCGTGAGTTCTTGGTTGTCGATTTTCAACAAGTGCTTCGTTTGGTTCCAACGGTAGTTGTAACATCCGTAGTCCACCGGCTCACCGTTGTATGTATAGAGATAATCATCTCGGTCCATCGCTTCCCAGCCCACAGGTAGGGCATCGACTGCGATCTGGCTCAGAGGAACAGTCCGTTCTTTCCATTCACCGGCAGAATTTTTTCGGTTCTTAAACGTACATAGGACTGTGTTATTTTCTTTTGTGAGATGTCGCCGTCGCAGTCGTCGAGTTTCCGAAAACCTTCCGCCAGCACCAAACAACATTTGGGTGAAACGTCTGTAACTACCTGGCATCTCGTCTATGAACCGATCTCGTTCTTCGGCCTCGAAGTAGCTGGTCTTTATATTACTGACCCTTGGCCTATCGATATCCAGTAGCGCTTCGTTGATTTTTGACCCGAGCTTTTTGGCTCGCCTTAATATTTTTTGAATTAGTTTTATCTTCGAGGCTATGTACGCGCCACGAAGGACATGTCGCGCACCGCGCACATCCTCGTAGGCCCAGTCGGAAAAATCTCTGGCCGTAAACTCGTCGGACTTCTTGTTTCCGTGTTTATTTATCATCTGATTGATAACATTTAATTCGTTTTTGTTCGGTCGAAAATCCGAAACAAATGTTTTCATAATGTCGCCGATAGTTTCTTTCGTGGCTGGACCGTTGGTGACGGTCTCTTGAAAGATGTTTTCGACGATCTTCCACACTTCACCCTCGGAGACTGTCTCAGGTAAACCTGTGCCTTTCCTTACTTTAACTCTTCCACCATCGTCGAGTTTTACTAACCCTCTAATGTGCCAGTAACCCTCGCGCTTGTACGGCCTTAACGTGTGTTTCGCCATCAGTTACCCCTCACTTTCAGAAGCGCCACGGCGCCTGTGTCATCTAGGTGTTCGGGATACCAATCTTTTGGAAGACCGCCGCTATATAAAAGATATTTATCGTCATCCGTCTCCGCAAAAATGTTGGCGTAGGCGATTTTTGTTTGAGACCGTCGGTTGACCCCAAACTTTTTATTGGCCCCTCTAACATGAACTTTCACGCTCGGCTCTTGGAGGCCCAGAACGTCAGCCATCTCTTTGTTGCTAAGATTGTGGAGAAGCAACTGGCAAACCGCATGTTGCTTGGTTGTCAAGCTGCGAAACGCAGTCTCGTCCGTCTTGGTGTCGATGGCCGATCCATTGCCCGGCTTTTTTAACATTTCCGAGAGAATTAAATCGATCTTATTCTCAAGCCTTGATAAGGTTGTGGTTAATTCATCATTCATAATCCTACCCTAAAATTAAAAGTCAGCTAATAAATAATAAGTCTAAATAACTATACAGGTTTTAAACGTCAAGTATCTTTTTGACACTTTCGATTACTTCCTTAAACTTCTCTATTTCCGATCCAATCAAGCTGCCGTTCTTTATAATGTGGTCATCGAGGGTGTCATCACACCCAGTGTGACGCTTGACTAGCGCGTATTTTTTTGTCGGCCAGCGACTTCCCACGAGAGCGACTTCACCTTCTGCCACGTCGGTCATCGCGCTGATCCATTCCCCCTCAATTGCGTCCATACCTTTCTTCGTTTCATTAACGCCGACGACGCTGTGATACCAGAGAGGCTGCTTCCTCTTACTCTTGGCCACAGCTTTTGGAATTGCGGCAGACGTGGACGTCTCAAAAATTTCTTCGGCATCAGCCAACTTACCCACGACAATGTCGGGGTACTCCAGACTGACGGCGAGCCGCCGGAAGAGTTCGCCTCTCTCCTCCGGCGACATCACGTCGACCAACGTCATCACAAGATCGATCTGGCTAGTCATTCGCGGGTGTCCCAATCGAGATGGGAACACAACGACCGCCATCGAAGTACATGCTCTCCTCGATCATGTCTGCGAGAAATGTCTTGGCCGATACCGAACTATCAGACGACCACACAACGCCTGCTTTTTCCATCGTATCACCTAGGGTTCGATGTAAGACATCGACCAACTCTGTGAACGCATCGCTTTCAATGAACGCGAACTTATCAGTAACGACCACGCTCTTCCCGATCTCTTCCAATCGTGGGCTAACGTTCTTGTAGGTCATCGGGTGCTCGCGCTGTAGAAATTTTGGTATAGCGAGAGGGTCTGACGGCAGATCGAAACTCGTGTCAGACGTCGCCTGACGTGTGTGTTTTCTCACCACTTTGACTTCCGGTTTAGTGGTCTTAACGCCGTAACTTTCGAGCGCTTGATTACCTAGTTTTTCTGATAGTGTATCCATGATTATCTCCTGTTCCATACGCATTTCACTGAGTGACAAACCCGCCTTACGCGCTTGTGGTCTGTCGATTTGATCCCCCTGGACCGTACTTCCTGTCCAACCGCCGCCCAAAAAGCCATTGGCATACCCGGACAAAGCGGGAACCAATGCGTGTGAACGGCTGGGGGTGATTTCTTTAAGATGTTACGCGGCACGAGAGCTGGCCTTCATCAGGTCTGCATTGCTTGCTTTGTAACGGTCGTCGATTAGTAGCTTGCCGATCTCCGAGCAAACAGAGTTGGGCAGGTCTTCGATTTTTGTGCAGACGGCGTAGCGTGGATAGAAATGGCCGACCGCATCAGAGTTTATGCCGATCCCGATGGTATCAATGTCAGCTTTTGAACAACGTTCGACCGCATCACGAAGATGTTGTCTGTCATCACCATCCCCATCTGCCGCTGGCCAGCCATCCGACAATACCATCATAATTTTCCGTCTCTCCGAACGACGCTCAAGTCTTCGTCTGGCAAAGTCTATGCTGTCACCATCCGCGTTTTGCCACATCCGCTGAACAGTCATCTGACTGAAAGTGTGTCGCGTGTCAGAGAGGCGCTGATTGTATCCTTTGAAAATGAAATGGCAGAGTGGCCCCGTCCGATCATAACTCTTACCGATGCCACGCATATCTATGTACTCCTCCTCAGACATAGTCCGATAACTTCTATCAGGCTGCATAATCTGGCTTGTAAGGCCATATTGGGTGAAGCCAACCACCTCGGTCGCGGTGCCGAGGCGTTCGCACGTTTCGAGGAGCGCGATGCAGACTTCACGCGCAAGTTCTATCTTCGTCTTTTTGCGCTTGCGTCCACGTCTGTGCCCGCTCATCGAGCCAGACATATCGACGAGCAGCGTCACCGCCGTATCCATATCTGGCGCAGGTGCTCGCGTCTTGTAGACGTCTGGCTTACAGTTAAAGGCGTTGACCAGACGACGCGTATCAAGACGGCCCTGTAACTTTTCGGTCTCCCAGTCCACGTCGAGTTTTGCGGATAGCCCAGCTTCGAGCTTGCGCTGCATGGCGTTGACTTTACCGCTCATCTCTTTGACGAGCTTCTTGTACACGTTTGGTGATCCGTCAAGCCAAGGGTGGGTGCTCTCGATGACAGCATCGTATTTTGTTGACCAAGGTTTCCAACCCGATGTCACCGTCTTGCTGGTTGCTTCTCGCTCGTCTTCCTTAATCATATGTTTCAAGCCGACCGACATATTAGGATCGTACTGTTCTACATCGACGACCTTCTCTACCTCTTTGGCTTCGGCTGTTGAGGTAGCCCCCTTACCATATCCACCGCCGCCGTCTTCAGCGCCAGCGGGGATTTCCTTAACCGTGTCATCGTAGACCTCGGCTTTCTGATTTAGTTCCGATGAAGAACCTGACGTGCTGTCTTCCTTATCAGAACCTTCGCCTTCGGCATTACCCACCGTGGCTTTGGCACACTCACCTTCATCACCACCG
>Ga0098036_1000260_pt1 | contig 24711 bp, 31 predicted proteins | sample 4_EtaG_FD_77064 | JGI IMG/M metagenome (GOLD analysis project Ga0098036, IMG submission 77064) | Marine viral communities from the Subarctic Pacific Ocean - 4_ETSP_OMZ_AT15127 metaG | ecosystem: Environmental > Aquatic > Marine > Oceanic | place: Pacific Ocean | collected 2015-01-07 | reverse complement strand
TTAAGGGGGGTGATAAAAAAACTAATGAGTCGTTAAACGCATTATTAGGTTCTATTTTAGCCGAAGAAAAAATAAACACATTAGCACACCATTGGAAAATAGCCGAAGATGACTATCCAGTCGATCTATTTATAAAGGAATTAAACGAAAGAAGTTTAAACTAAATGAATACCTTATTAAACTATAGCAACAAAAAGGTTATAGATGGGAGAATAGGTTATGTTGGCTGATACGTTGCTCTTGGCTACGTTTTGCAAGGCAAGAGATGTGAAAACTACAATAGATTTAATTACCGATGAGTTTGAAGTTGTCGGTGGTAAAATTTTTGTGCTTCAAGATGAATCAGACCGTTATAAGAAAATTCTAACCTATAACATTGTTAAAGAAAAAGTTGTTTTCTCAGACGTAATCAAAAATACTATTTCCTTGCATCGTAAAAAGGAAACAAATACTTTATATACTCTTAATGCCTTGAACGAAGTAGTAAGAGAACAAAATAATGGCAATGAAGATCCTAAGTTTTCAGTAGATTGGGAACCTCATCGCAATACTTTGTTAGTTACATATAAAGATGATGATAGCGGAGAACAATTTTTAAGGAGAATAGAAACAAGGTTGATTAGTATTGTCAACCTTGATGAAGATAATTAGTTAATAAGAAAGGTTTTTAAAATATGCTGAATGATAATGCATTAGTTTCTGTTATTCTTCTAACCGAAGATGCTGTAGATGAAGATGTCTTTAACACTTTCAAAAACATCACCGAACAAACACATAAGAATGTTGATATTATTATCTCTACTTTTAGAGAAGATATTGACACCCTTAAAGATAGGTGTGCAGAACTACACTTAGATGTACGATGGGCACAACAATCGCCTGGTGGTGATTTTATTGGAGAGTTGATAGAGTTAGCAGATGGTGAGCTAATTTTTTATAAGACAGTAAATAATTGTTTGTGGTATCCTCGCCACATAACAGCCCATATTGAAAGCTTTAATAGAGATAAAGGAACTAAGTGGTCATTGTCGCATGTAGAAAACAGAAATGTTGATCAGCATGACAGCCCATTTAATACCTTAAGTTTTAGGATTGATAATCCTCCACATCCCGATAAAATTACTCTAGATGAAATTTGTCACTATAAAGAACTACCTGTTGATTGGGCAGTTTGTTTGGTACAAAAAGATGAGATTGCTTTATTTTATCCAGGCTACGCCGTTAAGCATTGGATAGAAGCAAACCAACGAGGAACCATCCCTTCCGAGATTACTGTTATTCAATGGGTAAAGCCTGATGGAACTGGACCTAACGATAAAGAGTTAGAAGATTTCTATCAGCAAGTCGGTGTGCCACAAAATACAGAGATTAAAGAAGAACCGATTGAAACAGATGAAGGAATTGAAATTAGAAGAGTGTTGCCAACGGTGGTAGGTAATAGGCACTTTAAGGAATATACTGATAGTATATTGGAAGTCATTAGTCAAACCGAAGATGTAACCAGTATTGCGCTAAAAAGGTCTATTGGTATGGGTGATGTTGTGGTAGCTGAACCTATCATTAAGAAACTTAAGCAAAAGTACCCTAATGCAAAACTAACATTCTATTCTGCTAAACCAGATATTATTAAATACTTTGAGTCGCAACCCGATGAAGTAGTTAAAATTGATGATAATGATGTGGTCAAAGATACTCTGTTTAATGTAGAGAGTGAAGTTAAATTTGATTTAGATTTATCTTATGAATCAAGAGAAGAAACATCTTTTATTGATGCATACGCTCAAGTTGTGGATGTTGAATTTGATAGTCCAGAAGATAAGTATGTTTCGTTGGTGTGTGATGAAGAGCCATTGATTAAAGAAAAATATGTAGTGGTTTGTGGTGATGGTTCTGGTTGGCCTGGCAAGACTTGGGATGTAGAAAAGTATGCTGAAGTAATTAAGTATATAAAAACTATGGGGTATAAGGTATATGAAACTGGAGCTTCTTATACAGAAGAGAGTGAAAATGATTACCATGAGTGTGAATTTGAAACAATGGTTAATCTTATTGCTAACTGTGAGTTTTATGTAGGTACTGATAATGGTCCGATGCATGTAGCTAGAGGGTTTAAGAAACCTTCTTTTATTATTGCTGGTGCCGCCCTACCTTACTATAGTAATCCGTATAGAGAAAATATTTTTTACATTCAAGATAGCACCCATCCAGGCATCGGTATAAAGCATAAGCAGTTTTTTAATCTTACCGATCAAGGTTTGACTTTTATGCCTTATTATCCCGATGAGCCGAGCTGTGGTCTAAACAACATTCAACCAAAGCATGTAATAACTGCTATTAATAAGTTTTTTAATAAACCATTAAGTATTATTGATGATAGTCAATGTGATTATTATTTTAATGTGTCGGGTAATTTAGTAATGAGAGATGTGTTACCAGGATTTGCTTATTATAAGAGCAACGATACTGGCGTTATTCAGCGAGAAAATCCTTATTATCATCCGGATCAAAGATTAGATATTAGTCAAGTGTATGCAAACGATAAACAAAACATTTGGGTTAATAACTTTACACCTATGATTAAAGATTGGCGTGCTGAAAAGGGCGAAGGTCTTAAGATTCTAGATGTTGGTTGCAACATGGGTATTTTGGTAGAAGGCGCAACTAATGAAGGGTTTGATATTAGAGGGCTAGATATTAATCGGCTGAGTATTAAAACCGGACAAGACCAATGGCCCAAAGTAAAGGGTTTGTTAACAGTAGAGGATTTTACTCAGCAGCAAACAGAAGAGGGTGTTTATGATGTGGTGGTGTTGAGTGATATTCTTAGCCACGTAGGAAATCCTGTAAAGTTAATTGAAAACTCATTGCAAGTTTTAAAGGACGATGGTTTTATTTATATCAATATTGTTAATTTTGGTTGTAATAAAGCAAAGCAAGAGTTTCATAAGTGGGACGGAATTGGTGTTGGTGAGAACATTACTCTTTTTGATAGAGAAACTTTTACGAAATTCACTGATAAGTTTGGATTAGAGTGTGTTAATTATAGAGAAGACGAGGAAGATGAAATGATCTTTGTTCGCTGCACGAAAAGAGGTTAACATGACAGTAGGTTATTTATTAGATCTTCTCACTATCAACGAAGTAAGAAAAGAAAAGTTAGCAAAAAGTTTAGATAAAGAAGTAGTACATGATCTAAATAAACAAAATGGGTTTTTGCTAAGAGAGATTGGAAGATATCTTATAGAGATAGGTGAAGGTAAAAGACCAGGTATTTTTTCTAAACATAAAAATTATGATGAGGGTGTGAGTGAAGAAGAAAACCCGAACTTGATAAAAGTATTATATAAATTATATGAACGACATTCAGAACTATGGGATTTGGAAGATAAACGTAGAGATAAAGAAACCAATCAGCCCGATGAAAGATTAGCTGCTGCTGATCAAGTTTCCATCGTCAATAAGAAGAGAAATGATTTAGTAGAGCAGATAGACAAGGTAATTAATACTGATTTAAAGAAGACAAAATTATGGGGTGAACTAGTTGAATAAGAGGTTTTTATATGAAAATAGTAATGGTTTCGGGAGCAGACGGACAGTTAGTAACAGACATTCTAAAAACCCTACAAAAAGAGGGTAATTTTCATGTTGTAGCATACAACAGAAAGTCGTTGGACGTAACAGATAAACAGCATTTACAAACAGAGTTTAGAAAGATAAACCCCGATTTTTTCATACAAGGTGCAAGTTACCATGTAGTAGAAGAAATCAACAAAAATCCTAAACAAGCGTGTGATGTTAACATTGCCTCTCTTCATTATTTAGCAGAGCTTTGTAATGAGTATAATACCACATTAATAAACTTTAGTACTAACTATGTCTTTAGTGGCCTTAAACCCCCACCCGAAGATTTTTCAGCACTGCAGCATTACAATGAGATAGATGAGCCTCGTCCAGTTAATCTGTATGGTATACTTAAGTTTGCAGGTGAACAAGTTGTATCCACCACTTGTGAAAAATATTATAATATTAGAGTAAGTGGTTTGTTTGGTAAGATAGGAAGTCGTGCAAAAAATGGTATGAACTTCCCCTACATCATAAAGAAAAATCTTGAAAAAAGCAATAGGGATGATCATCTTGAGCCAGTAGAAGTTGTAGCTGACCAAATTGTTAATATTGGTTATACAGCAGACTTAGCTAATGCTGTTGTAAAAATGATGAACCAAGAAAAAAAAGAACTGTATGGAGTTTATCACTTAGTTAATGAAGGTGAATGTACTTGGTATGAGGTTGCAAGTGAGATAGCAGATATATTAGGGTATGGCAAAGATAAAGTGCATCCTATTACCACTGATGATTTTTATACTAATCTAAAAAGACCAAAAGACACATCTCTGAGTATATACAAAGTTAAAAAGAATTTTGATATGGAAATTCCGCACTGGCGTGATGCGTTAAAAAGATTTTTTAAGGAAATTAATTAATGGATTATTTTCACGATGATGTATATGGGTTTTCTCAAGGTGATATATTTGCCCTATATAAAAAAATGGTAGAAAGATTTGATTCTGGTTCTCATTTCGTAGAAGTGGGAACTTTTTTAGGAAAAAGTGCAGTTTTTATGGCTGTTGAGATTATAAATTCCGGAAAAAATATTATATTTGATTGTGTAGATCATTGGGAAGGCTCAGAAGAACACCGTGATAACGAAAATGTTAATATAGATACATTATATGAAGATTTTTTAAAAAACATTGAGCCAGTAAAGGGTGTAATAAACCCTGTAAGAATGGATAGCGCTAATGCATCTTTACTTTATGAGCCAAACTCTTTGGATTTCGTTTTTATAGATGCAAGTCACGATGAGAGTTCTGTAAAAGCTGATTTAGCATCGTGGATGATAAGGGTGAAGGAAGGCGGCATTATTGCAGGTGATGATATTAATAATGAAGGTGTAGCAAATGCGGTAAAGTGGTTTTTTGATACTAGTAAGTTGGAAATTCTTGGCAGACAATGGATGGTAGATTTAGGGAAATAAAAAGAATATTAAAATATAAAGGAGAATGGTTATGATGCGATGGGTGTTTGACTTGGACAACACGCTGGTAAATACAAAAGGTAGTGATTACGAAGGTAGCACACCTATTCCGGAAGCAATTGAAAAGGTACGACATTATAAGGAACGAGGCGACCATATCATTATTATGACTGCTCGCGGCTCTGGTAGTAAGAAAGACTGGAGAGAGTTTACAGCAAATCAGTTAGATGATTTTGGTATACCGTATGATCAATTGATTGTGGGCTTAAAGCCTGGTGGTGTAGATGTGTTTGTAGATGATAAGGCAATCAACGCACTTGATTGGTTAGCAGATGAAGAGAGAGCATTAAGTAGGGTGGAAACTAAAGAGCATAAGAGAGGTATACAAATTTTTGATCCATATTTTCCATATGCTAAAGATATTCTTGACGAGTTGGGAGTTGATCCCGAAGAACATAAGAAAAGGAGTGAAAACTTATGAGCCAACCAGCACAAGAAATGAAACACGGCGGAAGATTTCATATTGACGATAGAGGTACACGATACTGTGCTATCTTTCCAGAGATTGAAAAAGGCGACATCAATGTTACGGTTGTAGAGCCTGGAGCAGCAGCCTTATGGCATAGACATATGTTTCAAGATGATTATCAATTTGTTATTAAGGGTAGTTTGAAGGTAGGTATGTGTAATGCACCATATATGGGTGGAGATGATTTAGAAAGCTTTGGATTGTCGGAAGAAGATGCGTCTGGTGTTTATGAACAGAGAGAAGAGTTGTTAAACAACTGGAAAGAATTACAAGGTGCTAATCCAGCAGATTCACCGCATCTAAAACAGTGGCCGACAGATACAGGCAAAGTAGAGTGGCATTATCTTTCTGAAAGAAACGCAAAAGATGGGCCTTTATTTATTCCTCGTTTTTTATGGCATGGATGTTATAACTATACTAATGAACCAGCTATTCTTATTTATCACGTTACTAACAAGTATGATGGTGAAGATGAAGATAGGTTAGATCCTTTTGTTGCTGGTTGGAATTATGAAAGAGTTGCGCATTAAGATGGTAGATAATTTTGTTAGTGGCAATGTGGAGCCAGAAGGTGAGGTTTATTTAGTTACCGGCTCGCATGGCCATATTGGTAGTTATATCGTTGAAGAGCTTGCAAAACAAAAAGATGATATTACTATTTTATGTGTAGATAATTTATATAATGGTAATGTAGATAACCTTCAAGAAACTTACTCAATTGCTAATAATAAGAATGTTAATATCATTCCTGTAATAACAGATATTACTGATGAAGCTGCAATGAGAGAAACATTTTCTAAATACCAACCAAACTATCTTTTTCATACTGCATCATATCTTACTTTAGATTCTAACAAATATAAAAGTAGAAGTGTAAAGGTTAATGTGTATGCTAGTGCGTTATTGTTTGAATTGTGTTTAGAGTTTGGTGTAAAGAAAGTGGTATATAGCTCCTCCGCTTCTGTTTATGGCACTCCTAAACTAACTCCTACAGAAGAAGATTATCCGTTTGATGATTGTAAGTTGTTGTATGGTACATCTAAAGTTGCGTTAGAATATATTGCCAAATCTTTTATGGAGTTTGGTTTAGATATTGTGGGTTTAAGATATTTTAATGTTTATGGCCCAAGACAAAGTATGTCTAACATCTATACACAAATCGTTCCAAAGTGGGTTAATGCCATTGCTACCGGTGACACTATTACAATTTATGGTGACGGCTATCAAACAATGGATATGATTTTTGGTGCTGATATAGGAAGAGCTAACTTGGCGGCCATGGAAAATGGTGATTGTAAAAATATGTTTATCAATGTTGGTACTGGATTCCAAACGTCAGTTAAAAATCTATTTGAGACAATCTCTGATAGAATGAGTAAGTTGATGGATAACCCTAAAATTAATGTAGAGTATGATGAGCATGATCCTAATCTTGTTAAAAGAAGATGTGCTAGCGTTACGAAGATGCATAAATATTTAGGTGTGCCTCAAGTAAGCATTGATCATGGTATAGAATTAACTTGTAAGGAGTTATATAGACGAGCTACTGAATGGCAATCTCATAATGGCTAGTATGATTTTAAAGTTTGGAGTTGATCATTTAGGCAGTTATCAAAATTGTATTTTTACAAATGGTTGTTTTGATATTCTTCATCGTGGTCATATAGAGTTATTTAGGTTTTGTTATAAACAAGCAATAATGGGCCGTCCGGCAGTAGTTGGTGTAAATAGTGATAAATCCATTAGAGAGTTAAAGGGACCAGATAGACCTATTATGAGAGAAGTAGATAGGTTAGCTGTTTTAAAGGCTATAAAATGGATTGATTATATAGTAGTTTTTGATACAAAAAGTGCGCTCACTGTAATAGAAGCATTAAAACCTCAAATATTAGTTAAGGGTGGTAATTATTCAAAGAAAGCGTGTGCAGAAAAAGATAGAATAGTAGGTGAAGATTTTGTAGAAAGTTATGGTGGAAAAGTAATGACAGCACCTTTGATAGAGGGTGTTTCAACCACTACTATTTTGGAAAGAATAAAAAATGAAAATGCAGATTCACGTTAATCAGCACGTTATTAAAGCAAATAAAAAACACAATAAGTGTGACCCTGTTATTACTTGTAAAACATACAAGAGTAACAACTATGCTCATAGAGTTAAGATTAATGGGCCAAGTGAAGTTATCTACTCTCCCGATAAGCCTTTATCTTGTGGTGCTAAAGTTTGGGTAGAAACAGATGATAAGTATGTAGAAATAATAGAATAGGAAGGAATAGGTTATGTTAGATATTCAGTATATTTTAAGCACCTTTTTACTTTTGTTTTCGGGAGCATTAGTTTTCTGGATGGCCGCAGGGTTTTCAATGTTAGAGTGTGGCTTAGTAAGAGCATCAAAAGCAGTAGAGATTCTTAAAAAGAATGTAGGTTTGTATTGTGTAAGCGCAATCTTTTTTGCTTTTGGTGGGTACAGTATAATGTATGGAGATTTTGAAGGTATAGGTCATTCATCAGCTGCCGACATTTTATTTCAAATGGTTTTTGTTGCAACTGCTGCTTCTATTATTTCGGGAACTATTGCTGAACGAGCTAAGTTTTGGCCGTTTATGATTGTGGTGGCTGTGTTATCTATTCTTATTTATCCCATTCAAGGTGCTTGGACTTGGGGTGGAGGTTTTATTTCAGAGATGGGCTTTTCGGATTTTGCAGGCTCAACTATTGTTCATTCGGTTGGTGGGTGGGCAGCTTTAGCTGGCGCTATTTTGTTGGGTTCAAGACGAGGAAGATATAACGATGATGGTTCGGTGAATACATGGGACTTTCAGCCATCCAATTTAACTGCAGCAACTATAGGTACATTTATTTTATGGTTAGGTTGGTTTGGATTTAACGGCGGAAGTCAGTTAGCCATGGCTACTAAAACAGATATAGACGCTATTGCGAATGTTTTTGCTAATACTCATATTGCTGCTGTTGCTGGGTCTTTGATGGCGTTGGCTCTATCTTCGGTGATTAATAAGAATATTAATTTACCAATGATGTTGAATGGAGCTTTGGCCGGATTGGTTGCTATTACTGCTGGACCCGATTATCCTTCTTTGGAGTTGGCTGTTTTGATTGGCGCTATTGGTGGGGCGATTATGTTTGTTGCAACCCCTTTGTTTGATAGGGTAAGAGTTGATGACCCTGTTGGAGCGCTTTCTGTTCATTTGGTTCCTGGCGTTTGGGGAACACTGGCGGTGGGTATTTTCAAACCAGAGGCAAGTGTGTTGGTTCAACTACAAGGAATTTGTATTATCGGTGGATTTGTTTTTGTAAGTAGCTTTGTTGTATGGTATGCTATGAAAAAAGTAGTTGGAATTAATAGCGAGGAATAATAATGTTATGTGACATACAAGGTAAGTTAAAAATAAATTTACCCAAAAGACATGCAGATAAAGTTAATGCCTATAATGAAGAGTGGGATAAAGAAAACGGCCAAGGTTATGAGCTACAAAACTTTATAGAACTAACCAAAGATAGAAAGAGCCTTTATGACGTTGGTGGCAATGTAGGGTTCTTTTCATATGTGTTCTGCTTAAACAATAACGATAATCAAATGAAAAGGTCTTATTGCTTTGAACCATCTCCGGAGGGCTTGACTAACGCTGTAGAGATTCTTAACCATAACGATTGGTTTGATCGTATAAAACTTTTTCCTATGTTTGTTGGTGATAAAAATGGAGTTGTAAGTGTTCTTACTGAGGAGTCTGGCACTTTTGTTGTTAGATTTGAAAAAGAAGATCCTAATCATACGATAATTAAAAAGAAAGAAATAGGTGGCCGAGTAGCTACTCTTGATGATTTTAGTTGGATTGCTCAGATGGGTAATGAAGATGAAGAGTATGGATTAGATATGGTTTTTGAAGATAAGAGAGAAAGAAAAAACAAAGACTATCCAGGTTTTAAAAAAGAATTTGATTTAGACACTTTGAAAATTGATGTAGAAGGGTATGAGCAAAGAGTACTAAAGGGCGCTAAAGAAACAATAATGAAATATAGACCATTAATTTTTTTAGAAATCCATTCACATTTATTAAAGTTATACAACGATAGTGTTTTAGAGATATATGATATTTTAGAAAAGTATGGGTATGATATGTTTGATATTCATATGGAAAAAGTAAAGAATAAGCAGCAGTATGAAAGTTTGTTCGGTGAGAAAAATGAGATAAGAGTTATTTGTAAAGGAGATTGAAGTGCATACATATCAGGCAAATTTAGTAAAGATAGTTGATGGTGACACACTTGACGCAGACATAGATTTGGGATTTTCTGTTTGGGTTAGAAAGAGAATTAGGTTAGTAAATATTGATACATGGGAAAGTAGAACTAGAGATAAAGAAGAAAAGAAAAAGGGGCTGGCTGCGAAAGCCCGATTAAAAGAATTGATTAAGGAAAATAAAAATCAGTTTATTATAACATCGCATGGTCTTGGTAAGTTTGGCAGAGTGTTGGGTGAAATATTTTTAGATGATGATAGAAATGTTAATGATGTTTTGATAGAAGAAGGTCATGCTTACGAGTATCATGGTGGCAATAAAGATGAAGCTAGAGCAAAAGCAGCAGCAATTTTAGCGGAAAAAGAAGATGGATAATTCTGAAGAGATTGACGACCTAAACGAAAGGTGGAGTATGGTTCAAAATCTTCTTCTTGCTTTTATGTCTGAATATACTAAAAAGTCACTAGAGGAGCTGCATGATAGTTTTGAGAAATGGGCTGATAGTAAAACTGAAACGGAGTTGGCTACTATTTTTGGTAATGATGCTACAGTTAAAAAAATATATAAGAGTTTAGAGACAAAAGAAAATTTGCATACTGAAGAAGACATTTTAAAAAGTATGTTTAAGAATACAGGACAAAATGGAAATAAACATATCTGAATATCATATTCGCAATGTAAGCCCCGATGAATACGGAATAAAACGGCCACACTACTCTGTATTGTTATCCCATTTATCTACATACTTTAATGATTCTATAATTGTTGATTTAGGTACTCGTCACGGAGATAGTGCTGTTGCTTTGGCTTACAATAAGTCTAATCGTATATATACTTACGATATTGATCATCGTACGGAAGCGGTGGATAAATTTGACAAACTTGATAATGTTAAGTATATCATAGGTAATTGTTTAGAAAATAATTGGAATGGTATGACATTAGATGATGACATACCCCGTAAAGTATATTTCTCAAGTTATGGTACTAAGACCGATATGATTGGTAATGTTAAAAAAGCAATTAGTGATAAAGAGATATTCTTAGCGAGCAAACTTATCTTCCTTGACATTGATCCACATGATGGATGGCAAGAAAAAATAGTTACAGATTTTTTAATTGAGAATGATTGGAAGGGAATAATGGTTTGTGATGATATTGGAACTGGCCGTGAAATAGAAAATAGTCATCCAGATATGTTAGCATGGTGGAATAGTGTTAACATAAAAAAATACAATATAGCGGATAGTATATACTCTGCTGGAACAGGCACAGGTATTATTTGCTTTGATGATCAAAAGGTTATATTTTAATGAAAACATTTCATATATTACAATTGGCTGGATATGGAGATACTTTATCTGCTATTACAAGACTACCAGCTTTAAAAGAAAAATATCCCGACCATAAAATTAAGTTTTGGCTAGGTGGGTTTGGTAAGTCGCCACAATTTTCTAAGGAGCAGTTAGAGAGAGAAGGTTATGAGGCGGCTTTAATTAAGAACCTCACTTTTCATAATCAGCTTGCATCTATGCGTGACTTCTTAGTAAATAAAGTTGTAAAGCCTGGTGATGAGTTTGAAGATTGGTCTTTTTGTGAGGAAATATTCGCTAATAAAAAACCTCATTTTGCACCTTATGATATGCAATTTCCTTTTGAGTATAAGACTGGTGAGCCAACGGAACAAGCAAAAGAAGTTGTAAGGCAAGTAAAAGAAAAGAAGGCTGTAGCAATTCACCCTCTTACCAAAGACGGTAATGCGGAGGGCTTTGAAAGCGATGTAAATAATGGTAGATTTTGGAAACAATCTTTTTGGCAAGAAACATGCGAACTATTAAGTGAGAAGGGTTTTACACCAACCTTTGTTGGAATCAACGATGAGGATTGGGGATTAAAAGAATATTGCGATAAAAGAAGAATAGAATATATTGATGCTATGGGTATTGATGTAGAGAATACCGTTCATATACTTAAAAATGTATCTGGTTGTATTGCGTGTAATAGTTGGGATTGGGAAATTACTAGCAGATTAAATATCCCTACTGTTGTATTCTACACTAAAAACCATTTCTTTATTCAAAACCATACACCACAGATTGATCATCCATTTTGGGATACTTGCTATATAGAAACAAATTGTGTACAAACTGAAAAGGCCACAATACCTGCAGGCGAATCAAGTTTAGCCGGTAGAGTTATGAAGGGACAAGAAGAACCATCTGAAATCTTTGATAAGTTTTTATATTTATATGAAAATAAGAAAAGACCAGAACAAAAGTATTCTGTTTGTATGATTACATATAATGATGAAGAGTGTGTAAGAGATACAATGGAAAATGTAACGCCATACATTACTGATGATTTTGTTATTACAGATGGCGGCTCAACAGATAAGACGATAAGTATTATAGAGGAATATGACACTAATCTTATTCATAGAAAATGGGCAGACAATTTTGAAATTCAAAAGAATAACTCATTGGATGCAGCAAATCAAGAATGGCGAATTTGGATTGATGCTGATGAAACCTATGAGCCTATATTTTGGAATCAGCTATGTTGGTATATTAGAGATGCAAACAATCGCGGCGTTGATTGTATTAATGTGCCACGTATTAATACAGTAGATGGAATAACGAAAGAGTTTGCTGACAAACAATCTTGGAACTTAAGTTATTTTAATTGGGTTAACTATCCAGACTATCAACAACGGGTTTTTAAATCTCATTGTAAGTTTGCTGGTCGTACCCATGAAAGAATTATTAATGTTAAAAAAGATGCTGCTATTGTTGGTGTGCATTGTTTGCATCCTAAAACAATGGAAAGACAAAAAATTGGTATACAAAGGGAAAAAGATCAATATAGGTTAGAAGCTGAAACGGTAAAGAAAAACATAAACCTTGGTTTTAATAAAAAACTTATTGTTCATTATTTACATCACTTAGGCATTGGTGGTACAGCGAAGGTGGTACAGATTTTATGTAAATACTTTAAGAAGATGGATAAGGATTTTCATCATGTGCTAGCTTACAAGGCACACGGGGAGTTAGAGAGAGAACCATTCTTTGAGGAAATTCTTGGTAAAGAGAATTTAATATCTTACGCATCTGTTCCAGAGTTTTATGAAGTTATTAAGGAAATCAAACCATTCATAATGCATCGTCAAACATCCGGTCAGCCAGAGATGCCGTTTGTTCCACCTATAGTTCAACAATGTAAGCATGTAATATCTACCTCTATCTTTGGTCATGTAGATGAAAGTATTAATTTAAGTAGAGTTATTTATATCTCTAACAATATGCAACATTGTGCTGGTGTATTTAACCCTAACACTAGAATGATTGCTATACCGGTAGAAGCTCCACTTACTAATGAAGATTTGCGAGAAGAGTTAGATATTCCACAAGATGCTTTTGTGTTTGGCCGTTTAGGAAGAGATGACAATGATATATACGATCCTGTTAATCTTATTTCATTTGCACAGTTAGAAGATGATAGTCTATATTTCGTAGCTTTATCACCGTCAGAAACGCTCAAACAAAAAGCTGAGAGTTTAGGTATCACTAACATTCGTTATGTGGATAAGACCTTAGATGATGTGAGAATTAGTAGGTTTTATAATACAATAAATGTGTTGGCTCATAGTAGAAAAGATGGTGAATGTAATCCTGGCAATATTTGGGAGGGTTTTTCACATGGTAAGCCGGTGGTAAGTCATTATGGTATTCCCTATAATGGTCACATACAAGAGATTGGTAATTGTGGTTTTGTCGTTAACAGAAGAGATAATTTTCATAATGTGTGGCAAGATTTAAATCCATCTAGTATTGTAGATATATTAGATTATTCCCGTAGTATAGGAGTTGCAAACTTTACCTGCGAAGATAGTTCTAATTCTATTAAGAATGATCAAGATGAATACACAAGGATTATGCGAGCGTTTGCCGATGGTACGATAGACTATAATACTATGAGTAAAAATTGTGTTAGTAGATGGGAACGACAAGCAAAACCAGAACTTATTACTCAACAGCATTTAGATTTATATAAAGAATTATTATAATGAGATATGATTTAGATGAAGCTTATACTAAAGATTTTTTAGGGTGGGATAATAATGCAACCCAACAAAAAATATTAGCTGAATATTTTGTTCCTAAAATAATGAAAGAGTTTCAACCTAAATATGTTTTTGATGTAGGGTGTGGCAGTGGTCAATGGTTAGATGAATATAGAAAATATAATGTTAAAACAATAGGCGTTGAAGGTAGTAGTAACGCATGGGCAACAATGTCGGAAGAAACAAAAGAGGTTGTGACACAATGTGATTTAAGAGATACTATATATGAGGAAGATTGGAGTATTGATTTTGCTCAAAGTTTTGAAGTAGCTGAACATATAGAAGAAGAATACGCAGATGTATTTCTGCACAATCTTTTAAAGGACGATCCAGATGTTGTTTTACTTACGGCAGCACAACCGACCCAATCCGGATCACACCATGTAAATTGCCAAGAACGAGAATATTGGATGACAAAGATGAAAAATATGGGGTATCTTTATAACCAAGATTTATTAAATAAAATTAAAAGTTGGGGTGAGCCAGCTAAATGTCCGGTATGGTGGCACTCTAATCTAATGGTTTTTGTTTAAAGGAGAGAATATGTTTGACCCAAAAGATGTACACATAATACTTGTTGGTTGCCAACGAGCAGAAGATTATCGACATAACCTTGAGATTATGAGATATAACTATCCAGACATAGGTACTAAATTATGGATCACCACAGTTTTTAATGGTGATCAAAATGAATGCCCCTCTGGTGTAGGAGAAAATACTTTTATATATTTGCCTGAGAATAGAGGGTATGGGTATGGCGCTTTGGATGCTTTTAATGAAGGGTTAGATTATGCTCGTTGTGGGTATAGACCTTATGTAGCTATCTTTAATTTTGATGTTTGGTTTTTAACACAAAATGGTTTTAGAACAGCTATGAATGATTTTGTTGAAAGTGGAAAACAATTCGCTGCTGGTTATCATCAGAGTCATCATTGGGCTATGACAGATTGTATGTTTTTCCGAAGAGAGTTTTTAGAGAAACTATTACCTATACAAGATAAAGTGTTGAATAGTCGTAAGGAAAATGGCTGGCTTAAAAAGGAAATGGGTGGCACACAACTTGGTTTTGAGAATATGGAAGAGTGGGTGATGTATTCTATTGCTCGTGCAGTAAATGATGGAATACCGCGAGTTGTTGTAGATAATAAAACAAATGATGATTTAATGAACAATCTTGATCCTAACATTATAGAGGCGTGGTTTCAAATGGAAAGAGATGGTCACCCAAGATATAGATATACGGCAAAGTATAACCTTATTCACGAACACGATGATGAGGTTAAGAAGAAGTTATTGAGAGATAACAATTCTATTAAGGGTCATAACATTTGTAAGTATTTAGATATAAAAATTCCACATAAGGTTTTGAATGATGTACGTCAACCAGATGGCTCAACAATGGCAATTTAATGTTAAGATCAATATCTTCTTTATCATTGCCCACTTCTGATACATCGTGGAAGAAACCTATTATAATCCACCATCATAATCAGCTTACGATGGGTGGTACAGAAAAGATGAGTCAAATATTTTGTAAGCATTTTATAAGAGATAACACTTTTGACCATTATGTAGCTTATAAAAAAGGTGAAGAAAACACAAGAGAGCCTTACTTTAAAGAGATAGTAGGGCCAGAGAAAATGCTATGTTACGGATCTCATTTAGAATTATTAAGCATCATAAAAGAAAAGAAGCCGTTTATTTTGCACAGATATTCGGCTGGTATTCCGGAGTTTCCTTTCGTAAAAGAAATAAAAGAACATACTCGCCATTTTGTTTCAACTGCCGTATTTGGTAATCAAGATAACACCATTGATATAAGTAAAGTAATTTATGTATCAAAACATATACAATGGTTAGCTGGAACACAAAACACAAAAAACCATCATGTAGTTAGAAACCCCATTGAAGCTCCATACTCCACAGAAAATTTAAGAGAAGAATTAGGCATTCCAGATGATGCCTTCGTTTTTGGCAGAATAGGAAGAGATGATGAAAGCATATATGATCCAATTAATATCGAAGCATACGCTAAAGTTGCAAATAGCAATACCTTCTTTGTGTTTGTTAATCCATCCCGATCATCACGCACTGATATTGAGCGCCTTCATATTTCAAGCGCTAGAACTATTGAAAGGACTACTAGTGAAACTAGATTAAGTCAATTTTACAATACAATAGATGTGCTTGCTCACAGTAGAAAAGATGGAGAATGCAACCCTGCGAATGTGTGGGAAGCCGCAGCACATCGTAAACCAGTCATTAGCCATTATGGTCAAGTTTTTAATGGTCATATGGAAACAATACAAGATAGCGGCTTTATTGTATTACCTGGCGATGTAGAAGAGTATGCTAGAATAATGAAAGCATTTATAGATAAAGAAATAGACTATGAGGCGATAAGCAATAATGCTTACCGGCAGTGGTGTAAGGTAACACCAGAGCTTATGGGAAACGCTCAATTAAATATTTACAAAGAATTATTAAAAAACACTTGACATATATAGAAAAATTGCTTATATTATAGTATAGAAATTTTAAGAATATAAAAAAGGATAATGAATAATGCCTAAACATTTGGTCACAGGGGTAGCAGGTTTTGTCGGAAGCAATCTTGCTCGCAGACTTTTAAAAGAAGGTGATGAGGTTTGGGGTGTGGATAGTATGGTTTGTGGTTTTATGGAAAATATGGATGATTTTATTGACCACCCTAATTTTCATTTTAGAACAGCTGATATTCGTGCAGAAAATGTTTGTGATAATGTTAATGAAGCGATTGCCTATGTGTGGCATCTTGCGGCCAGAGGTGAGACATACTGGTGTCGCGACCATGTAGAAGAAGCTATTGATGTAAATGTAAATGGCACATTAAACATCCTACAGCAAGCAAAGAGGTTACGAGCTAGACACTTTTTCTTCTCCGATACAAGTGCAGAATATGATTCATTTACTGAAGATGATCATTATCCAACAGCCGAATGGATGGCACCTAACACAATTACCCCAATGGGATATTATGCTATTACTAAAATGGCGGCATCACAATTCGTACGAAGTTTTGGTAAAACAAATGATATAGGTACTACTCTGTTTAGATACACCAATATATACGGACCTTCTATGAATCTTGAAAGAGATATACCTCCGGTTGTCGGCTCTTTCGCATCTCGGCTTTTTGATGATAAGACTCCTATAATTTATGGCGATGGCTCAAAGAGAAGAGATTTTTTACATATTGATGATCTAACTGATTTTCATATGACGGCATTGATAGCTAGATGGAGTAAGGCCGACACTCAAACCTACAACGCTGGGTTTGGCAAGAATCATTCTATTCTACAAGTTTATCATAAAGTATTTGATGCTTGTAAAAAAGTTAAAGAAGACATACCAAGTTTAGTTGAATATAAAGATGACCAACCAAACGAGGCTCGTATTACTTTGGCTAATATAGAAAAGGCTAGAGCAGATTTATCATGGTGGCCTAAAATTTCATTTGAAGAAGGTTTAGAAAAAACTGTTAAAAGCTTATGGGAGATGCGAAATGACAGTAAGGGTTAATAAACAAATGCGTGAAAGAATAGATATTGAAAAGATAAGTGTAAAGGAAAATAAATATATATATGAATCAGATGGTAAAAACGTTTATAGAACTCTTATAGACGATAAATATTGTGATGTAAGCGGAATAAAGCTTGACAAACCAAAAGATATTGATTATATTAGTATATATCAAAAGTTAGAACTCATTGAAGAGAAGATTGATAATTTGATTGAACGCTTTGATGGTAGTCAAAATAAAAAAATATGATAATAACTAAAACACCATTACGTATTACCTTTGCTGGCGGCGGTAGCGATATGGCTTCGTATTACATGAAGCATCCGGCTACTTGTGTTTCCGCTACAATAAATAAGTATGTGTATGTATTGGTAAAGAAAAGATTTGATGATAAGGTTTATCTAAAATACTCTGAGAATGAAGTTGTAGATGTGAATAACATTGATAGCATACAACATGACTTTATTCGCGAAACTCTTAAATTTATGAATGTAAAATATGGTGTGGAAATTATCAACTGGGCTGATATACCTACAAAGGGTACAGGTTTGGGAAGTAGTAGTTCTTTCCTTGTTGGCCTTTTATTGGCTTTACATACTTTGGAAGGTCGCTATGTTAGTAAAGAAAATTTGGCGAACCAAGCGTGTTACATAGAGATAGAAAAATGCAGTAAACCTATTGGCATACAAGATCAATATGCTGCAGCATTTGGTGGCTTTAATCAAATGGAGTTTGGAAATAATGTACGAAGAGGTGACTATAAAGAAATAAGTGGGTTTGGTTTTTGCGATCAAGAGATAAGGGACATATCTGAAAACTTACATTTATTTTACACAGGCATCACTAGAGAGTCAAAAGATATATTAGCAACCCAAACTGAGAACCTTATAAGCGATGAAGAAGTAATTGATAATATGCATAATAATGTAGGGTTAGCAAATAACTTATGTGAAAAATTAGCAGCTAAAGATATTGACTCTATCCCCATCACATTAAGACAAAATTGGGAGTTGAAGAAAAAGTTTGCTGGTAACATTAGTAATTCAGAGTTAGATAGAATTTATGATGTAGCGACAACAATAGGTGGCGCAGACGCTGGCAAACTTATAGGCGCTGGTGGTGGTGGCTTCTTTTTGTTTTGGGCCAACGATAAAAAGAAATTAAAAGAAGCATTATCAGATTATCAAGAATTACCTTTTATTATAGACAAATATGGAAGTAGGGTTGTTATTAACATGGAGCAGCTATCATGGTAGAGAATGATTATTATAAAGATATTATTTCTGCATTACAAAAAATAGAAGATAGTGACGATAGAGATACGATTAGAAAAGTTACTAACACTTGGCGACATGAATACCAAAAGCATATTGGTATAGGTAAGAGAGTATTTATTATAGGTAACGGTGGTTCATGCGCTATTGCAGAGCATATCTCAACAGATCTTAATAAGAGATGTAAGGTGAAAGCATATACGCTAAGTAATAATAGTTTGCTGACCGCCCTTACTAATGATTATAGTCAAGAGCATGCGTTGGTAGAATGGATGAAGATGAACAACTTTGGCAAGACAGATTTTCTTGTGGCTATTTCATCTTCGGGTTTAAGTAAAAATATTTTGTTTGCTTTGGAATACGCTTCGGATTGTCTAGCACTTACCTTTTCTATTTTTGGAATGAAAGGCTTAGAGCCTTTTCCTAGACATAGCCACGATCATAGCTACATTTACATAGACAGTTTTAATTATGGGGTTATAGAATTAACTAGTGAAATTATTTTACACGGTATTGTAGAGGATTTGGTGATAGAATGAGCGAAAGAATATTAAAAGGTGTACTTCATAACGATAATGAAAACGTGATACTTATCACACTTTCTGATAAGATTAAAACAGAAACTTTAAAAAAGATATATAATTTATTATTAGATGAAGAACTTAAATCTAGTGAAAAGGAATCTAAAAATGGCTGATGAAAAAACCGTACAGTTTCCATTACACAAAGCTGGTGCCGAAGATAAATTACTTTGGCAGTGTGTAGCTTGTAAGCATGTAATTACAGAAAGTATGGAAAAAGATGACGCTGCCGGTAGCAAAGTATTGCCGCTAAATATGGGTGGAATGATGGTCTATGTTTGTCCGAATTGTCGTACCTTTCAATTACCAGAAGAAGTTTTTAAAGAGGTAATGAAAAAGGCCGAGTCAAAAATCATAACATAGGATAATAATATGAATAAGATTGGTTCGTTAGAATCACAATTGATGGAATCTTTTAAAGAAAAAGAAGAAAAAGAAATTGTTGCAACCGCTGCTGATGCAAAAAGACTAGAAGAAAAAGAGTTAGCCACCTTTATGGCAGAAATGAATATGAAGCATCGCCAAAAGTTTAACAACAATTGGCGCAAGAAAAATAAGAAGAAGAGAAACACCGCAAAAGCAAGCCGTAAAGCTAATCGTAAATGAAAACTAAAAACTTATTTATAATATCGCCTCATCATTATTGCCACTCAACAGCTACGATTATTGAAGGGCTGAACAAATTAGATGGAATAAAAGTTTTTTCTAACACTAGTCATAACTATTGTAAGAATACGGTACAAAACTTTAAGACACAAATGCAAGTAGCTAAGATGGCAGACTATGTGATGTTATGTCATTCTGCTTTGGAAACAAAGTATGAAGCTATGATTGGTCCATTGGTTGCAGAGCTTCAAGGTGATATAGATATTTTTTTAGATGGCAGTGATTATTATGAATATCAAGATGACCCCTCAAAGTATAAACTTTATATAAAGAGAGAGTTAATCGGAAAACCTATAAAGAAAAATGTAGAGTCACTTATTTTTGCTGCAGAGGATAGACATTTTACTAAACCTAATGCCTCTCATAGAAACATATGGCAAAATAAAACAGATGAGCTGGCATGTATTATGTCTTCTTGTGAAAAACGCCCACACCGATATGGTATTATGGCATCACTTAAAAATGAATTTGGTGACAACGACTCTGTTTTTGTCGGTGAATATAGAGAGGGTAAAACTTTAGATAGTGTTGATACAGGCGATAGACACTTTGGCGGATATTTTCAAAAACTATTAAATACAAAAATAAGTGTGGATGCTTATGGTTGTGGTGAAGCAAGACAAACTGGCAGGTTTTGGGAAAGTTTAGCTAACGGATGTTTGGTGATGTACCAACCAATAGAACCTTATGTATGGAGTAACACTTATATAGATGAAGAAGACTTTATTGTTTATAACAATAATGATGAGTTAATAGAAAAGGCCAAATACTATATGACTCATTCTGAAGAAGCACGAAAGATTGCGGATAGAGGTTTTACTAAATTATTAAAGTATCATACAACAGATCAAAGGGCAATGGAGTTTCTTTCTCTAATAGATAGATATTTATAGTATATCCTTATGCGCGAGAGAAAAATGAAACTACAAGAAGCAACAAAACAAAGAGTTGTCGCGATTTATCCAGGTCGTTTCCAACCGGCAGCGTCACACCATATAGCAGCTTACAAAGGTCTTGTATCTAAGTTTGGTGCAAAAAATGTTTATATCGCCACCTCTGGTGTGACTGGCCCTAAATCACCATTCTCCTTTGCTGAAAAGAAAAAGATTATTAGTGCCGCCGGCGTACCATCCAATCGTATTATTAAGGTTAAGAACCCTTACCAAGCTACAGAAATAACATCAAAACTACCAGAAGATACTGCTGTTGTTTTTGCTGTTGGTGCAAAAGATGGCGATAGGCTTACGGCTGGTAAATATTTCGATAAATACAAAGACGGTAAAGAGTTGGATGGGTTTAAAGAACACGGATATATTTACATCATACCTCACGTTGCCTTCAAGGTTAATGGTAAAGAAATGAGCGGCACTTCTGTAAGAGCTGCGCTTGGTGATAGAAGTATTAAACAACCCCAAAAAGTCAAGCTTTTCAAGGGTATCTTTGGCCACAATAAGAAAGACATATACAAACTAGTGGTAGATAAACTAACAAGTTTAAGGGAAGAAAAAATGGAGTTAAGGAGGCTTTTATTAATGGGTGGTGCTTACGGGCATATGGCTCATCCTTTTGATGATAGTAATTTGACATTCAATGATTTTAAAAGTATGATTACTAGATTGTTAAAGGGTGGAGTGAATGTAGAGGGGGTAACTGAAAAACTTGATGGTCAAAACCTTATGGTGTCTTGGAAGAACGGCCAGCTAGTCGCTGCAAGAAATAAAGGTCAAATTAAAAACTTTGGTGAAAATTCATTAACTACTGCTGGCGTTAAGAAAATGTTTGCTGGTAGAGGTGAATTAGAAAAAGCTTTTGCGGGAACAATGGAAGATTTAGAAAATGCAATAAAAGGCTTGACAGAAAAACAAAAAGGCCATATATTTGATAATGGGCATAAATGGATGAATTTGGAAATCATTTATGTACCAACACAAAATGTTATTCCTTATGGAAAAGACATGATTATTTTTCATGGCAATTTGGAATATGATAAAGAAGGTAATCCAATTGGTCAAGATAAAGAAAGTGGTTCTAAGTTGGCAGGTATGATAAAGCAGATTAATCAAAACGCACAGAACACTTTTGAAATACGGGGTCCGGTAGCTTTGACATTACCGGTAAGTAAAGAGTTTAAAGAAGATCAACAATATTTCATAAAGAAGCTTTATGCACTTCAAAAGAAATATGGACTAAGTAATAGTGACAAAGTGACACGCTACCATGAAATGTGGTGGCTAAATAAAATTAATGCCGAAGCAAGAAAGGCGAAAATAAAGCTTGACAAACAGACGAAAATTGCCTTAATTAATAGATGGGTATTTGGTAACAAGTCTAAGGCACTTAATAGTAAAAACTTTGCAGACGAAAAAGTTTTAGCTTGGGCAAAGAAAATGGATAAACAAAATTTCAATAAGTTTGCTCAACAGAATATTGCACCGTTTGAAGATTTATTTTTAGAATTAGGGGCAAAGGTTCTTACCAATGTCGATAACCTTATATCTGCTTCTCCAGAAGATTCTGTTAGAAGTATAAAAAAAGATCTCAAAACTACAATTAATAGTTTACGCCAAGGGGGTGATATTAATAAGATAACACAGTTGAAGCGGCACTTAACACGATTACAAAAAGCTGGTGGTTTCAAAAGAATTGTTCCATCGGAAGGGCTTGTCTTTAACTATAAGGGTAAGACATACAAATTAACAGGAACCTTTGCTCCTATTAACCAAATATTGGGTAGTTTAAAATACGCATAAACAATACAAAAGGATTTTAAAAATGGCTAGAACTAACCGGCGCAGGGAGCCGGATGAAGTAATCAACCCCAACAAAGGTACAAAAAAGAATCAACGAAGAACAAATAGAAAGAACCTTAAAAATAGTATAAAGAAAATTGATTATTCTCGTTTAGACTTTGACGAAGAAGAATCGTCATATACAAGGGGTTATGATTAGGCATATGAGTACAAAACATAAGGTTTTGGATAAAGGTTTTATTGAAGTTTTAGATTCATTAGGTGATGACCTAACCGTAGCAAATTCTGCGAGAGTATCATTTGGTAAAAGAAAAGATACATATGATAAAAGTGATGAACGCCTAGTTCGTTATCTTGCAAAACATAAACACTTCTCTCCGTTTCGGCATCTTGTAGTTCAGTTTCATATAAAAGCACCAGAGTTTGTTATGCGCCAGTGGTATAAGCATGTAGTAGGCGCAGAAACAACCTCATCATATTTAACAAAGGATCATGCTTGGAATGAAATTAGTGGACGTTATGTACCAATTGAAGAATATTATATTCCGCAAAACTGGCGGCAACAATCGGAAGATAGTAAACAGGCGAGTGTCGGATCGGTTAAAGAACAAGAAGAAGCCCACCAATGTTACGCCAAGGCGATACAAGTTGGAAGACATTATTATGAAAAGCTCTTAGAGCTTGGCGTAGCAAAAGAGCAAGCTCGTATTGTAATGCCCCTAAGTCAGTACACAGAAGTTTATTGGACCGCATCTTTTCAAGCGATAGTTAATTTTATTGAGCTACGTGATGAACCCACAGCCCAGTGGGAGATTAGAGAATATGCAAAAATATTAAAGAAGCAAATGTTTGCTATTTATCCTCAAACAATGCAAATATGGTCTGACATTTATTTTTAAAATAAATCAAAAAAAGCCTTGACACAACCCAAAAGATTGTGTATATTATAGTATAGAAAGTTTGGAGAAGAAAAATGAAACTTTTTATGATAGTTTTAAGTGCCTTGACATTACCCGTATCTTTACTTATATTATTAAGTAGAATTAGAAATAAACCCCTTAAATCATGTGGAGCAAGTTGCCAATGTTTTGATGAAGAAATGTTAGGATGCGATGCATCAGTAGTTTAGTTTTTAGTAAAAAAGTGTTATAATGTATCACAATTGTAGTTTTAATTAAATTATAGGAGAAGCAAATGGCTATTAATTTGGATAAGATCAACGCGGCAATCGACAAGCTTGATCCAACTAAAAGCAATAATGGCAATACGCAGGATGACATTATTAAGTTGGACGAAGGAGAACATACACTACGTATTGCTCCTTACAAGCATGACTTGGAAATGCCTTTTCAAGAGTTGTGGTTCCATTTTGGAATCGCTGGTCGCACCTTCCTTTGCCCCACAAAGATGAAGGGTGAGTCTGATCCGATTTGTGATTTCGCCACTAAGTGTTGGGATCAGTTTAAGCAAACGAATGATGAGAGTTTTAAGGAGATGTTTAAGAATATGGCTCCAAAGAATCGTGCTTATATTCCCGTCATTAAACGTGGTGAAGAAGATAAGGGTATTCGCTGGTGGAGTGTTTCGCCTCGTACAACGTATAAGGATATTCTTGATTTGGTCAAGAGTGCCTTACGACAAGGCGTAGATATTACTGACGAAAATGAAGGTTTGGATTTGGTGGTAAAGATGGAGCATGGTTTTAATAATTGGCTTGTACCTGCTTCAGTTATAACCGCTCTTAAGCCTAGCCCTCTTGCATCTTCCAAGAAGGAAATACAAACCATCATTGATAGTGTGAAGCCGATTGATGAACTCTTTCAGTTTACACCGGTTGATGAGATGAAGTTGGCCTTGGAAAAGCATATCAATCCGAATGCTGATGATTCCGATTCCTCTGCTGGCACCGAAAAGAGTTTTAGTTCCACCAAGGTAAC
>Ga0098036_1000259_pt1 | contig 24712 bp, 36 predicted proteins | sample 4_EtaG_FD_77064 | JGI IMG/M metagenome (GOLD analysis project Ga0098036, IMG submission 77064) | Marine viral communities from the Subarctic Pacific Ocean - 4_ETSP_OMZ_AT15127 metaG | ecosystem: Environmental > Aquatic > Marine > Oceanic | place: Pacific Ocean | collected 2015-01-07 | reverse complement strand
TTGCGGAGCAACGCAAGAGAACCAAACGAATGGTTGAAGCTCTAGGCGTTGGTGATGCCAACACTACTTATCACTGATGGCTAAGCCTAAGAAGGCACACTATGTCGATAACAAGCAATTGTACGCTGTTATGGTCGAGTATAAAAAAGCTGTTAATGAATCAGAAGAAAGTGGAGATCTCAAGCCACAAATACCAAACTACGTTGGGCGTTGCTTACTTCAGATTGCTAATAGGTTAGCAACTAAACCAAACTTTGCTAACTATACATTCAAGGATGATATGATTAGTGATGGTATTGAGAACTGTGTGAGTTATATCCATAACTTTGATCCAGAGAAGTCTAATAATCCTTTTGCATACTTCACACAAATTATATACTATGCATTCTTGAGGAGGATACAAAAGGAGAAGAAACAATTATACATTAAGCATAAGTCGTTAGAGCAGTCTGTATTGTTTAACTCATTAGTTGAGGGTGATGATATGGGTATAGGTAACAATGTTGAAATTGGTAGTGACTACATGAATGACTTTGTTAAGAACTTTGAAGCTAAAGAAGTAAAGACAAAGGAAAAACGTAAGCAAGCCAAAGGTGTTGAGAAATATTTTTAGATGAAAATTGCATTATTGACAGACCTTCACTTTGGTGCTCGCAATGATAATCAAAAGGTTGCAGCATTTCAGAAGAAGTTCTTTGACGAAGTATTCTTTCCTTATGTGGATGAGAATAACATAACAGAAATAGTTAACTTGGGTGATACGTTTGATAGACGAAAGTTTATATCGTATACATCACTCAAGACATCTAAAGAGATGTTGTTTCAGCCATTGTATGAACGTGACATTAAGATGTATACTATTGTAGGTAATCATGATATCACCTATAAGAATACATTGGATGTGAATAGTATCAATCTATTGCTTGATGGCTACGATAACATAATTGAGTATAGCGAACCTGCAGAGATCAATATTGATGGTCTTGATATACTATTGGTTCCATGGATCTGTAAAGATAATGAAGAAAAGACTTGGGAGATGATTGAGAAGACTAAAGCACAGGTTTGCTTTGGACATCTTGAGCTTACTGGGTTTCAAATGTATAGAGGTATGCCTAACTATGAAGGATGTAATCCAAAAGCATTTGAGAAGTTTGACCAGGTCTATAGTGGACACTTCCATCATAGAAGTACATCTGGCAATGTAACTTATCTTGGTACAGCATATGAAATGACATGGTCATGTTATGATGACATAAAAGGATTTCATATCTATGATACTGATACAAGAGAGTTGACTTTCATACCAAATAGTAGTATACTATTCAATAAGATCTGGTATGATGATACTAATATGACATACGAGGATCTGAATGAGATTACACACAATGGCTTGGAAAACTCTTACATCAAACTGATTATTAAGGAAAAGAATAATCCGGTGATGTTTGATACATTGATCTCTTCGTTAGAAGATTTCAATCCAATCCATCTACAAGTTGTGGATGATCATTTGAATCTTGACTTAGATGATGATGCTGATATCATCGATGAAGCTGAGGATACAATGACTATACTTGATGGGTATATTGAAGGGTTGGATCTAAAGCACAACAAGAAAGAATTGAAGAATCTTATGCATGGACTATATAGTGAAGCCTTGGCGGTTGAATGATTGAGTTTAAATGTGTGCGTTGGAAGAACTTTGTTTCTTATGGGGATGCACAGACTGAAGTAGTCTTTAACACTAATAAAGCTACTCTAGTCATTGGGGATAATGGAGCTGGTAAGTCGACTATGATCGATGCTATTTGTTATGCATTGTATGGTAAGGCTTTTCGTAATGTTGCGACTACACAATTAATTAACTCAGTCAATACAAACCACATGGAGGTAGAGTGTGAGTTCAGGATCGGTAAGCAGGAATACCGTATTGCTCGTGGCCTTAAGCCGAGGTATTTTGAAGTGTGGCAAAATGGTAAGCTGCTCAATCAAGAAGCTAATGCAAGAGACTATCAAGAAGTTCTCGAAAAGCAAATCCTGAAAGTAACATACAAGTCATTCAAACAGATAGTTGTTCTTGGTTCAAGTAACTTCATTCCATTCATGCAGATGAATAGTAAAGACAGGAAGGAAGTTATTGAGGACCTATTGGACATTGGAATCTTTTCTGTAATGTCATCGATACTAAAGGACAAGGTATCGAGACACAGAGAAGAGCTCCAAAAAATTGAGTATGAAAAAAGCCTGGTTGAAACTCGTATATCCTTACTCCATGAGAACATTGAGAGTCTAAGACAGGCACAGTCAGATGATATTGCAAGAAAGCAAAAGTCTATCGAGATGGCTAACAAAGACATCTCTCTTTTACAGTTTACCGTTAAAGAAATTCAAGAAAGCATAAGCGAGTTTGAACAACGTAAAGCTGATGAAGATAAAGTTAATAAAGAAAAGAAAGAAGGAGAGAAGATTCTTGACCGACTTATCAATAAGCAAGATCGTCATAGACACACCATTGACTTCTTTCATAACAAAGATGAATGTCCAACTTGTCAGCAGGAGATTAATCCAGAGTTCAAAGAAGGACGCATTGCAGAGGAAGAAGAAGCATTTCTTGAACTCAGCAACGGAATGGATGAACTCAGAAAAGTTATAACAGATAAAGAACAACGACTTGGAGAGATCAACAAGATACAGTTAGAGATCAATGCATTGCAACATCAAGTTATTGATAAGCAATCTCTGATCAATAGTAAGACAATGTTGATCAATGAACTACAAGAACAAGTTACACAGGTTGCTGATAATGATAAACTAATCAAAGCTAAGGAAGCTGAGATAACAGAAGAGGATGTTAATCTACAGAACTTACATACAGAAACATCTGATGCAGTATTGAAGAAGAATGTTATGGATGTAGGTACAAAGCTATTGAGAGATACAGGAATCAAGAGTCGTATCATTAAGCAGTATATACCAATTATAAATAAGCTCATCAATAAATATCTTGCAGCCATGGATTTCTTTGTACAGTTTGAACTGGATGAGAACTTCAATGAGACTATCAAGTCACGATATCGTGATGAGTTCAGTTATGCCTCCTTCAGTGAAGGAGAAAAGATGCGGATTGATTTATCTCTTTTATTTGCTTGGCGGGCTATTGCTAAGCTAAAAAACAGTGCAAATACTAATCTATTGATAATGGATGAGGTGTTTGATAGTAGTCTGGATACAACAGGTACAGATGAGTTCATGAAGATAATTATGGACATTGTATCTGATACTAACGTATTCATTATTAGTCATAAAACAGATCAACTAGTTGATAAATTTACAAACGTGATAAGATTTGAAAAACATAAAAACTTCAGTAGGATGGTAGCATAATGGCAGCTGGTAAAGACCCTGGTAAAGCACACTTTTGGTTGAGTATGGTTAAGAGTGGAGTGAGAATAGTAGGATGTTTCATATTAATGAATGGTATGTTTTGGGGCGCAGGGATGTTGTTCTTGGGTGCAGAGGTAATAGGTATAGCTGAGGAACTGGTAGATTGATTACTGGAATCACAGCTTCATCATTTGACTTGTTACATGCAGGTCATATCTTAATGTTAAGAGAGGCAAAGACACAATGTGATCATTTGATATGTGCATTACAAATTGACCCAACTGTTGACAGACCAAGTAAGAATAAACCAGTACAAACGTACATGGAAAGATTCATACAACTAGATGCAGTAAAGTATGTTGATGAGATTATACCATATCAAACTGAAGAAGAGCTTCTAGCTCTTTTTCGTCATCTTCCAGTTGATATTAGAATCATTGGAGAGGATTACAAAGATAAAGAGTTCACAGGAAAAGATGATGTACCAGTATACTATAATAGAAGACAGCATCAGTTTAGTACTTCAGGATTAAGAAACAGAGTGGTGGCAAATACTCATGGCAGAACTTAAATTCAATACTGAGTCATCAGATAAAGGTGTTCCGTTTTGGTATGCCTACAAGCCAATGATCCATGATAAAGATGGAACAATGGACTTAGATATAAAACATGACTTTCTACATGACACAAACTTAGAAAAATTTAACTTTAATGACCCTCAAGTTGATGCACCTAACTTAGCAGCATCAATGGTTAAGCTAATGAGAAAGCTAGGTGGATATGGTCTTGCTGCTAACCAAGTAGGATTACCATTGAGGATGTTTGTAATTGAAGGAGAACCAGCATATGCTATATTCAATCCAAGGATAACATACTTTGGTGATGAACAGATACTACTTGAAGAAGGATGTTTATCATACCCTGGTATGAGTCTAAAAATTACTAGACCTAGATTTATGAGAGCTAGGTTCCAAGATCCATATGGTGACTTTGTTACCAAACAGTTTGATGGTATTTCATCAAGAGTATTCCAACATGAATATGATCACACAGAAGGTGTTGACTTTACTCAAAAAGTAAGTAAAATGAAACTGCAAATGGCCAAGAAGAAATGGACAAAGAAATATGGCAGAACGAAGCTCAGCTTACCAAGTAGCCTATAGTGAAATCTTTCATTCTATTCAAGGTGAAGGAAAGTATACTGGTGTTCCTACTGCATGGTTTAGATTCTTTTTATGTAATCTCCAATGTGATGGTTTCATGCAGAAAGATCCAACTAATCCAGACACGTATGAATTACCATACTTAAACATTGATCCAGGAGAGTTTGAAAGTTTAGAAGACCTTCCTGTCTTTAATAAAGGCTGTGATAGTTCTTATTCTTGGAGTAAGAAGTATAAGCACCTACAACGTAAAGGTACCCCAGATGAAATTGTACAACGTCTTACTGAGATGATGATATCGCCGAGTAATCCAAAAGGAAGATTTAAACATCCTAATGGTGTCTGGCAACATATGTGCTTTACTGGAGGCGAGCCTCTTATGAGGCATGCGCAGAAAGCTGTACCAGATCTCCTTAGAGCATTCAAGGACGATGAATATAACGTGCCTGAGAGTGTTACATTCGAGACTAATGGTACACAAGAGTTGACTCCTGACTTTATAAACTTCTTTACCAACAGAGGTTTATTTGATCAAGAGTTGTTCTTCTCAATAAGTCCAAAGTTAGAAACTGTATCTGGTGAAAAGAAAGCTAAGGCTATTAAGCCTGACACTCTCAAGGCCTATAGAATGTTATCACCTCATGGTCAGATAAAGTTTGTACTTGGAGCCGAAGAAAGACAATGGGAGGAGATGGAGGATGTTCTATCTGATCTTAGGAGTGTTGGTGTTGATTATCCTGTCTGGATTATGCCTGTTGGGGCGCTTGCTGAGCAGCAAGAAGAAACTGCTGGTGAAGTGGCTCAAAAGGCATTCAAGAGAGGGTATAACGTAAGTGCTAGAGTGCACTGCTACTTGTGGGGGAATTTGATAGGTGTTTGAAACAATATCATGTACCAAAATTTTACATACAGAAATTGGTAAAGAGCTTAACAATCGAAAGATTAGTGAGCTTTGTATGGCTTGGCAGCATAAAAAGATTGACGAAAGTCCTAATGCTACTGGTTATGAAGACTCAAGGATACCAGATGATCCTGAGATAACTAAGCTGACTGAAAAAGTAATGTCTGTTGTTCATTCCAATATAGATGATAGATATTATCTAGCTGAGATATGGGCACACATTCTAGTAGAGAATCAATCTACTATGATTCATAGTCACCGTAATGAAAGAGACACAAAGAATCTATTCTTGTCTTGGGTTTACTATCCACTGTTGCCTTCTGAGAAGTATGGTGGTAGACTAAGGTTCCAAATGGTTAGTCATATGAAAATGGACAACCATGAGATTACTCCACGGGTTGGTCATCTTGTTATCTTTCCATCATGGCTGAATCATTATACAACTCCAAACACGTCTGAGGATGTTCGTATATCAATAAGTGGTAATCTGAAGATACAAGAAGAAGATTATCAAAAGGTTTGGCGTGATAGAACTTCTGGAATACATGACTTTTATAGTTAGGGGATAACAATGGCAAAATATGTTAGTACGAAGACTTATACGCATCTAGGACCTGTTGCATATAGGCAATGGAGAGCTGATTCTCACTGCAATCTTATCCATGGATATGCATTATCATTCCACTTTGAGTTTGAGTGTGATACATTAGATGCACGCAATTGGTGTATGGACTTTGGTGGCTTGAAGCCTCTCAAGGCAAACCTAGAAGATTGGTTTGATCATACACTACTTGTTGCAGAAGATGATCCTGATAGAGAACATCTATTGAAACTTGGTGAGCTTGGACTTGCTAAGATTACTGAAGTTGCAAAGACTGGATGTGAAGGTATTGCAGACTTCTTGTATGAGTATATCAACACAATTATGTTACCAGACTATGGTGAAGGTGATCGTGTTTGGTGTAGTAAAGTAGAAGTAAGAGAAACAGCTAGCAATATGGCTATGAGGATTGGTCATAGAGCAGATGGAGAGTTTGATGAATAGTTTCATCATTGCTCTGGAGGCTAAGTATAAAGCTGAAATGGCTGCTGCAAAAGCTAACATTGAAGTGTATCTAACTAATCCTACAGGTATAGGTGAGCATCCAGATCTAGTAGAGGCAATAGATTCTCAGATAGCTATTCTTGCAGAAGCTGAAGATAAACTGGACGCATTAAAACATTTCAAATGATAAACTATACATACAAACAATTTAGTAATGATGTAGAAAAGCTAAGTCAAACTATAGCTTGCATGGATGAGGTAAAGACACCTCATCTTAAATGGCAACCTAATACAGTTGTATCTATTGCTAGAGGTGGATTAGTTCCAGGAGTATATCTGTCACATAGTCTTGACATTAAGAATGTTCCTATTGTATGGCAGACTAGGGATGGATGCACTAAAGAACCTGTACCTGATAGTCTCTTGGTAAGAGGATGTCAGCTATTGATTGTTGATGATATAAATGATTCCGGTGAAACTTTTCACCAGATAATGGATGATATAAAAAGGAGATATGAACACGGAGAAGCTGAGTTAAAACAAAATATAAAGACTGCGACACTATGGTCGAGGTCCGTATCTAACTTTCATGTTGACTTTACAATACGAAAGATTGATACTGACGAATGGATAATATTCCCTTGGGAAAAAGGATAACGAATGTCACACCCAGATTATAAATCAGACCCAGCTCTGGGTCTAAAAGTAAAAGAACATCTAGAAAGCATTGGTCTTGAGACACCTATGACTAAGCTAGTTGATGTTGATATGGATAATAAGATCAAAACTATTGAGGGTTATATGCGTCAGGTATTATTGACTCTTGGTCTTGATCTTACAGATGATTCTTTGATGGATACACCTAGTCGTGTAGCAAAGATGTATGTAAGAGAAATCTTTTGGGGACTGGATTACAAACAGTTTCCTAAGTGTACTACGATTACAAATAAGTTTGGTACTAAGAATTCACCAGGATCGTTTGTAATTGAACGTAATGTTAATGTACAGTCTAACTGTGAGCATCACCTTGTTGTGATTGATGGTAAGGCTTGCGTAGCATATATTCCAAGAGAGAAAGTTCTTGGACTATCTAAGTTGAATCGTATTGTTGAGTTCTTTGCAAAGAGGCCTCAGGTACAAGAACGATTGACTGAACAGATTGCATCAACGATATCTTTTATCACTGGTACGCCAGATGTTGCAGTCTATCTTGATGCAGTACACTATTGTGTTAAGAGTAGAGGTATACAAGATCAAGGATCTAGTACTGCTACCTTAGCTGTTCATGGTGTGTTTGCTGAATATGAATCTGACATACGGAGAGAGTTTCTTAATCTTGTACGTATGTCTTAAACTAAACCGGGAAGCGGATAATAAAAATGAATGTGTATTTTACGAAATGGTCTTGTAATGGAGCCTCGGCATACAAGATTGGTATCTCTAAATGGGGAAAAGACAAACTTATTGAAGAAAGATTTGGTGATAGATTTGGTACCAAGTCTCAATATGACATGTTTGAAAAAGAAGTACTTGCATGCGTAGAGTTCTCTAGTGAGACATACTCTCTAGCTCGAGCAGCAGCTCTTGGAATGGAACATGCCTTTCACAGTCTCTGTCCTAAAGATTTCAGATTAGAAGAACACTTTGACCTCGAAGATGGCATCCTAGATGGTATGGGTGGCATTAGTGAGTTCTTTCTTCTACCTAATGATGTGTCTGAAGAGTTAGTTCTTCGGACCTTTTCATCTGCTTATGAAAACAAATGGAAGTTAGAAAACAAATTGAAATCATATAGAGGTAGTGCAACAACGGAGATGACTATATGAGCCACACTGCTTTAATTAATAAAGGTTGGCCTGGTTTGTTACGACAGGAACTCACAACCTATGAAATGTATTCTGGTACAGTATCTAAGAAGACTGTTACGAGAGTATTTGATCACACTGGTAGATATTATGATAGTAACAACGAGTTCTCTTTTCACCAAGAAGGTACTACTTGGGCTAGTTCATTACAGAATACAATGCTACTAGATCCAAAGTCAAGAGAGCATCTTGTAGAGTCTGATTTTACTGGTGTAGCTATTGAATCTAAAATTTATGATGGGGATGGGAGTGAAGAGAATGAGTTCGAAGAAGAGCAACAGTAAATATGATCCTGAAACAAATGAGTTCAAAACCTATACTGTTACAAGCACACAAGAAGTTGGTGACTTTGAAGTAACAACAAGTATTGAAACACCAGGTCAACCCACGGTAGTTAATCCTACTGTGTTTGTTGAAACTGGTACTGGTCCTGAACAATCTGTACCGTATCCACCTAATGGTCCAGAGGTAACAACAATAACTGGTGCAGATAATCTAATATTTGGTGATGATATGAGGGTCCAATATGGAGACAATCTAACACAGACTGAGAAGTTTAGAATGTATCCAAGTAAGTGGATCTTTGTTACATTCCAAAGAGAAGGTATACATTGTTGGCCTGGAGCCAAGGATCTACCTGGGGTTGAGTTCTTAGCTAATCCTCATAGGCATCTGTTTAAGTTTAGGGTTGAGGTTCAAGTCTTTCATGATGATCGTGAGATAGAATTTATCCTGTTCAAAAGAGAACTTGAAAAACTCTATGGTGATGGTATTCTTGAATTAGATTACAAAAGTTGTGAGATGATTGCTGATGAGTTGGCTAAATACATCAAAGATCATTATCCAGGCCGCTTTATGAAGATTGAGGTGTCTGAGGATGGTGAAAATGGTGCAGTTGGTTATTATGAAGGTTTGATTAAAGTATGATTGATTTTTGTCACATTACCCCTACAGCATTTATAGATGAGCTCTTCACTCCAGAAGAGCAAAGAGTACACTTAGTATTAGCTCATCTTATAGAAGAAGACTCAGAATACCGCAATAAGTATCTTAGGTTAGCAGAAGCAGACCATGAGATCATTATGGATAACAGTGCGTTTGAAATGTACAAACGTAAAGATCAAATGTATCCTACAGAAAAGCTGATACAGATGGCTATTGCATGTCAAGCAAGTTATGTTGTCATGTCTGACTATCCTGGTGAGGATTGGTTAAAGACTGTACATGCAGCTGAGAAAATGATACCTGAGTTGAAGAGTAATAATTTAGGTACATTCTATTGTCCACAGTCTCTACCAGGAGATGTGGATGGTTTGGTTGATTCATTTAAGTGGGGTCTGAGTCATCCAGAGATTGACTATATTGCATTCTCTATATTGAATATACCTTTGGCATATGGATGTGAATCTAACAATCCAACACAAAAGTATTTGTCGAGATTACACTTCATGAATAGACTTGAAGATGAAGGTCTGTTGCCTGGTCTTCTTGGAAAGAGAGTACACTTTCTTGGTATGACTGAAGGTCCTAATGAGATTAGTCTTATGAGAGGATTTACTGACTTTATTGATACATGGGATAGCTCAGCAGCTGTGTGGGCTGGATTGAATGGTATAAAGTTTGACGGTAGTCCTACTGGATTATCTGAAGGTAAGTTTGAAAAAGAAGTTGACTTTAGCTATAAAGTAGGGGATAATATAAGACTGGCTAAAGATAATATCAACTATATTGAGGAGCTATGCTATGCAGCCTGATCTATTTGGTGATCCTAATACAAAGCCAACACTCAAACATCATGAAGATGCATTCTTACAAGAAGCATTAGAATATATTGCTGGAACCTATAAAGGTCATTACGTTGGTAATGGAGAACTGCAGACTACTGATGTATGGGAAACTCTTGGCAATGCTGATAGTACTTGTCGTGATACTGCTATAAAGTATCTAATGAGGTATGGCAAGAAAGGTGGTCACAATACAACTGATCTATTGAAGGCTATTCATTATATTTGTCTAATGCATAATTTTGTTGAAAGAAAGAGGACACGGGATCATGTTACATCTGTGTAGTGAAAAATCAGAATCCAGTCTTAGTGAGTACACTGATGACCAAGTTCAGCCAAACGCTGTAGACTTACGTCTGGATAAAATATTTAAGTTAGGTAGCAGAGATTTTGTTATCGATGAGGAAAGTAAAGAACACAGAGGCAGTGATCAGCTGGCTCCAGATCAAGATGGTTGGTTTAAGTTGGATGTGGGAACCTATGAGATCATTATGGAAGGTATCATTACAATTGGACCTAATGAGGCAGGCTTTGTCATCACTAGGTCTACACTTAACAGGAATGGTTTGTTTATTACTAGCGGGCTGTATGATTCTGGTTACAGTGGGGTTATGGCTGGTGCTTTGCATGTTAATGGTGGGCCTGCTTACATTAAAAGAGGTACCAGGGTTGGTCAGTTCTTACTATTCAAAGCAGAGTCTGTAAACCAATACGCTGGAAGTTATGGCAGCGGTTCTCTCCATGACGTTCAATATGAAGGTACAGTTAATTAATGGAGATAAAAATTGAAATAGAAGACCTACGTAAGAGAAAGCTATTTGTAGCGACTCCTATGTATGGTGGTATGTGTGCTGGAATGTATACAAGGTCTACAAATGATCTTAGTGCACTCTGTATGCATTATGGTATAGAATTAAAGTATTATTACTTGTTTAATGAATCTTTGATCACTAGAGCAAGAAACTATTGCTGTGATGAGTTTATGCGTTCTGATTGTACACATATGCTTTTCATCGATGCAGATATTGGTTTTGAAGCAAATGATGTTATTTCTATGATGGCTCTTATGGATCCAGAGGATGAAAGGACAGATGAATATGACATTCTTTGCTCGCCTTATCCCAAGAAATGTATTGCGTGGGAGAAGATCAAGTCGGCCGTGGATCAGGGACATGCTGATGAAGATCCTAATATACTTGATAATTTTGTCGGCGACTATGTATTTAATCCTGTTCCTGGTACTACCGAGATTAGTTTAGATGAGCCAGCTCCTGTGCTAGAAGGTGGTACTGGTTTCATGATGTTTACTAAGAGAACATTACAAGCATTCAAGGATGCATACTGGGATGATAGTGAACTATCTCCTGGTGGGTTTAGATACAAACCAGACCATGTTCGTACTGAACACTTTGATGGTTCAAGAGAGATCATGATGTACTTCCAAGCTCTTATTGATCCTGAGTCAAGACGTTATCTATCTGAAGACTATATGTTCTGTCAATGGGCTATCAAAGCTGGATTGAAGATATGGTTATGTCCTTGGGTTAAACTAAGTCATGTTGGTAGTTTTGTCTATGGAGGTAGCTTACAAGCTCTTGCATCTATTGGAGCATCTGCCACTGCTGATAAGAGTCAGATTGGTGGTAAGATGAAGTCACCAGTAGCAGAGTTAGAAAAGAAACAAAAAAAAGCTAAGGAGGCAAATGAGAGAGTCAAGTAATGTTTGATTGGAAAAAGGGAAAAGAACCAGACAGATATAATAATGATGTAGATTGGGATATAATCAAGGCCCTCAAAGCTCTTGGTCTAAGATTGATCAAGGACAATAGTATAGAAAGAGGGCCTTTGAAGACTATTTCCAATGAGAGAGTACTTGCAGATAAAATGTTTGCATTCAATCAGACTACATCACACCAAGAGAATCTAGTACATTCATTAGGTAGATTCTTACCTGCTGAAGCAGAACAATATCCAACAGATACAATACAACATTTAGAAAAACATATGGCAGGTCCTCAAACAAGAAATCTATTGAGGATCAATGGTTGGTTGATACAACCAAAGACTGCTGAAACATTAGTTACAGATCAAGATGAACCTGTGCAGATCAAATACTTGATTAACAAACAAGGCTTCAGACATGATGGATCTTGTATTGATATTGAAGCAGAAGAAGGTGGCGCAATCTATATTGGAGACAGCCATACTATGGCTGTTGGCATGCCATTAGAAGAGTCGTGGACTTACAAAGCTCATTACAATTGTGAGTTGACTAAAGACATGAGATATGTTAATATGGGTATGCCAGGATATGGTATTGACTCATACTATAGAATACTAAAGAGATGGATTAAACAAGTCAATCCAGATCTTGTTGTTATGTCCTATCCTTGGCATACTACAAGAACAGAACAATGGGACTTGAAGAAGAATTGTTGGCAAATACAATCGATCAACAAACTAGGACGTAAACGATTGGAAGGATCCGACGAAGCTACAGTAGAATACTTTCACACTGCTGCATCATACTTGAGATGGTATAAAGGACTAGATGCTATCAAATGGTTATGTCATGAAGTAGGTGCTAAGTTTTATGCAGTAGAAGAAGACCACAATGATGTGGATGATGACTTGCAACTTATATCTAACAAGTTTGTACACCAGATACATCCTGATGACTTTGCAAGAGACCTGGTGCACTATGGAAGAAAGACGCATGATCACAATGCTGAGGTTCTTACAGAAGCACTTAATTATATTATGAAAACTTGAGGTTGATATGAAATTTAGTAATGAGACTGTGAATATATTGAAGAACTTTTCTATGATTAATCCTTCAATAGCTTTTAAGAAAGGTAATGCATTAGCAACAATGTCTCCTCAGAAGAGCATTATGGCTAGAGCTATGTTGGATGATGAGTTCCCGTCAGATGGAGCAATCTATGACCTCTCAAGATTCTTGGGTGTTGTTTCTTTGTTTGAAACTCCCACTTATGTGTTTAAAGAAAATCAATTAGAGATCTCTGGTAATGGTAAGAGTGTTAACTATACCTTTGCTGATCCTTCTATGATTGTTACTCCTACTAAGGAGTCTATTGATATACCAGAACCTGACTTGGATATCAATATTGTATGGGATCAAATGAATGCAGTACTAAGAGCTGCTAATATTATGCAACTACCAGAAATATCTATCACTGGTGATGAAGAAATTACTCTCGAAGCTATAAATAGTAGTGACCCTACTTCAGATAAGTATACACAGTCTTTAGGACCCAATGATACAAACCATAAGTTCAAGTTTATCTTTAAGACAGAGAACATGAAGCTAATGAGTTATGACTATCATTGTAAGATCACATCGGCTGGTATATCACAATTTACATCGCGCAATGAAGCAGGTCCTGAAATAACCTATTGGATTGCAGTTGAACAAAATTCAGAATTCATATGATGGGTGGGCCCATGTCCATCGAACCAAAGGTTACAAGATATTTTATTGTGTAGCTATTCACCATTTTGAAGGTGATGTTGAAGAACTTCAAACTTTTCAACATATGAGTGATGCCGTTGACTATAGTCGTAAATGGAACGATGGTATCATAGGTGAGAAACAAGGATGATGTTATGCGTGATGATTATTTGTGGGTTGAGAAGTATCGTCCTAAGACGATAGACGATTGTATACTACCTGAACAAATTAAAGAGACCTTTCAGACATTTGTAAACCAAAAGAATGTACCTAACCTTATATTGAGTGGTGGTCCTGGCGTTGGTAAGACTTCTGTTGCTAAGGCTATGTTGGAACAGCTAGACTCCGACTACATTGTAGTGAATGGTAGTATGTCTGGTAATATTGATACACTACGTAATGAGATCAAGACCTTTGCTTCTTCGGTTAGTTTCTCTGGTGGTAGAAAGTATGTTATACTTGATGAGGCTGACTATCTAAATGCTCAATCTACTCAACCAGCTCTAAGAAACTTTATGGAAGAGTTCAGTAAGAACTGTGGATTCATACTGACTTGTAACTTTGTAAATAGGATTATTGAACCTCTTCACTCTCGATGTAGTGTAATACATTTCAAGATTCCTAATAAAGAAAAGCCTAAGATGGCTCAACAGTTCTATAAGAGAACTATGGGTATCTTAGAAGAGAATGGTGTAAGCTCTGATCAGAAAGTTGTAGCACAGTTGTTACAAATGCACTTTCCTGATTGGAGAAGAGTGCTTAATGAGTTGCAGAGGTATAGTGTATCTGGAACTATTGATAGTGGTATACTTGTATCGTTGTCTGATGACAATCTTAAAACTTTGATACAGTATATCAAAGATAAGAACTTTACCGAGATGCGTAAATGGGTCGGACTAAATAGCGACAACGATTCAACATCTATATTCAGATTGTTATACGACAACAGCTCTACATACTTGAAGCCTAATAGTATACCTCAATTGGTATTGATACTGGCTGACTATCAACATAAAGCTGCATTTGTAGCTGATCAAGAAATAAACTTAGTAGCATGTTTAACTGAAATGATGGCAGAATTAGAATGGAAATAACATATGCGTGTAATATCTGTAACATTGAATTAACAGAAGATAAACTTGCAGTTGTATTGAAAGGTGAGGACTATGAATATGCAGTGTGTGATAGTTGTCTTATACAATTTGGAGACAGCATAGATGAACGAGAACTTGAGGGAGGCTCTATGGAACGCAGTAGCAAAGTGGAAGAATGGTGATCGCTCAAAAAAGTGGGCTGGAGACACTGGACTAACAAGAAAAAATGAATATAATGGAAACACTGCACAAGCTATAGATGTTGATCCAATTATTGATGGACCTTATGATTCAACATGGACTTACAATTATGGATGCAAGTTTCCACAGAACATACTAAATAACAATTTTCAACATCGTAACACTACAATTGATTGGTGTCCATCAGATACCAAAGATAGATTTGAAAAAATGTTAAAGGATCCTATAAAGGGTCCACAAGTTGAACATTGGAAAGATGTTGATATAAAATATAGTTTTAACAATAATGGGTTTAGAAAGCAAGATAATGGACAGATGGAGGATTACCACTCCGAAGAGGGTGGCGTGCTGTACCTTGGTTGTAGCATTACTTTTGGTATTGGCGTTAATTTAGAACAAACATGGTCATGGATTTTACATCAAAGAAAGTGGCCTGAAAAAAGATACATGAACTTTGGTAATCCTGGTTGTGGTATTGAAACATACTATAGAATGCTGAAGGCATATATTGGTATTGTTAAACCAGAATTAGTTGTGGTTACATATCCCTGGTCTAGTTCAAGAGCAGAGATGTTTGACCCAAAGATAGGTGACTGGAATGATCTATTCATGAGTGTACCGCAAGGATATCTGCTTATGATGATTAGAAACCAGAATAAAGATATGACTATGGAAGAGATGGATTGGTTTACAAGAATGTCTCTGTTCTCTAAAGAACCATCTATACTTCGTTATATGAAACATAAAGAAGCTATATCATGGATGTGTCATGAACAAGGTGCTAAGTTAGTTTGGCAGACACATAATGAAATGGCTACTGCTATTACTAAGACTAGAGTTAAAGTTAACTCTGCTCACTTTTGTGATTTTGCTAGAGATGGTATGCACCAAGGTCCAGCTAGTCACGATGCATTATCATATGAAATGGAGGATAAAATAGACGCATGTATGTCCAACATGAAATGATTAGATTGAATTTTGCAACAAAGCATGAAATGTTGCAAGTTGGTCAAAAACTAGTAGATAATCAGGTTGTTGTTATAAAGAACCAAAAAGATTTGAAGCCAGAAGATTTGCAAAGACTTTGTCATACAATAGGTGACTTAGAAGGATATACAGCAAAGCTAGAGTTGTATGATGATCCAAATAGTCCAGAAGCAAAAGAAGATTGGGCCAATAGGATTGAATCAGAATCACGAAGACAAAGATATAGAGACTATAGTGCTGCACCAGGAGTGATGAGAGTTACAGGTAAACTTATAGAAGGTAGACAGACAGGGTTCTTTGGACACGATAGAGAGTTAGATTGGCACTGTAACAAGGCGTCTAACCACCAGAGACACTCATATGTCACGCTCTACTCTGTTTATGGTAGCAAAGGTAGTAAGACTAGTTGGTTAAACATGGCAGACGCATATGATGATCTGCCACAAGAGAAGAAAGATTATTATGAGAAATTGGAAGTTATTTGCGGTCATAAGAGGGGCAATTATAGTGACGATGCTAGTTTCGTTGATCATATAAACCATGATGTGACATGGCCACTGGTACAAGAAAAGTATGGAAGAAAAGGTTTGTTCTTCCCATTCCATCAAGTATTTGAATTTCAACTTGGTTATGAATCTATAACAGGAGTTGACTTTGAGTCAGAAAAAGAGTATCTTAAAGAACACATACTTAAAGACAAGTATATGTATCATCATTATTGGGATGATGGCGACCTCGTGTTGTCGGATCAAGATATCACATTGCATAAAAGATGGACATATGATAGAATGTCGGATAGACTCATGTGGAGGCTAGCTCACGGAGTAGATAATGTATGACATACTTAGTAAACGAAAACTGCATAAAATGTAAACATACAGATTGTGTAGAAGTCTGTCCAGTTGATTGCTTTTATGAAGGAGAAAACTTTCTTGTAATCAATCCAGATGAATGTATTGATTGTGGTGTTTGTGAACCAGAATGTCCAGTAGATGCCATAGTACCAGATAGTAATCTTGAAGGAACTGAGTTAGAGTATTGGATGAACATCAATACAAAATATAGTGAAATCTGGCCACAGATTACAGAAAAGAAAGATCCACTGCCTGACCATGCAGAATGGGATGGAAAGCCAAACAAAAGAGAACTACTTTCAGAGGAACCAGGATAATGTCTAATCCATTTGATTATGTTAATGATATAAACCACAAGAAGAAGAACATTATGCGTGGTACTGATAATGATGAGCTTGCTGAGGCTGGATACATACCATACTTTGCAAATAAAGCATTATCTTACTTCCCTGACACCTTATTTGCTGCTAATCAAATGAATATGTATGGTGAGGCAGATAAACTTCTCCAATATGAATTTCTTCTAAATACTGTTAGATCCAAGAAGCGGTTTGCTAAATGGGTAAAGAATGATCAGCGAGAAGACTTAGAGATGGTGAAGTTATATTATGGTTATAGCAACAAGAAAGCTGAACAAGCTCTCAAGGTACTCTCCTCTGATCAACTTTCAAACATCAGAAACAAGATAATAAGAGGAACAACAGATGAGCGTAGGATCAATTGATTCTATGGTCGAGGTGGCTCTCACCCAGGATGAAGACTTTTTAAAAGTAAAAGAGACCTTAACAAGGATTGGTGTAGCATCTCGTAAGAATAGAGCACTTTATCAAAGTTGCCATATTCTCCATAAACAGCAAAAGTACTATATTGTACATTTCAAAGAACTATTTGCATTGGATGGTAAACCAACAAACTTTACAGATGAAGATGTAGCAAGACGTAACACGATTGCAAATCTTTTGAGTGAGTGGGGCCTTGTTGAACTACGCAACCCAGATCAAACTGCGGATCCAGTAGCTCCATTGAACCAAACAAAAATAATTCCATTTAAGGACAAGGATCAATGGGAGTTAGTACCTAAATATAACATAGGGAAAAAGCGTTGACTTTGTAGCGCAAAAGCCCTATATTATAGATGCGATGCCATGTTGGGTCGCACAACATAGAACTTGCTTGAAAGGAGTTCAACTATGGTAAACAGGCAATTATTTTCTTTTGATTTTAACGATCCTTTTTTCAAACACAGTGTTGGATTTGATAGACTATTCCATCAACTAGATGCAGTGAATAGAAACCATCAACTAGAATCCACTTATCCTCCATACAACATCATCAACACTGGTGATGAAACATTTTCAATAGAACTTGCAGTAGCAGGTTTTTCCAAAGAGGAGATAGATGTTGAAGTTAAGCAAAACGTCATCACTGTACGAGGTGAAAAGAAAGAAACCGAAGAGAAGGAAACCTTTGTTCATAAAGGGATTGGAACCAGAAAGTTCCAAAGAGCATTCACGTTGGCAGACTATGTTGAAGTCGTTGAAGGTGATCTCGTAAATGGAATCCTTGTTCTGAAGTTTGAAAGAAAAGTACCAGAAGCTATGAAGCCAAGAAAGATAGAATTAGGATTGAAAGAACAGAGTCCTAAGGAGAAAGAACTTCTGACTGAGTAGCTTATAAATAGGGGCAGATAAACTTCTGCCCCTAACATAAGGAAAAAACAATGGTAGATATGGTTAAACTAAGAACAACACTGGAAGAAGATGAAGGCAGAGTAGATGCTGTCTATTTGGATCATCTTGGTCTTCCTACGTTTGGTATAGGACATTTAATAACTGAGAGTGATCCTGAGCACAAATATTCAGTTGGAACAGCTGTAGCTCCTGAAAGAGTGTTTGAAGTTTTTGAAGAAGACTTGAAAGTTATTATCAGAGAAGCTGAAGGTATCTTTCCAGGATATTTTGAGTTACCAGAAGAAGTACAACAGATTCTAGCTAACATGATGTTCAATATGGGTGCTACAAGACTCAGTAAATTTGTAAAATTAAGATCAGCTGTTGCTGCTCATGACTGGGAAGAAGCTGCTGTTCAAATGAAAGACTCTAAATGGTACGAACAAGTAACCAAGCGAGCTGATCGTCTGATAGCAAGAATGGAAGCAGTTGCTGACGCATGAGTGATATTTCTCTTGATGCTGTGCAACCAATTGGATCTATACATCCTAAACTGGAAACAGGTTACTCTCACCAAGAGCAAACTGAGACAGGAACAAATCACATCTACACGGATGTTATAGAAACTGAAACTGGAAAGATAATAGGTGAAAAGGATACTATAGTACAGATCTATGATAGGTTTGGATTATTGTATGCGCCACCAGTAGTTGGTGGTTTAGTTGATTCGTCGGTATGACAGCTATCTAAAAAAGGTATAGGTAAGCCAAGAGTTTCCATACTAAATATTTATATCCATTAACAAGATATAGATAGGAAAGCTAATGTCATTAGGCAAATGGTTTATTGCATTCTGTAACTCTATTGCTATTGCTAGAGAAGCAGAAGCAAGACGAAGAATGAAAATGTACTGGAACGAGAACTATGATAAAGAGATTACTCAGTAAACTAATACCACAGCATGGCGATCTAGCCAAGCATCGAAAATACACAACAAAGTATCAAGATTTGTGTATGTAAAGTAGGGGGCTCCAAGCCCCCTTTTTTGTTATGGGCTGATAAATATATGTGTTGACTTTTATCAGTAAATGAGAGATACTACTAAGATGAAATTCTATACTGGCGCTTGGCTTTACAAGTCTAAAATACTCGTTGTGGGCTACGACAATGGACAAAGGTTCATTGACACCATACGGTATAAACCATATATGTTCGTTGAATCTAAAAACGGTAACACCGGATGGAAGACCATCAAAGGTAAACCTGTTGAGAGAATGGACTTTCCCAACATACATGAGAAGAGAGAGTTCTATAAGAGCTACAACAAGGTCTCTGGTTTCAACTTATATGGATTAACAAACGATCTATACACCTATCTCAACGATGCTTGGGAAGGTGAGCAAATAGACTATGATGTTAGTCTAATCAAAGCTCTTAACATTGATATTGAGGTTGCGGCTGATGAAGGGTTTCCTTCTATTGAGGAGGCAACTAAACCTGTGACTGCTGTCACTATGAAGATGATCAATGATGATAAGATATATGTGCTTGGTTGTGGTGAGTATGAAAACAATAATGAGAATGTTGTATATGTAAAGTGTGAGACTGAAGCTCATCTACTTAGAAAGTTTATAGACATTTGGAAGGCTTTGGATCCTGATGTTGTAACTGGATGGAACGTAGAGATGTTTGACGTTCCGTATATGGTTAACAGGATTACAAACATACTTGGGTTTGATGATGCACAAGAGATGAGTCCTTTTGGTATCATAAACGATAGAAGATTTGTTGTAAGTAGAACTGATGGTACAGAAGCTGTAAGACCTGATATCATTGGTGTTACTATTCTTGACTACTTGGTTATGTATCGTAAGTTTACATATGTACAACAAGAGTCATATAGATTGGATAACATAGCTTCTGTTGAGCTTGGTGAGAAGAAGTTGGATTACAGTGAGTATGATGGCTTACTTGGTTTGTATAAGAACAACTATCAGAAGTTTATTGACTATAATATCAAAGATGTTGAACTTGTTGACAAGCTAGAGAATAAACTTGGATTGCTTGAACTAGTATATGCTATCGCATACGATGGTAAGGTTAACTATGTTGATGCATACACATCTGTTCGTATGTGGGATATCATTATCCATAATCATTTGTGGCGTAAGAAGATTGTTATTCCTCAACTAGATGTTAGAGATAAAGAACGAAGAGTTGATGGTGCATATGTTAAAGATCCACAGACTGGTATGCATAAGTGGATAGTTTCATTTGACTTGAATAGTTTGTATCCTCATCTGATTATGCAGTATAACATTGGACCTGATACATTCCATGAGACTAAGCTACCTGTCTCTGTACAAGAGATTATAGATGGTCAATTAGACAATCATAGACATTATCTTGAAGAACATAATCTATCTTGTACTGGTTCTGGTGCAATGTATTCAAAAGATAAAAGAAGTTTCTTGGCTACTCTTATGGATAAGATGTATTCTGACCGAGTTGTATTCAAGAATAAGATGAACGAGTATAAGCAGAAGCAAGAAGATACTGGTGAGGACTATTCTGCAGAGATTGCTAAAGCTCACAACATGCAGATGGCTAAAAAGATTCAGCTTAACAGTGCTTATGGTGCTTTGGGTAACAACTACTTTAGATGGTTTGATGTAAGATATGCAGAGTCGATAACTCTATCTGGTCAGTTGTCTATTCGTTGGATGCAGAAGCATATCAATGAGTATCTAAACAAGACACTAAAGACAGATAATATAGACTATGTGATTGCTTGTGATACTGACTCTATGTACTTGACTCTTGATAAGATGGTAGAGAAAGTATTTGAAGGCAAGGATCCAAAACAATCAGAGATCATTGACTGGATGGATAAGGTTGCTGAACAAGTCTTTGAACCATTCATTGATAAGTGTTATCAACAACTAGCTGACCTCACAAATGCATATGAACAGAAGATGTTCATGAAGAGAGAAGCTCTTGCTGATAAAGGTATATGGACTGCTAAGAAAAGATATGCATTGCATGTTCATGATATGGAAGGTGTTAGGTTTAAGAAACCATACATGAAGATCCAAGGCATGGAGACTCAAAGGTCTTCTGTACCACAGATCTGTAGAGATAAGATGAAAGCTGCAATGCAGTTAATTATGACACAAGACGAGAAAGCTCTTGTGGAGTTTGTTGAAGACTTTAGAAAAGAGTTCAAGTCTAAGCCATTTGAGGATATTGCTTTTCCTAGAGGTGTTCGTGGAATAGATAAATATAAAAATAGTGTAACCCTTTATAATAAAGGAACACCAATACACGTACGAGGCGCCCTTGTATACAATTATCTACTCGAGCATCATGGTCTTGGTAATATATACAATCCTATATATGATGGTGACAAGATTAAGTTCTGTTATCTAAAGGTACCAAATCCAGGAAGAGAGAATGTGATTGCGGTATCAACAGGTCTCCCAGAAAAGTTTAACATGGAACGATACATTGACTTTGATACTCAGTTTGAGAAGTCATTCCTTGAACCAATGAGAACTGTCTGTGGTGCTATACAATGGAAGATGGAAAAAGGGCAAGCAACGTTGGAGGATTTTTTCTAATGGCAGTAAAACCAACCATGGACTTTGACTTTGGGTTCACAGCAATGGATGCTGATGAGCTTGATGCAGTCCAATCAGTAAAACAAGAGGCAGCAGTTTCTTCAAAAGAAGCGTTGTCTTTACAAGAGAAATGTGATACACTGTATAATATGATTCAGCCACTGCTGAACAACTTACAGAAGAACCCTGAGAAAGACTATATCTATTGGCCCAACCGAATGGAAAAGGTTGAGGCATTTGGAGATAGTTTGACTGCAGTTTATAAAGGATGATTGAATGAGTGACTTTTTTCGTAATCTAGCTGAAGACCTTAAAGATGAGGACACTAGTATTGCTGCAGACGGTATGGGTTCTGCAGAGTATACTGGTACTGTTGATACAGGATCATATATCTTGAATGCTGTAATGTCTGGTAGCATTTACGGAGGAGTACCTAATAATAAGATAACAGCTTTTGCTGGAGAAACTACTACTGGTAAGACTTTCTTTGCATTAGCTGTTGTAAAGCAATTTTTGATAGACAATCCTACTGGAGGTGTTGTCTACTATGATACTGAAGCTGCTGTCACTAAAGAGATGATGGAGAGCAGAGGTATTGATACACAAAGAATTATACTTAGTGAACCACAATCTATCCAGCAGTTTAGAACTCATGCTGTTAAAGTATTAGATGAGTATGAGAAGACTGCTGAAGGTAAACGACCTCCTATGATGATGGTTCTAGATTCCCTTGGCATACTCTCCTCAGAGAAAGAACTTGCTGACACTGCAGCAGGTAATGATACGAGAGATATGACTAAAGCTCAATTGATTCGAGGTACATTTAGAGTGTTGACTTTAAAGTTAGCTAAGCTGAAAGTACCTATGATAGTTACCAACCATGTCTATGAAGTAATTGGAAGTTATATTCCAATGAAAGAGATGGGTGGTGGTAGTGGACTTAAATATGCTGCTAGTACTATTGCATTCTTATCTAAGAAGAAAGAACGTGATGGTAAAGAAGTTGTTGGTAGTATCATTAAAGTCAAGATGTTTAAATCTAGATTGAGCAAGGAGAACCAAGAAGTTGAATGCTTACTTAACTATGACAAAGGCCTTGATAAGTACTATGGTCTTACAGAACTGGCTGTACAAGCTGGTGCCTGGACTACTTCAGCTAATAGAGTTGAAACCGCACAGGGTAAAGTATACCCTAAAGCTATCTTAAAAGAACCTGAGAAGTATTTTACACAAGATGTGTTAGATGCTGTTGAAGGATATGTAAAAAATAAGTTTAGTTATGGCGGAGAAGTAGATGATAGAACGGACGATACTGAACAGTCTGATTCAGAATGAGGATTATGTACGTAAGGTAATACCTTATCTTAAAGGTGATTACTTTCATGATCACGCAGATAAAACTGTCTATAATATTATATGTGAGTACTTTGATAAGTATAATAAACCACCTACAGTGGAAGCGATTAATGTTGAGCTGAGTAATAAGTCTAACTTATCGGAACAACAATACACTGCCGCTACTGAGTTGGTGCAAGGTTTTGAAGCAAACGATAATGATGAAGGATGGTTACTAGATGAGACAGAGAAGTTCTGCCAAGACAAAGCAGTATACAATGCCATTATGGAGTCAATTTCTATCATTGATGGCAAGACTGACAAGGGGAGGGGAGCACTCCCTACTATTTTATCTGATGCTCTTAGCGTTAGCTTTGACCCACATATCGGGCATGACTTCATAGATGATGCTGAGCAAAGATGGGAGTTCTATCATACTGAAGAAGTAAAGATAAAATTTGATCTTGAGTTAATGAATAAGATCACTAAGGGTGGTTTGTCTAAGAAGACCTTGAATATATGTCTTGCTGGTACTGGTGTTGGTAAGAGTATGTTTATGTGTCATTGTGCTGCTGCTAATCTTAGAGATCAAAAGAATGTGTTGTATATCACATTGGAGATGGCTGAAGAAAGAATTGCTGAACGTATTGATGCTAACATGATGAGTAGTACAATTGATGAAGTAAGAGGATACGAGAAAGAGGAATATGATAAGAAGATAAAGCGTATTGAGAATAATTATAAAGGTAAGATTGTTATCAAGGAGTATCCTACTACTGGAGCTGGATCTAATCACTTTAGATACTTGTTGCAGGAACTCAAGGTAAAGAAGAACTTTATACCTGATATCATCTATATTGATTATTTGAATATATGCATGTCTGCGAGGATTAAATATGGAGCAGGAGTCAATTCGTACACGTACATTAAAGCAATTGCAGAAGAGTTACGAGGCCTCGCTGTGGAATATGACGTGCCAATCGTCTCAGCGACACAAACCACAAGATCGGGCTACACGTCTAGTGACTTGGGGCTTGAAGACACCTCAGAGAGCTTCGGTCTTCCGGCCACTGCTGACTTTATGTTTGCGATTATTAGCACAGAAGAACTAGAGAACTTAAACCAGTTACTTGTTAAACAGTTAAAGAACAGATACAGTGATCCAGGTATGGATAAGAGATTTGTTCTAGGAGTTGATAGAGCAAAGATGACTCTATACGACACTGAGCAAAGTGCTCAGGATGATATCTTAGATGATGCTATCTTTGATGAGACACCAACTGGACAGGCAATGATTGACAAGTTTAAGGAGTTCGTATAGTGGCAAAATATTC
>Ga0098036_1000256_pt1 | contig 24918 bp, 33 predicted proteins | sample 4_EtaG_FD_77064 | JGI IMG/M metagenome (GOLD analysis project Ga0098036, IMG submission 77064) | Marine viral communities from the Subarctic Pacific Ocean - 4_ETSP_OMZ_AT15127 metaG | ecosystem: Environmental > Aquatic > Marine > Oceanic | place: Pacific Ocean | collected 2015-01-07 | reverse complement strand
GAGAAGGACTCGGAGAAGGACCGCCACCGGGTGCAGGTGCAGGACCGGGCGCAGGAGCAGGATTAGGAGAGGGACCACCACCGCCACCGCCACCGCCGGGTGCAGGAGCAGGATTAGGAGAACCGCCACCACCACCACCGCCACCGGGTGCAGGAGCAGGATTAGGAGAGGGACCACCGGGTGCGGCGGGTGAACCGGGGGGTGGTGTTGGTGCTGCCCCACCGGGACCGGGTGGCCCACCGGATCCTGAACCACTGGATGCAGGAGGAGGAGCAGGACCGGCACCAAGTGGAGGCGCAGAAGTAGGTGGAGGGCCGGGGTTTGGTAGTAAGGCACCAGTAGGAGGAATTGACGAAGAACCACCCGGCGAACCGCTATGTCCGGGTGCCGGTCCTGTCGCCATTGGTGCCATCGCTGTTGCTGCACCACTGGGCGCAGGTGCGGCAGGTGCGGCTGAATCAACGACACCATCACCGTCATTGTCACCGGGTAGTTTGACTCCTGCCTCTCTTAATCGGTTCATTTGACCTTCGGCAACAACCTTCTGTTTGGCTTGATTCACATATTCTTCTTGGCTTAATCCACCCTGATTTTTTCTTGAGCGGTCTGCGCCACCATGTTGAGCCATCGCATCGGCCCCTGCAAGACCTTGAAAATCTTGGTTGAGATTTTTATACTGACGTTTTGCCTGATTACCGGCTCTTGCTTCGGCAAATCCTTGTTTTTGATTTTGCCACCAATTTTTGACCCCGCCGGGTGCATCTGCCACTTTTGCTGCGGCATTTGCCATCATCCCTTTTTCAACGGCTTCTTGATGTTGCCGAAGGCGAATCATAGCCATTCGATCCGCGCCCATTTGTTGCATTCTTCTTCGGTTCATCTAAACGCCACCTTGAGTAATTGAACGTAATCGTGGGGCATTCCCGTCGATTTGGCTATTTCGCGCCAGTCGCCCCGACTATTTAACACAGTAACCACGTCAGACGCAGGACGTTGCACTTGCCCTGCCATCATGGAAATATGTGCCGTGTTAGAAATTGACATTGGGGTGGATGGTAATGCCTTTGTGATATTTTCATCCTTCAAGGCAATTTCCTTTTGGATGCTTTCTAACGCATTTTCGATGTCCTCTTTTCCGAACATACGACCAAGCGTGCCAACCCCATAACCAGTTCCATAAGCGAGTCGATCTGCCAAGCCTCTCCATCCCTGTCTAAATTGCGGCGGGCCGTCAATACGCTCGGTCGGATGGGCAGGAACCTCTTGAGTGTTGCGTAAATGAGAGGGTGTTGGAGGCAGAATGTTAGGGGGCACTTGACCCACCGGAACAGGTTGTGGAGGGGGTCTTTGGGGCACAGGAGGGGGTGTTGGTGCTTGAGGAACGGGAACAGGGGCAGGTGCCGGTGCGGGCGCAGCCGGTCTTGGTGCAGGTGCAGCCGGTCTTGGTGCAGGTGCAGCCGGTCTTGGTGCAGGGGCGGGCGCAGGTGCCAATGATGGTTCGGGCGTTGGTGTAGGTGCAGGAGGGGCTGCTCTCGGTGCCGGTGCAGGCGCAGCCGGACAAACGATTGCCCCTTCTCCCATACCCGGAGGCAGTGCCGCCTGTCCTCCACCGTGTTTCGATTGAATGCCCGGATGTTGTGCTTGAAGCCAACGCACGAATCCATTCTTCAAGCGTTCTCCTCTCTTTTTTCCGTGTCCTTTTCCATACGCCATCACTTCTTCAATTGGGGGTGCTTCGACACCGTAATGGTCAGCCATTGTCTGAAGAACCGAATTGCCGTAGTGGTCGAAATTCAATCCCAAGTATTTGTGCTGCTGTGCGGTGAAATCTTCCGGCGTGAACCATTGTGAAGCGAGGCTCGATGGTGCCGGTGCTACTTGTTGTGCATCCACCGCCCCTTCTGCAACATCTGGATCGTCAGCAACACCCGCACCCGGATTGAAATGCCGAACACCGTGAATAGATTGAATGGGTTTTACACCTTGAGGGGTATGGTTGCGAAGGACACTATGTCCCAACCATGCTTGTTTGATGGCTTCAGGGGTCAGGGTTCCATTTGCTACGGAATAACCCTGCACCTTCACCATATTATCGATCAGGTCATAAATTGCATTTTTCGCTTCAAAATTGATATAGACGGAACCGGGCCGAACCATGCTCGCATCAATGCTTTCGCTTGTATCGCCAGTATGTCCTTGACGCTCGCGTTCTTGCTTCAATCCTTCTTGATATGGGCGTGCCCATGATTCATTGAATTTATTTTCCTGACCACGATTGCCCACACGAATATGCGCTTGGCCTGTTTGTCGATTAAATTGCCACGGGGATTTTTCATTCATTGGACCCCAAACGCCTTCCCGCCACTGTTGTTCAACAATCATGTTGCCCATATCATCAGCAAATGGTTCCGGTAATCCCTGTGGGGCTTTGGAATCTTTGCCGTGGAATGCGTCATCGTTGCGCTGTTCATCCCAAATTGCGTTTTGATTACGCACAGCCTGATTGATGGTTGGGGCACCTGCATTGATAGCACGGCGTAGTGCCTGTTTGTAATTCTCCTCCAAACCGGGTTTTGGCCCTGCATGGATAATCACTGCATCCTCTTGGCTGACCAATCCTTGATAGATTGCCTCATAGACAGCATCGGCTTCGACACCGACCATGTAATCTCCCGTAACGTCCTCCATTGGACGAGGAAATGGGCCGAGTCCGTTTTCATCAGTGAGGCCCAACAATTGTTGAATCAATTCATCCCAGTCATAAACGCCCATTCCCTTGTTAATGAGCGTGCAATCTTCAATGATTGACCACGGGCTTTGTTGCGAATAACCAATGATCATGATTCTTCACCGCCGGGTTTTGGGGGTATTTTCCATCCACCTTCGGGGGGTTCGACGGGTTCACCTTGAAATTCGCTTAGGTCGATATTGTGCCGGTCTGCAAACATCTCTAACAACGCATTCATGGATGCCTCTTCCGGCACGTCGCCCCAATCTCCGGCCAAATCTTTTTTGGCGACAATTCGTATGGCTTCGATAACATTCATTCCTCGATCCACCAATTGTTCCACTTTCGTGACCGCATCTGCCAAAAGCGATTTGACCCCACCTTTCACAACGAGCCAACCCGACTGGAATGCTTCGCTCATCAGTAGCCCTCTCCAAAATGTTCATCACAATTAGAACAAACCCAAAAGTTTTCCTCATCGGGTTCTTGTTTATCGCCTTCAAACAGATACCCTTTATTGCACAAATGGCACTTATTTGGCTCATCCTCTTTCACCACAGCCCAACCTATGCGGAATGCTTGACTTTTGACGATATTCCAACTACCAAATTCTTGTTGTAACTTTTGCTCTAAAGCACTTTCAATGGCTTCATGTGTCTTTTCGGCAACATTGAGGGTAACGTGTTGTCCCTTCTTGCCGCCATAATCGACTGATACTGTAACTTCGGTCATCGCTTCCCTGCCCCCGCTGCGCCCGCTGCGGGCATAATGGAAGTATCCACAAATTCATACCCTTTGAGATTCTTAGTGCCGCCAGTGGGACAACTGTTCTTCTCCTCACTGGCTTGTGCGCCGCGTTTCGCCTCTTCACCCAATTCCGGCCCGCTCTTTGACAAGCGTTCAACAGCCGTGATTAACTTCTTCAATTCGCGCTTGATACTGTGCAATTCAGCCTGACTAATCTTGCTACTGCGTGCCCGCGATTCCATCGTCGCCGCTTTCGCAAGCAACATCTTCAACGGGTCGCCACCCAATGGATCGTGCAATAACGAACCTTCTCGTTCTGCGCTTTTCGGCTTCTTGAATTTGGTGCCTTTACTGGAAGATGATTGAGAAGGTAATTTGGTGCCCTTTCCACCCATACCGATGGTTTGCACCTTTCCTTTGATACCTCGCGTATCACGGTGGTGGGTCATATCACGGGGTAATGCCCCTTGTTGGCGGGCCATTCGCTCATTCGCTAATTTGCGTTGATATGCGACTGGATCACGAATTCGTAGTGGAACATCCTTTGAACGTGGGTTTCCACCCATCATTCGACGTTGTGAAAATGCTTGGCGTTTGGTGCCTCTATCCACATTCTGTTCAGCAGCGGCAGCACGTCGAGCAGTCATTCCTTTGATGTCACGACTGCCTCGTCGCTTCTTGCCTCGCTTCATTTCACGCTTCTTCTCACGCTTGCGCTTCCGTTTGGATGTGCGCTCATCTTCGTCGGACTCTTCGTCCTCTTCGTATTTGCGCCCACGCTTCTTGCGCTTCTTGGCTTTGAGAATATCAGAAATGAATGTTGGGCCTTCTTGAGAGGCATTTTTGTCCCGCCAATCTTCCATATCCTCTTCACGGGCTGTAAATGTGCCTTCACCATGTGGTGGGACATAGTGCTTAACAGGCGGTGCGCCTTCCTTTGAATGGGCGATTGCGTCTATGAATTGCGAATGTTTTTCAGGATTCGGCACAAACCACGAAGCATCGTCTAACAGATTTGTTCCTTCAACATGGCCCATCTGATTATCTATCCTTGCAGCCAATTCCTTGTATCCTTTGTCACTTAGACTGGGTGGCGAACCACTTGTTCTTCTCGATCTGTCAATTAAATTGTCAAAGGAATGGTCGCCAAAAAATGTCATTGGGACATCGCGGAAAGCACCACCAAATTCTTCACTGCCAATTTCGCCAAGATTTCCTGTATCTTTAACAGGGGGCACAATCAACATATTTGGACGACCCGGCATCTTATCTTCCGCCCAATTATCGTATTCTTCTTGCAGAAATTCTGCGGCATTTTCAATCGGTTCTTCTTCGTCATCTTTCATCAAAGACCAAACGTCCTCAAACGCTTCTTCTTTGCTTCGACCAAACAACAAGCCCGGTCCTTCTCGACGCACAGGGCCACTATGTGCCCCTGCTGAAATGCCTATGCCGCTTGAAGCATGGCCCATATCAACGCCCATAGCAGATTCATAGAGTTCACCTTCAACGTCAGTGGTGGGTGAGCGGGATAGTGTTTCCTCAATTTCTTCGGGCTTGACGGATATGTGGGGGATTTCCCCATTCATATCTTTGAGAGCCTTCTCTCGACGCTTCTTTGGGTCGATCTGTGTTCGGAATTCTTCAGTCGATGTTCCTTGCTGACTGTGATGTGACAAGCCATCTGAATTCTCATTTGGGTTCACGTCATAGTCGCCAACCATCTCACGGGGGCGATGCCCGCCCATGAATTCCTGAACACGGGGGGTCCACTGGTCAAGGCCACGGGGATTGGCACTGGGCATCTTCAAGCCCTCGTCATTTTTGTTGGCAAACAGCCCTTATCGCATTCGCAATCAGTTTTGAGATTGCCTTTTTCGTCACGCACTAATTGAATATGCTCTCGGCCATTACATTGTAGTTTGCCTTTCACGACAGACCAACCTGTGCGGAATGCTCGGTCATGTGACTTTGGACCCAATGGATATTCAGGCTGTGATGGTTTTTTGGTTTTCGGCACAAATTTTGGTTTGCTGCCGGGGAATTTTTGTTCCTCTCCTTCATCCAATATCTCGGTAGGTTGAGGGGGCGGGGAAGTGATCTTCTTTGTTTTACCCATTATCGTGGCCCCCTCAAACGATTGTAGGCTTCAGATACCCTCATTGGCAAAGAAGCATACCATTGAGCCAACATTGGTGTGCGGGCATAAGAACGTGATAGTGGTTTGAATGAATTGGCTAATTCACGGATGAAGGCATCGGCCTCCTCTCGGCTTGAAGGAGGAATTGCCTTCCTTAGATCGTTGAACGCCAATCGCATGAGCATGATTGAGCCGTATGATTTGCCCGCGCATTCTTCTTGTGTTTCCAGTCCGAAAGCATCCATTCCTTCTTTCCAAACCGTAACGACTTCTTCCAACGCATCACACAATTCCGCTGCATCTTCCAAAGTGAACACTTCATTGTCGCCGTGAATTAGTGGCGCATAGCCGGTGTCCTTGAGCATCAAGGCGGGGATGGTCTGATAGCCTCGGTCAGTCATGCTTCTGACCCCCATTCACAGTATTTACATTGTTTCGGGTTCTTTGGTTTCAGCCATTTTGTTTCACCCGTTGTATCATATAACTCATCATCAATGTGCGACCACCCGAAATCATCAGGATCACGCATTTCACCACAAGTAGGACATTCTTTTTCACTTTTCACCACAGACCAACCTGTGTGGAATGCTCGGTCATTGGATGCTACTTTTTGAGAACGAGTATGACCTTCTTCTGTGCCGTCTATCATGGCGTTGCGGCAATCATCACAATAGGGTGGCCTGAAATTGTATTCGGGAACAAATCTCGTTCCACAACCTTTACAGGGGCCATCCGTCATTTCGCTTTCCTCAACCATCTTCAAGCACCCCCGCTTCGGCCAATGCCGCCCTCAAGATTCGCCATTCATCGGGTGCCTTCTCGGAGAAGTGGGCTTGAATGACAGTCAAGACGTTCACCTTTTCATTCGATCCGATTGCTTCGGCTCTCTCAAGATATTCGCCAACGTCAGACAATGTGTCACGGATTTCACGGTGCAATTTCACAGCCGTGTCGAGTCCTTTGTAATCGAGCATTCCTGCTTCGGCCTGTTCTTCTCGCAGCAAATCCACATGGTCGTTGAATAGATTGTTCAATCGCTGAAGGTTGTTTTGCGTTTGACTCATTGTAGCATGAACGCTGTCAAGGGCCACTGGAAGGACTTCAAGGGCCACCTGACGCTGAATGACTGGCTTCGTGTGTTCCTCCATGTGCAGTGAGAGGGCTTCAGACGATATTTCCAAATCCTCCACCATAGCATCCATTGGAACGAGATGATTCAAAATGGCCTCTTCGATATTTGCACGTTCAGGGTGGGTGCATAGTGGGCATTCGGAATTGCTGTTATTGTGATAATCACCTGCGTGCCTCCTCATGTGGCGATGGGCAGTGCCTTCTGCCCATGATTGTTTGCCGTCCAAATCCTCAACATCGAGAAGGCTGACGCGCACCTGTTGTTCATACTGATCCCGCTTGGGATGTTGGCAGAACGGACAGTTCTGCCGAGTCTTACGACCAACCATTATAACGGCGCAACGGGTTATCGTTTATGGGTCTTATCGTTTGCGCGGCTATGAACGGCGCAATACGCCTTATTTTGCTGCTTACGGTTTTTGCATCTATTCCCTGCTTTCGTTATGCCTTTGCACCTGCGCGGTTCGTGGTCTATCACAGGCATTTGTGGTTCAGGCATAGAAGCCATGAAGCGACGATATTTCCAATCGTCAATACCGAAAGGCGGCATACTGCCGGATCGCCAACGTAGCCGTCAAAATCATTCCAAAGAACATCGCCATCATTTCACCTGTTCCCATTTCCCTTCCCTTCCAAATCAGAAGAGTCATTGAAAATAGCATGAATGCAATAATGAATATCATTGTCGCACTTTCGACCAACATTTTTCGTGGGCTGAATAAACCCAATGTGGTTGATGAGATCGATACTTCGCCTTGCACAGCATTTTCCTGTTGATTTTGTTCCATTATTTCACCTTCATAATACAGCCGCGCCCGTAGCGGCATAACCCATACCCTTGCCCATAGTAGCACCAAAGCCACCTTGACCTTGAACCGCATTACCCATCAATCCACCAAGCATACTTCCGAAGAATCCGGGTTGGTTGGTTTGCATTTGATTCATCATTGTGCCTTGCTGATGTGCTGCAAGGAACATTTGAATTTGCTGTTGATTGTTATTGAGGACATTTTGGGCCGCACCCTGAACCTTCTGCAAAGTCAAAGCGAGATTTTCAGGTGACATTGTGGCTAAATCGCTCGGCAACGAACCTGCATCTAACTTCATCACACCTTCTTCCACTTTGAATGTCACGTTATTGAAGAATTCTTTGATTGATAACATCATAATTTCACCCACCAAGTCCATAACAAGAGCCATATTCTGCGTGATTACGAATTGTGACACTGGGTCATATAGCGACAATAATTGTGATGTTGCGAGGACTGGATCGTTAGCAGCCTGTTGCATCATTGGGTTCTGTGACTGTTGCATCATACCGAGTCCACCCATAGCAGCAGGTGGCCCTGCACCCCACGCTTGCTGTTGTGCATAGGGGTTCGATTGTGCCGCCAATGATGGCGCACCAAATTGCTGTGCGGGCTGTTGTTTATTTCCTCCAAATCCAAAAAATCCCATTTTTTTCACCTTCCTTATTGCTGTATCATTCCTTCTTGTGGTGTTATTTGCTGCATCGTTGGTGCTAAATCAACCATCGGTGCTTGTTGTGGATTTGTCATTTGTTCTAATTGTAATGCTCGCATATCAAATGTCACAGTCACCAAATCAGCAACCCCAGTCACGGGGTTTGGATGCTGCGTGAGCGTTACGCCTTTTGAGTATTGTGCGTCTTTCTGTATCATTTGGAAGAAGGGGCCATATTTCGCCAATGATTCAGGGGTCGATCTATTCTTCGCCCTTGAAGAACCCAACAATGGCACTTTCAGGAATCGTGTGCCCTTCGACACAATCTTTCCAAATCCTTCTTGTTCCATATCCCGTTCCTCCAACATACACCGTAGTGTGTGATAAATGTGTAAATGAGCAGGACAAAGGGTGCTACTCATTTCATCTCCATGATCACCATGTGTGCGGGCATGGGGCTTATTGGCTTGTCCTGTATCTTCATTGAACCAATAAATGTCAGCCAATGAAAGACCCGTTCTTTCATCCACAATATGAGAATACGCATTATCACCTTCAAGGAACCTGCGAACATCCACACCACAACAAGCGCATTCATGTGTAGCATTGTAACGATAGATTTTGAAGAATCCGAGATTGTAATTGGGAGGGCGTAATGCCTTACGCAATTTTTTGATGTTCTTTTTGCGTGCTTTCATTGGGTTTTTCGGGTTCGATACCAATTTCAATTCGACTGTGGGGATCAACGCTTCTTGTTCCACCCCACCTGTCGAACCTGCACTTGCCATTTCTGCTCGTTGCTGCGCTTTCAGTAATGCGACATCAACGCCTGTGTGAGCCGAAAGCATCATCAATTCTTGGTCCGAAAGACCGTTTAAGGACATCCCGCCACCACCAAAAGGGTTCAGTCGCATAAATCCTGTGAGGACTGACAGGATGAAAAGGGTTCCGGCTCAAATCATACGAATGGTGTTGATTGCCATACGTTCAACATTTAGGCCGTATTGGGCGGCGATTGCTTCCACATTTGTGGCTACTGCGGCCCTTCTCAAACGGCGCATATCCTCTTGGAATGGTCGAACCATGATATGTTGTCGTTTAAGGCCCATATCCCAAATCGTCTGACATTCACGCGACCACCATAAATCCATCTTGTTTAACACCAAACACACCACTTTTGGTTTGTATTTTTTCGCCTTTTTCCTCATGGATCGACTAAACGTGCTTGGGAATTTATGATTGACGATAATGTCAGTCAAGTAACGAAAACCGGCCACTGCGTCTTGAAGTGCTACTTGACTTTCTGCTATGCGGTGATCGACCACATAGAACGCAACAGATACATTACGCTTCACCATATCTTCAGCCCACATATTCCAGTATTGCTGTTGCCCGCCTATGTCCCGCGATTGAATAGGGAGGCGTTCTCCTTCCCATCGAACCTGTTTTTTGGTCGCATGGGGCATTTGAAATGCGCCATTCTTGACTGGATGAGTGGTTCGCAATTCATGGGGGATAGGGTCAAGATCGCCGGGAACCGTCAAGTATTGGTCAAGGGTGGTCTTTCCTGCCATTGTTGGCCCGTATATGCCAATCTTATGTGGTCGTATGACACGGTAAATGTAATTGGCTATTTGGGCTGAACCCAATAGCAAATGACCGGCAAACACCCATGACATCGCATATCATCTTCCCCGAATCCAATTCCAAACACTTTCGGGATTAACGTCAAGGAATAGATCGAAAGCAAGCAAGGCGAAAAACGCAATTGCGATACCGCTTAGAAATCCTAAAATCGTCTTGATTGTGTTTGTTGCGCGTTCCAATTTCCGGTCATAAGCGTTTTCAGCGAGGATATTAGCCATCGCTTCGGCTTGTCGTTCTTGTGCGGTATTGAAAGGCCACATGGAATCCCCTCAATATCTCCCGTTCTATTCACCGTTATTGCTGTTGTCCTCAACCCCATTTTGTTCAGGGGTGTTAGGAAGGCCAAATGTGCTTGCGTCTTGGCGTTGCACAGGGCCGGTTGCTAATTGCTGCCCGTATTCCCGATAATTTTGCATCATCTGATCCTTACGCAGACGGCGTTCTTGAAGGCGTTGTTGGTTGCGATGCCACTTGTCATAGCGTGCTTCTTGTGAGAATTCAGCCCGCATTGATAGACTATCGCGGATTCCACCCACATGGAACAGAACCATTGAAAGGCATAGAAATCCGAATGCAACCAGTCCATACTGGGCACCCATTTCACCGGGGCCGGAATCCGGCAGATACCAACCCATGTGCGATATTGCGACCGCAACGCCTGTCAAAAGCGACTGCCATAGTAGCATAGCAATCAAATTTATGTCAATTCGGTTATGATCTTCGCCATATCGTGGCTGCTGACCCATCATCGGTCTTTGTGGTTGTTGCATTTCTATTCACCTTCCTTCCCCTTGAAGTATTGTTCCAAGACGAAATTCACGAATGACGACTTGGACTCACGACCTCTCGCCGCTTCCATTTTGGCGAAAAGGTCGTCGGCCATTACCACTGATACATGGCGGCTCATGGGGCTTCCCACAAGTGTTAGGGCTATGAAGGTTGGGATTAAACCTCATCATCTTCTTCATTTTGGCCCAAACCTAACATTTCCCATATTCCGGTCATGTAATCATCGGTGCCGCCCACCCCTTCTGTGTAAGAATCAGCCATTTGTTGCTCATGGCGGCGCACTTGTGGATCGGGATGGGTGCCCGGATTAGTAAGCAAACCTTTCATTTCATCCGCTTCAAGGCCGAATTTATCCATCATCCATGCGATATACAGCATCCGATTTTGCCTTGCTTCCTCCATTCGTTGTTGAGCGAACCAATCTCTCAAATGGGGTTGCTCTCCTTCGGGAAGATTACGCCATGCGTTCAGTGAACCAACCATACCTTGCATCATATCAAGAATGCCTTCTTCTCCTTCAGACGCTTCTTCCGCCGGGTCGGGCACTGGGTGATAACCAACACCATATCGCTCACGGGCTGACATTTCCCATAGAGGGATTGTGTATTCGTGACCACCAAGTCTGCCATTCTGCATATACGCATGGGCTGTTGGCTTCAAATGAGCATTAGCGGGCTGACGAAAACCGGGGGCATACTCACCTTCTTCTGTATATTGAATCGCGTGACCCAAACAAATGGGCTTATCCAAATAGGCATCACAACTCGGACAATGATAGACTGGCTCACCCCTCATCGCCGCTTCATACGCTTCCGTGGCATTGTAAGGGTAATTCCCGTTGTCCTCGGGATCATCACGGGGGTTGAAAGAAGGGCGTTGGTCTTTCAACAATTGAAAAATATCAGTCAGTTATCCACCCCAAGTGCCTTCACCAACATACCGGCCAATGCCTCAAGCGTTTCGTAGCGGTTCTCGCTATACATCAGACCCCCCCCTGTTTCAGCACAGCCCACCCATATTCAAATGCGTTTTGGGGTTCGCTGAATCGAAATAGCCCTTCGTCCTCTTCCTCTTCATAGTCAGGGATGAATCCTGTGAACCCGAACCGTTCCAATACTTCCAGTGGGTCTAAACCTTCAATGTTGCCAACCGCCACCATTTCGGGCTTATCAACCGCTTTGCCTTTAGCGGCTGAAGCGTCCTTGCGAGTCATAATTTGAGGGTCCAATCCTATGTCAGCATAACGTCCTGCGACATCTGCGCTATCAAAGGCAACAAGGGGTTGCCCTTCTTCCAAGCGTTCTTGTAATTCGCGTAAGTAAGATTGTAATGCGAAATTGCCTGAATAGACCGAAGGCTCATTTTCGTAAGGAGGATCGGAAGCCAAAAGCGAATTTAGGTCAATATCCCATTCCCTCAATGCTTCTGTCGCATCCCCTTGTCGCAATTCAGCATTCTCAAACAATGCAGCAAATCTTGAAAGATCGTCGGTTTGACCACGCTGAAAAGGTGCAAGATCACCTGACGGATTATTATTCAGCCCTGTAATTTCACGCACGCCTCCTTGAAAGCCTGTTTTTTTGTTCTTGTAGTAAATTTTGGCGAAAGCCTCGCGCATTTCAGGGGTCATATCATCAAGTTCCAATCCCTGCATTATCTGAAGCAAAAAATCATTCAAAGAACCTTCATGGGGGATTTCGCCCCGACGAACAGGTGTTATGGTTGCCCCTCGTATTTCATCCATCCACCGTTTCTTATCCATCGGTCCTTCATCAAAAGGAACCTTGAAGTTACCTCTTTTCACATGGTCTGTCAAATTGTGAAGTCCTTTTGACCATTCATTCATTTGCACTTTACCGGGTGCCTGAAGGCCCGCCTGAAAACCACCCGGACCACTGGCGGGGTCTTGTAATCCTGTTGTTCCTGCCTGATTAGCGAAATACCGCATAATGGCGTTGTAATGTGGCTTGTTTTTATTCCCCGGATGCTTGACATACCCTGCCTCGGTTGGGTCATCAGGATTCACCATCAGTTATCCCCCCAATCAATTTCATTTAACCATGCGGGAATTTCATGTGGCTGTGCTTGTCGGAGGGAAGGCGGGGCATTCTGCGATAACCGTAACTCGCGTTGTGCCCTGCTGACCAATTCGCGCATTTGCGCCATAGTAAGGGGTGAACCCCCTTCCTGCATACCACTCAATGTCTGTGTTATAGGAATGGTGGTGGTAGGTTGTTTTGGAAGAAGTGTCGTTCCTTCGGGAATCGACATCTCTTGGTAGCCTTGATGGGGATAGCGAGCGTCTGATGACCTCCAATCCGTGCTTTGAACGGGACGATGAACGATGTCATCAATTCTCAAATCATGGGGTATGTCTTGTGCATTCATCTGTCGAGATAATGCTTGCATGGTTGCCAACCCACCCGGACTGCTTCTTGATTCAGCCAATCTTCCGGTGTTTTCCAACAATGCAGCCAATACCGATTGTCCTAACCCCTGTCCTTGATACAACGGGTTCACATCGATCATTGGCCCCATTCCAGTGGCCCCGATGCTTCCTGATGCAACACCCGTCCTCTTCCTTCCCGAATCTCGTAATTCATCGAGAAATCCAAGCATTGGATCACGACTCAAGGCTGCATATTGTTTTCGCCAATCTTCGCCTAAGCCCTCCATGTTCGTTCGGACCTCCTCGGCAGTAAATGGCCTTCCGGCTTGTTGCCGAACCATATCATTCAATTGATCAATGTGCCCGACATTGACATCACCCCGATAATGCAAGTAGTCACGGGGATCTTCATCAGCCACACCCATTTCGGCCAATGTTTCATAATACTCGTCATCACTGTCGAAATCATCTCGATTGATTCCTAAATCTTCGGCTGTTTCGTAATAGTGTTCCCCGCGAGCGTAATCCTCCAAAGTCGGACTCGATTCGATATGTCGTATGGCTTCGTTGATTGGGAGATGGCCTTCTATGCCTAAACCTGCCCCCACCCCCATTCTTCTATCCAACAACCCACTGTATGTCTGATGAGGAATCAAAGTTCGGTGATACTGGAAATTGTCAGGGCCAATGTGTTTCAACACGGCATCCCAACCGGCTTCAAACGGATCGGCGGAGGCATAGAAGCCCAAGTCATCGTCACCTGTGCCGCTTCCGGGCGTCACTGGCAATCTTTCCTCCGAGCAACCATCCCAAGCATCAAGCACCCTGCGAGCAAGAAAATCTTCCCATGTATAATTTGAGCGTGGGCTATTCGGGTTCATGCCCTCACGGGGAGGATTTCGCCTATTGCTACCACCCGGATGTTGCACCACAGAATATCCTTGACCATCAAACCTGCCTTCTAATGATTGTCTAAATTCTTCGCAACTCATGGCATCATAGGATTCTAAAATCCAAACGCCACCTTCGGGGTCATTGGTGTAACGCTCACCCCATGCTTCAGCCAATTCATCACGCCACATCTCCCTTGCTTCACCACAACAGGGGTCATTCCCCATATCCACGTCAGGCTCTATGTCCGTTTCAGCGGGCGGTGTCACCTGCACATCTTCACCACCGCTCATTCCACGTTCGCGCATAAGGCGTTCCAAATCGACTTCTTCCTGCCATTGTTCAGTATCCCACTTCTGAATGGCCCCCCATCCGGCGTCGAATGGGTCTGATGAGGCAGTGAAGTCATCCGGTCCTTCGGGTAAATCTTCTTGACGCCAATGCACATCAGGATTGTATTCGTATCCCATCAATTGTTGTTCCTTTGTATAGGGCAATTTTCCACTAATCCTGTGTTGTTCAAGGCACTGCAAACATCCACTTGGATGATGTTGTTTGATACCTTTTGCTTCACGCATAGATTTGATATGTGGGGCCATTTCAGCATTTTCGCCTAATGATTCAAGGGAGGGGTTGTTTGCAGTTATTGGTGAATGACAATCACCACAGATGACTGGTATATCTGAATTGTAACCACACCAGTGATGAGTAGTCCCATCTGATTCAAAATAACCCTGTGTGCCTCCACAGGTAGGGCAAGGAGAAGATGCAAAGTATGTCACTACTTTGTCTAACTCTTCATCATACTCGGTATATGTCCCTTCTTGACCACCAAATTCCACCCATTCTTCATCGGCTTCGTTGTATTTCAACAGCCGAAATGCGGCTTCTATTGGATAGCGCACGCTCGGCATTGTCTAAAGCGCAGCGGTGATTAGATGAAAACCATTCCGCTTCGCATCGATCCAAACCACCCCTTTGGTGCATCCAAAACACGACACCAAAGGTTTGTCAGGACTGTTAGGCATGAAAGGGTTGATAGGGTAGTTCGGCACGCCGAGGGTTGAGAGCCATGCACCCAAACGCCAATCAGCCAATTTTTATTCTGAAAGAAGGAACCGAACGTAATCACGGACGGGCCGCACAATCAAACAACATCGCAGCAGCAAAAGCCGTTGCTGAAGCCGTTCGGACCACACTTGGGCCAAAAGGCATGGATAAGATGCTCGTTGATGAAGGCGGCGACGTGATCGTCACCAACGATGGGGCCACCATTCTTCGTGAGATGGATATTGATCATCCGGCGGCGAAGATGATTATTGACGTAGCCAAGACCCAAGAGCAGGAATGCTACGATGGAACCACTACTGCTGTTATCCTCGCGGGTGAATTGCTGAAGCAATCTGAAGAATTGATTTCGCAGAACATTCACCCAACCACCATTTGCCGCGCTTATCGCCAAGCAGGGAACATTGTGCAAGAAGTAATCAAGGCCCACGCTCTTGACAGCACCAAAGTGCTACACCAAGTGGCTGTGACTTCCCTCACTGGCAAATCTGCCGGTCTAATGAAGGGCTATCTCGGAGATATTTGCGTGGAAGTGGTGCATAATCTCTCCAAAGGCGGAAAAGTCAATTTGGAACACATCAATGTCGTGAAAGCCGTTGGTGGCGAGGCATTCGACAGTGAATTGGTTCAGGGCGTCATTATTGACAAAGAACGCTGTCATGGCTCTATGCCGGACGGTCACGCCGCCCCCGGCAAGGTTCTCCTCATTGATTTCCCACTTCAAGTGAAAACAACCGAAATGGACGCCAATATCCAAATCACCGATCCGAACCAAATCACCGCCTTCTTGGAACAGGAGGAAAATTACCTTCGGCAATTGGTGGATGCTATCGTCGCTGTGGAGGCTGATGTGTTGGTTTGTCAAAAGGAAATTGATGACCTCGCCAAGCATTATCTTGCCAAAGCAGGTATTTTTGCTCTTGAGAAGGTCAAGAAGTCCGATATGGACTCTCTCGCACGCGCTACTGGTGGAGCAATCATCACCAACCTTGACGATGCCGCAGATTCCCTCGGGCAATTCGGTGACGTGCAAGAGCGAAAGATTGGTGAATTGCCTATGACGTTCTTCACTACACCGTCCAGTTTGGCAGTTACCCTTCTCCTTCGTGGTGGAACAGCCGCATTCGTGGATGAAATCGAACGTGCATTCGATGATGCAGTCGGCGTTGTCGCTGTGGCCTTTGAGGACGGACAGGTTCTCACTGGTGGTGGTTCGATTTACGCGGCTTTGAGCCGTGAAATCAATGACGCGGCGAAAATGGAGGCAGGTCGAGAGCGAATGGCTATGGAATCCTTCGCCCAAGCCCTTGAAATCATTCCTCGCACATTGGCGGAGAATGCCGGACTCGATCCAGTGGACGAAATGATGGCTCTAAGAGCCGCGCACAATGAAGCGTCCACTTCAATTGGAATCAATGTCGAAGAGGGCGGATTGGCTGATATGCTCGGTTTGGGCGTCTATGAGCCGGTTCGGGTGGTGTCCCAAGCCCTCAAGTCGGCTATTGAGGCTGCAATTATGATTCTGCGTATTGATGACGTGATTTCATCACGGAAGGCCGGTCCCCAGTGATGGGTCTTGTTCCAACGCATTTGCTCTTGCTCGTCTGCCTCGCCATTCCCGTATGGCTTGAAGGGCCACTGGGTCGTCCATTGTGAATTTATTCCCACCTGTTGCTTGACGGGCTTCAGCGAACATATCTTTCATTCTTTCATTGAATAAAGGCTCATAATCTCCCAATGTGCTTTGAGTCAATAATTGAATTATTTGTTGTATAGGGCTTTCAGTGGAACCTGCAATCGCACCATACTCATGGCCGAGATTGTAAATTCGATTGTCACCAAAAGCCGCTTCGGGGGTGCTGAAGCCTATATCGCGGAAAATAGGTTCCAATGCGCTGTGTAATGCTTCATGTTGCCCTGTCGATGAAATTCTTTTGATTGCTAAATCTATTTCATCATCTGTCATTTCCCGTTCTGCCGGATCGTCAGGGTGAATACCCATAATCTGATTCAGAATTGTTCCAACATATACATCGGATGGGACAGTCCGTGAACCCAACCACGATTGACCTTCGGTAGCATCGCCGGACCAATGCTCATCATCAAAGTCCTGACCTGTTTCCTGTGACCAATCAAGACGTTGGGTTTCGCCCAACATAGGGATTTTTGCCTTTACGACATCCCACGCTTGGTCGAATGCGGTCATTGTGACTCACCCCACGGGCCATAGTGTTCATTCTGCATCATCAATTCAAGCATTTGGTCTTGGTCATAAGATTGCATGGTGTTTTCGTCAGCGCGTGCATACATCCTTTCATACAACGCACGGGGTATATCCTCCCATTTGTCACCAAGATCTCGCGCATACATCGGATCGTGAACCCATTCCATCATAGGTTGTTGCCCCTTGTAGTAATCGGGTAACATATCCGGTGGAAAGCCCATTGGCTTTTGATATGCAACATAGGCATGACCGTATGGTTGATCTTCAAGGGGACCACCTTTGCTACCCAATACGGTTGCGTGAATTAACCGGGGGTCCACCCAATCAGGGTTAGGACTTAACATGGCATTAACAGCGCACTGGTAGCAATCGCCCGCTTTGACAATGCCCCACGCTTGGTCGAATGCGTTACTCAATGAAAGCCACATCCTCTCCGGCATCACTTCGTGCCTGTAATTCATCGTTAAGTCGCTTCTTTTCCCAAATGCCGGGGTATCGGTCTGTCCCATGTGCCTTATGTCGTGCGATATTATCCTGAACATTAGAAGGATACCATGTTACGCTTCTCCCCCCACTGGTTACTGATTCGCTGTATTGTTCGGGCACTGCATACCACGGATGCCCTTCGTAACATTCACAAACATACAATCCATCACTGTGATGATCTTTCACATCGGGCAATTGCATTAACTTTTCCTCCCACCAATCATCATCAGATATTCCGAGTTCTTCCGCTAAAGCCGTCGCTTTTCGGTTACATTCTGCATACAATCGACTTTGTTCCTGTTCAGCAAGCAATTTCATTTGCCCATTGTAATGTGCTTCCTCCCAACCTTCTTCAAAAGGTCGTTTGTCCGGCCCCTCTTCGTTCCATTTCGGCCCCCCATAATTCTGCCAATGTGCTGCATAATACTGGTCATCACCGATAGAAGCCTCGGGATTATACGGTTCAACCAAGTGAGGGATATGACCCCTTGAATGCCAAAGCCGGAACATATCTTCCGTCTGCATATTGTCACTATCAACACCAATGCTCTCATCCCCACGGTATTTGTTAGGGACAAAATTCTCTTTCCATTCATCCAGTGCATCGACCAAACCAGTGCCTATGCCCCTTCTCCTCAAGTGTTCCGGCACAAATAGCCGATCCAAAGTTCGCTTATTGTGCAAATATGCAAATGGGACTTGTTGATCCATTCCAAACAGTTTTTCCGGTTCGCGCAATTCATCTTCTTCTAAATCCATCACTGCTACGGCACTTTTTCCTCTTGCGGGTGGGCCACCACCAAAGAACGAACGCCGTGCCGGTGCTTCTTGTATCGGTTGCCGATCAGGTCGAATGTCGATGGTTCGGGTCTTGTCGTCCACGGGGTCATAGAAGTCGGCTTCATACATTTGCCGCTCTTTCCATTCTTCATCTTCAGGCACCAATTTACCTTCACGCACAGAACCGGGGACAAAGGGCATTTTGAGAAGCGCAAAAGCCTGTTCAAATGCGGTCAATTTGACACCTTCCTCTTTAGACCCCAATATGGTTCATTCATCTCACTTTTTGTATTAGCATGGCGGATCCAATTGTTCAATCGCGATCTCATACCCAAAACATCGTGGAAATCTTCATCTGAACCACCATATTTGTTCTGCACCATTCCACCAATCAATTCATTCAACCATTGTGACGCTCGATTATGAACAGGTGAGTATTCACTTTGTCGTCCCCTTGCCGCATCCAATTCTTCCTGTGTGACGCGCCTGATTAGGTGCGGAGGCACAGGCTTATTGGTTCTGCGTTGGTCTTTTGCTTCATTGAAGCCATAACCGTCAATTTTCGGTTCAGGCATAAAGAATGGAGAATCAGGGTGTTTATCATCAATTTCAAGCACCACACCATGATCTCCATCTTCGTGGTCTTGGTCCGTCCATTCTAAAGCATTCAACATAGCCGAAGTTTTTCCACCCAAAAAAGAGGGTTTATTCTCGGCTTGGTCCCCGTAATAGAATGACCAATTACCGCCTATGATACGTTGCATTTCCTCATCTGAAAGGCCCAATTCTTCCTGTATATTGTGCCATTGATGTTCAAACAATTGAGGAGCGTGGTCTGTGGGGTTTATGCCTTCCTCTTGTATCTGTTCCCACGCATCTTCGGTTGTGCCGTGATACACGGGCATTTTGAGAAGGGCAAACGCCTGTTCAAATGCGCTCATTTCCCATCCCTCATGTTTCGTGCTAATTGACACGCAAGGCGTATCTTGGAAGTGGATTGCAGGTTCCATAGGTCATCAGGGTTCATTCCGAAGCGGAATTCTGCATGGTTGCATAACTGGCGGCGGCTCATCTTGCCGAAGTCCTCATCAATTGGGATTCCGAGTAATTCGCTATCGACGGGCCGATCTATGCGGGCGTCCATCCAAACATAGGCGTGTTCCATGATGGAGATGCAAATGCGATAGAACCACTGGAACATTATTCGTTGCCCCCATGCACCGCATTATACCACTTTTCCTCTTCTTCTTCTTCCTCCATCAAATCTTGAGCGTTCTCTCTTGCTCGCTGACTCATAATATGCTTTTGACCCGCCGGAGAGCCAGTCTGAAAAAGATGGTCGATGATTTCTTGAATACCTTCAGTTTGATCCTCGTCCAATTCGGGATGCGCCCGTATATGCCTCATCAAATTTCTTGGATTATGGATCGGGTCTTGTGCAAATTCTCCGGTGAAAGCACCATATTCATGCCCCACAGGATTATGCCGCAAAGAAGGTTCTATGAAATGAATTCCTTGATGTGTCCCTTCATGCGCCCCTGTCCGATACAGGCGATTCATCATTTTCATCTCATCAGCGGCACTTAACTCATCCCCTTCCTTCCAGTTTTTGAAATCCCTCGCCATTATTGCGGAAGGGTGAAGGCGAGATTTAGAGCGCGGAGTCCTCCGCGACAGGAGAGCATTTCCGAAGTATTCTTCAGCACTGACCGGGTTCAAATCAATGTCCTGCGGCGTTATCATCTCACCCAATTCTAATTGGTTATAATCCTCTTTGCTCGCGCTATCTTTGAGCAAAGCCCAAGCCTGATCGAATGCGGTCATGCCATACCCTCCATTGATTTCAAACGGTCATACTCATTCAAAGTCCGGCGCATACCCTCATTGTATTTTCGTTGGTCCGTTGGACTTAATCCGGGTAATCTTTCGGTTGCCCCTTGTTCAAGGTGAGCCAATAAATCTCGGTCTGTTTTCAAAGTCACCGACCAATCCATAGGTTGCCAACCCATAGCGTAATCTAAAGCAGGGAGCAGACGAATAACCCGTTTGTAAGCCTCCGATACAGGGGGCAAATCATTTGGGTCGTCCCTCCAATCAAGAGGGACCGCTTGATCGTCTTTGACGATTCTCCAAGCCCTGTCGAATGCTGTCATGCTTCACGCTCCCAAACAGTCCCCAAATAGGTGTTAGTTTGCTCATCAGGCGGCAACCCCCAAACATCAACATATTCCATATTCGTAAATGGGTGATATTGTATCTCGGATTGCCCGAATTCCCGTGCCCCAGTAAGTGAAGTCAAGCGAGCCTTAGTCCAAGCCAACGCTTCTTCAAATGACCCCGGAAGACCGTCATCGACACTATCCCCACTATTTAGATCGGTAATCAGCCCAACATACGTTGTATTGCCTTTTTCACCGACTTGAATATCCATTCGGGGGGTGCTTTGGTCCCATTGAGGGTTGTTATCATCTCCAAACGCAACACCTTGAAGGTATGATTGTTCCTTCATCAAAGCCCAAGCCCTGTCGAATGCCGTCATCGTCCCGTCACCGCCGTAATCAGGTATGCGATGGGCAACATGATTAAGAGGATTGGGAGGGCAATAAGGGCAAAGAGGCCATAACACATCATTTTCCAAAACGGCGCGTTATCGAATTCACTCTCGGCCACGCTCATTCCTCCTTTTGCCACAGTTCTTCAGGGACTTTGGGCCATCTATCCTTTGTGCCCCACAACCCCTTCGCTTGGTGGCTTTGACTCGATGAGGGCAATAATTTACCCCATTTTTGACGCTGAAGGATGGCTTGCACCATATTGTAAAGGGCAGTCATGTATCCTTTCCTTCGATGTTCCAATTGCGTGTTTGATTGCTGCGGGAACCATACGGCAGATGGGGACAATTCCTTTGTGTCCCAATCCGCTTGAATCTGTGTTTTTGCAGTATATGGCTGCATTACGTCCTTATCTTCGTCGTATGCCTCGTCATGTTCTTCGTTGGCCTCATTCATCATATCTGCACTGATTCGCGCAATCTGCGCCATCATTTCTGGATCGTTCTCGTAGTAGTTTGGGCCACCAGTAGTTCGCGCTTTCATCGGAATAATTTCACCAGTTTCCGGATCTTCAAATTGAGCCTCCCAAAAATCATCATACAATTCCGGCAACCAAGTGACTTTTCCGGCCAATTGTTCCAACATTTCATCGCTTGTGTTCCGCAACGAACCGGGGACAATGGGCATCTTCAGCAACGCGAAGGCTTGGTCAAAGGGGGTCATTCAAACGCCTCCGGTGGTGGCCTCTCCTTCGGTGGCTCTTTCAACACGATTGGCAGGGGTTCTTCGGCCATTTGACCAACAATGATGCCAAACACCAGTCCCCAAAAGGACAGAACGCACTGAACCATGATGAATTCGCTATTCATGCGTTCTCCTCCTGTTGTTCAGTAGCATAGTCGGGGCCGAGAATCATATCAACCGTTGGTTGTAACGCCATCGCCGCTTCGATTTTATCCGGTATGGAAAACATTCCACAGGATGGGCCGGGAGTGAATTCACGCTCACACCAAACCCCCCAAATTGGCGGTGGTCCGTCCCTCAATGCCCAAATGGTAAGTGACTGTGGTTCCATTTTCCATGTAGTGTCAGTATTGCCACAGAATTCACACGGTGGTGAGGGGTGATATGGAGGATTTGGATATTTTTCCCGCTTTGTTACGAGCCACGCTCGGTCAAAGGCACTATTCATCGTGAATCACGTCCCATGACTGTTGATCAAACCACGCTTGGTGCTGTGGTCCCACATCGTGGATGTGGCTTTGCATATCAAGCGGCTTTCCGTGCATATCAACAGGCGATAATCGCCCCATACCCGGCACCATTTCACGACCATAGAGATAAGACGGCGGCACCGCTAAACGAGATTTCGTGCCCATGTAGCCACCCAGTGAGTATTGGTTTCTGTTATTCAAAACATCAGCAACAAAATCCGCACCTAACGACGTAGGATGAGGCCGGTTGTCGGCATAACGATTGTGAAAACCCATGTAGGGAACGTAAGGTGCGCCCAATTTATCCAACGCCAATATCCTATGCCGCCCTTCATATTGGTCTATGCCTTCACGACTGAATTCAAAAGATGGATCGATTCGCCTTGAGCGTTCCGCCCCCCTCAAATCATAACCATGTTCCAAAATACTCTCAATCAATTGCTCAACATTATGCCCATGATCTCCTGTGTCCGTCATCAAATGTGCTTTCCAATTCTCATCGGTATTTAGCCCATCACCACCACGTTCTTTGGAAGAGTGCATATAATTCCAATTGTCACCACTTTGAGGGCGAAGGGCCATCAAATTATCCATCGCAAAATCAGTAGGGACAAAATCAATCGTATTCAACGCCCGTTGTTTATCACCCATCCCTGCTGTTTCTGCCAAAATAGGGGCATAGATTTCATCCCACATCCCACTATCCTCTTTGAGCAAAGCCCATGCTCGATCAAAGGCGGTCATTGACCTCGCCTCCTTAATGAGTCGATAATATCCGTCAAATGGCCCCCTTTCATGCCTGTGACAACAGAAGTATCCATTTCGATGTCATCACTATACGCATCGGCCAGTATTTCATCCAGATCTTCATATTCAACATGATCAGGGTTTATGCCGATATTGTCCCATTTATCGGGTGCGACACCAAAAATCCTCTCATATTCGTCCGGCTCAAAAATAGTATCCAATTGCCCTATATCCATCAATCCTTCATAATTGGTTAAATCATTAGACTCATAGGGCTTTCCTATTGATTCTGCGAAATTTTTATTCTGTAACAAGCGTTCTATGATGTCAGCCAATTCATTATCGGGCACTTTACTTGGTGTGACGCCCTCATTCTCCAAATCAGCACCAAATTCACCGGATGCAATATCACCGTATTCATCTTTGAAGGCGATTCTCCTATCCGCAAGTCCTCGATGAAGATTGCCTATGTCCGTGTAATCAGAATCGGCAGGGACAAAACCATGTTGATCCGGACCCAATTCATACTGCCAAAGTTCAGGTATTTCTGTGCGAGCATCCACATAATTTTGCGACCCCCAATCATAACGTGGACCGAAAAGAGCGTATGCAAGTGCTTTGTCCTTATGCGGGGTCCAATGTCCCGTATCAGGATTACCTGCTCTCCTTCCTTGATACACTGGCCCATGCACTGAAAGAGGGTGACTTATGTTCAATTCATCGTCCGAATCCATGTGAATGGGCATCTTCATCAAGGCCCACGCTCGATCAAAGGCGGTCATCGAACCACCCCAAGAATCAACGATTTCGCCTTAGCGATGTGATAACGAAGCCGACTACGCGGCCTTTGATATTTAATCCGGTCAATTATTTTCAAAGCGGGCTTCAAATCACGCAATTTGACGCCACAGTCGATATTTCGCCCGTTGCACCAAATCACCAATTCCTCCGTAGCCAAATTCGCTTCAGCCCCCTTGACAAACGGACAACCGCCAATACCGCCGATGCTACTATCAAATTCACGAACCCCCGCGTCATAAGCAGCCTGAAGGTTGTCAAAGACGTTTTCGCTGTGGTGGAGATGCACTGCAAGGTTCCCCAGTGTGTCGGTGTAATTGCGAGCCAATTGCACGGCAGAATCCACATCAACAGGCGTGGCCGTTCCATCCGTGTCACACAGCACTACGGTGTGAGCGAGAAGCAGGGCTTGTCGGATCGCGTTCGGCAACGCATCATCACCATTGAAGGCCATTGACAAATACGCCCGCACATTTTCGCGGGGAATTCCCTGAATCGCCTCCTTGCACCCATCAACAATCTCCTGATACGAGCGGCCATAATTCGCTCGGTTGAATTTCTCACAGGGCGAGAAGAAGATGTTGAAATTTTCAGCACCGACTGTTTGGGCACGAACCACCCCTTTGCGATTCGGGACGAGAACCGACAGGTGACAATCCAAATCCTTCACAGCCTCAAACACTTTGCCACTTTCAGCCATATTCGGAACCCATTTCGGATGGACGAAGGAACCCGCTTCAATATGGCGAATTCCGGCCTTTTGGAGAGAGCGAATGAGGCGGATTCGATCCGAACGTGGGACGTAATTTGGGAGGCTTTGCAGACCGTCACGGGGACCGACCTCATAGATAACAACCGTAGGTTGGCCTCGCCCCATGTTCCGACCCGAGGAGGGTCCAACAAAAAAAGAGTGTGGTGGTTCACCACAATTCAGACGGGTTGGATGTGCGAGGAAGGTGTGTCCGAGGATCGCAAAAAAAAACTGTGGTGAACCAAATCGCCCATAGTGTATTCCTTCTTGAAGTATGTCGTGTGATTCCTCCAAAACCTGTCACGAATGACAGGACTGACAAACGCTTTTCGTGAAATTTTTCGGAGGAGCGTCTGTGGTCAGGGACGCACG
>Ga0098036_1000255_pt1 | contig 25017 bp, 24 predicted proteins | sample 4_EtaG_FD_77064 | JGI IMG/M metagenome (GOLD analysis project Ga0098036, IMG submission 77064) | Marine viral communities from the Subarctic Pacific Ocean - 4_ETSP_OMZ_AT15127 metaG | ecosystem: Environmental > Aquatic > Marine > Oceanic | place: Pacific Ocean | collected 2015-01-07 | reverse complement strand
TTCCATGCCCTTTGATCGTCCAAAAAATCGAAAAAGAGCCAAGCAAAAAAACAACGTATTGCATTGATAGAAATCTCATCCCCAGGGCGGGGCTGGCTAAAAATCCGCTTAAAACCTAGAGAATTTAAACGCACAAATTACTTTACCGAGAAAAAACGCCGGAAAAAAAAGGTCAAACGAATTGCGTTTTAAGTATTGCGTAAGCGAACCCGCTTGCGTATGAATTGCCGGATCTGCATTGCATAGAACGCAATGCGGATCACTAATATAATGATAAATCAACAAACCTACCGCTTGACCCGGAAGAAATTCAACGGTCATCAAGTTATAGAGATCGAAACAGAAGACGGGCGCTCATTTAGCTTCGGCAAAAAAAAGGCCGCTGCAATTTGCGCGAACTTGGAAACAATAAAAGACTTCGCAAAGCCTACAAAAAAGGAACGCGGCCAACGTGCCTCAAATGCGTTTGCAACTTTGCAATTCAGTAAAATGAAGGAGGCACTTGCATGAGCGCTTTCCTCTGTGATGAAACTCACATTCAACAACTCGCCGCCTTTAAGGATCACGGAAAAAATAATTGGTTAACATTTGAGGAACAACCAAAAAACATGGCGCACCTTGATGCGCTTGTTTTAGCAAATGAAAATATTGTATCAATACAAGCTCGATACTCTGACGGGATGGGCTACAGCGAACAGGAATTAAAAGACTATGTGACAGACTGTCAAAAAAGCGTTCGTTTTGATAATCGCCTTACACTAGGAGACGTTGCCGGAATGCTTCATTGTTATGAATACCAAGCCTGTGAAACTAATGGCTTTGAAAAATCCGAAGCAAAAAAGCTATGTAACGAAATTCGGTACGAAATTGTTAAGTGCTCCAGAACCGCATCAGGGCCAAAAGAAAGTTATGACGGATCAAACGAAGCGCTTTGGGAATATACTCCCTCAGTAATGGCAGACAGGGAGAAGACAAAAGAAAGAATCAAAAAAGAATTTTTCGACTCCAAAAAAAATTCATTTTCCAATTAAACAAAAAACAGCCCGGAACTAACTACTCCGGGCTTTTCTATAACTTGATATGATAAAAAAACTTAAACTAGGAAAGTGCCAAAAAACGGGGCAAGAAAATGCCCGGATTTGGCTCGAAAATAAAAAGCTAAGTGAGAACGGTTTTAAACCAAATTGTTATTATTCTTGTGATTGGGTCATGGGAAAATTTCCAGCCCTAGTTCTAACCGTTTTAAATGATGATGATATTGCTCTTGAAGTTCGCAAAGTAACCGACAAAAAAGGCACTAGCGTCATTGATCTGACGGGATGGGTTGTTAAGCAATTCTTTGAGGGGTTCACTCATTATACCGTAATATATAACCCCGGAGAAATAATTATTAAGGGGGCAAAGTGAGTAAGGTCATTTTATCGCTTTGCGACTATTCGGGCCGCTGGTCTGAACCGTACCGAGAAAACGGATACGAGGTGATCCAAGTGGATATCAAACTTGGTTTTGATGTTCGCACCTTCCCAAAAATTAACGATCCAGTTCATGGAGTTTTAATGGCTCCACCCTGCACGGAGTTCGCCGGATCGGGTGCGCGTCATTGGAAATCTAAACACGAAAAAACGCCGGAAAAATTAACCGACAATCTCGCGCTAGTTGATGCCTGTCTTAGAACGGTTGCAATATATGACCCCGCGTTTTGGGTGCTTGAGAACCCGGTTGGCCGCTTGCGTGATTGGATTGGTAAAAAAGATTATTCCTTCCACCCTTACGAATTCGCCGGGTGGCTTAATCAGTTCGAGCAACGCGAGGAACAATACACAAAATATACTTGTCTCTGGGGTAAGTTTAACGAGCCAGAAAAAAAGGAATTGCCGCCCGTGCTAGGTTCTAAGATGTGGAGCAAGTACGGGGGCAAGTCTGAGCGAACAAAAGAAATGCGCAGTCAAACCCCGCGCGGCTTCGCAAGGGCGTTCTTCAAAGCTAATCCGTAGTTTTCCCCGTTGCCCTCTTTTCGAGGGCATAGGGGAGCGCTACGCGCTTCAATTATGAAAACAAAAATAACTTACTTAGGAACTAATGAAGGTCAGGAGGCAGATTTAACTCTGAACTTCACACCTGAACAAATTGCAAACAGCCACAAAATTGCTCTCTCTGATATTTTCCAAAAAGAATGGGAAGCAATGCTTAAAGAATATGAAAAGAGTGAAGACGCAACTGTGAATTCTCTCTATTCAATTAATTGGGAAACTCAAGAAATAGAATTAATATTTTAAAATGAAAACTGAAGATCAAAGTAAATGGGTCAGAATTGACGACTTAAATTGTGACCCGGTGCGAAGCTATATTGCAAAGTCAATAAATGACTGCAAAGGCCAAACTGACAAGGGGGTTTATGATATGGCTCTTTTTATTAACGACCATGTGAAATGCGGAAAGGTGCTAGGTTGCCCCGTTTTAGAATTACCAGAAAATTGCAGAACATTATAAAATGAAAACTGAAAAAACTTATATTTTGTGTCTACATTATTATTCCTCAAAGGAAGCAATGAATGCCCTTGATGATTCAAAGACTTATGACAAGTGGATTGTATTTGAAGACAAAAAAGAAGCATTTGCAGAATATCACGAAATTATAAAAAGCATGGGTGAAAGTCACGGAGATCATAAATTTTTAAGGTCTGCTGCTATCACCGAAATACTAGAGTCTACTGATTGGTAAAATGAAAACTAAAAAAAGAAAATGCGCAGGGTGCGAAATAACACTTTCAGCGCCTTATAGCGGCACGATCTCAATAAATGCCGTTAAAGTGTACTGTGAAACGTGTTTTGATATTGAAGTAAATTCGTTTTCTATCAAACCAAATTATTTCGCGAAAAGAATTAAAAAATGAAAAATCTTGCATATATATATAAACAGGCAAAACGTGACATCAACGGCAACCCTAAACATTGGGTGACGTTGTACTGGATCAAACGAGGCGAGCCTGTGCGGATCGGAAGGAGTGAGTGCGGCTATATTGGTGTCGGCCCGACTTTGACTCGCCTAGCGGCCGAAAATGGGCTTATAACTCAAAAACAGGCTGATCTTCGTGTGAGCGCCTTGAAGGAGAAAAAAATTGCTATATTCCACGAAATCGAAATATAAAACCCCATGAGCGCAAAAACTTATAAATCAAAATGTGGTCGATTTGAAATTGGCCACATTTTGACACCTGAAGATATGGCAGGATCAATTGAACCATTTAACCCATGTTGGAATGTTCAAAATTTAGCAGACGGCACACAGGAATTTTTTGACACTGAAAAAGAATGTCTCGAATGGATTAAAAACTGGACTGAATAAACAACCTCAAAGCAAGGCAGCGACAACCCCCCAAAAAATTCCTGGGGGGTTTTTCTTTGCAGATCCGATCAAGCTATAAATAAATAAATTAAAAGGTTTTTGATTTTCTTTTCAAAACCTTTTTAAAAAGCTTCTCTTAAATGTTAATAAAAATACGAAATACAAAGGCCGCATTTCGATTGCCGCGGCATAACTGCGGCATAAGCAATTCCGAAGTGCGTTTCACCCAATAAAACCGGGGTTAAAGTGGATAGTGAAATTGGCTGTTAACCAATAGGTTGTAGGTTCGAGTCCTACCTCAGGAGCCACTTCAAATCCCCTCTTTCGCAATACGTTTCCTGCGCATATCCTACCACACTCACAGAATTCACTTAAAAATGTTAATAAATAGCGTTTATTTGATTTGACGTTAGCCAATGGGTCTATCATAAGAAACGCATTGCAACGCAATACGCTACGCACAACCTACCACAACTTAACCGATCTAATGGTGGATTGCTGCGGAATAACTGCGGAATGGATTTGAACATGAAAAACAACAACGCAATTAACATGGAGTTGGATGATGACAAAATATTATCACTCCGATTCAGAGACATCAGTCACGGACTCAAAAAGGCGAAGATCCCGCCGGGAGCATCCTTCAAAGCAAGGGATGTCATTCCTGCCTTGGATAAGGAAGGTAAAGAACTGCCTTATAAAAAATATTTTTATTACAACTCAAGATTGTGGGTGATGTATAAATTAAATAAAAGTAATTCAGCTTGCTGGTATTTTAGAGGAAGAGTTAATAAAGAAGAATACAAGCGAAATTGCGGTAGCTCGAAATTAAATTATGCAATTGATCATGCCATAACAAACTGGCTTGATGAGCCTGACGAAAAGAAACGGTACAAAAACCGTAGCCGCGAGGAGTACCTACCAAAATTGCAGGAGTTAATTGAAGCAATTGAAACCATTAAACCTGAATCAACAGTGACACAATCACACGCTCAGAAGGGTTTGCGGTGCGTTAAAACGCTCGCTGAAGCGCTTTATCCCGGCCAATCATTCGATAAAATTGCCGTAGAAGCCTTATTTACCCCTCATTTATTTCAACGATACCGCGATTTTAGAGTGGGTTTGGTGTTACCAGACGCAATCAAAGAGCACGGAAAGGATAGCAACGAGTGCAAAAGGGTTAGAATTCGGGCAACCAATGCCGCCGCTAAAATGGTTAAAATGGCTAAAGGCGCTCTATGGGACATAGACGGTTCATTAAAAACTCGCCTTGATGATCACGGTTTAAAACTTAACTGGCTAAAATTAGATGATTTTAAAAAACAGGCAGTAAGCGGCGCAAGCGCCAACCAACGACAGTACAAAGCGCCGAGTGACAAGTGCATTAAAACCACATTCCGTGAAATCCAAAAATACGCATCAATGGAAAAATGCGATTTGGATAGATATTGGGTTAGGTTGCCAACCTATAAATCATCTAAGAAGGATCTTTTAAAGATCCACGTTTATCTTCTTTTTTGGGGCATAGTTGGATCAGGATGCAGATTAAAAGAAATGTGTAATCAATCACTGGCTGATATTGTTGAAATTGATGGTAAACTTAATTTCACTGGAATAGGTAAAAATGGCGATGAATACCAAATACCGATAATTGATGAGGCCGCTGAGAAAATAACTCCGTGGCTGGAAAAATTGCCTGATAAATATCTTTTAGGCAAAACTTACAGTTACCGATATGAGATCGTAGGTAATGAACTGCGCAAGCTAATGCGTAAGTGGGGCTGGGACACGGTTAATTTGCTCCATGAACTACGAGCTTACACTGGCTTTAAAATATTCACTCAAGTCTCCCCAATTGCTGCCCAGCAGTATATGCGCCACGCCAGTATTAAAATTACTGAGAAATTCTATGTAGGCCGCTACATGACTCGTAAAGCAGTTTCAGTTAAATTATCCTAACGCAAACTGCTTGCGCTCCAGCCGCAATGCGTGATACGTATTGCGGCTTCTTTATGGCTACTAATAAGTTTATTTCAGCATATATGCGGGAGATCGGGCGTAAAGGCGGCAAGAAAAGCGGCCAAAACAAAGCCCGTGATCCTGAGCATTACCGCGAAATGGCTAAAAAACGGTGGGCAAATAAGAAACAGCTTAATGAATAATTAAGCAGCAACCACATGACAGATAAAGAAATTAAACAAACCCGGAGTTTCCGGTGTTCCCCTAGCCTATGGTCTATGGTCGAAGAAACCGCAAAAGAGCAAAATGTGCGCACTAGTGAAATTATTACTGAGGCCATAACGAAATTTGTTGGTAAATATATAAAAGAAGACACGGATTTAACTGCTGAACAAATTATTGAATTAATGACAAAAATTGAGTCATTAGATTCAGAAATTGGAGAGGTTAAAAAAGTGATTAAAACCAATAAGAAATTGAAACGTAAATAGTGCCTAACCAACGAAAAAAAGGCAAAAAACTTGTAGGCTATTACGAGTGGGAGAGCAATGTTGATGCGCTTGCAAAAGAAGCAGAGCGTCGAGGGATCAACGTCAGTGAACTTTTAAAAGAATTAACGAAAGAATTAATAGAAAAAACAGGGAATAAACATAAAGAACATTAAAAATTTATTATGAAAAAACAATTTAACGAAAATGATAAAATGGTCGAAGACTTTAAGGATCTACAAATTTCAACTCATTATAGGCAGTCTGATCAAACAAATAAAATAGCTAAATTAAGCGCATTAAAAATAAACATTTTAATAGTTATAATTACAATTTTTTTAACATGGTCTTTATCTAATTATAAAACGTACCATTATGGGACAATACTCTACAATAATGCATCTACTGCTTCTTTACTTGAAAATATAAAACAACAACACGATTTAATTTTAGATTTATCTGAAATAGTTCAACCAATAAATATTTCAACAGTTTGGTTTGATCGTAAACGACAGAATTTAGATGAATCATTTGAGATTGTTGATAATGAGTTTCCAGCGGGTTATGAAATATGGAGAGACGAGCAACTTGTAGAGCGTTGGCATTGGAAAATTATTGGCAACAAAAAGACTGATCAATTTGGTAATTATATTTATCGTTGTATTGCTAATTATAATGATAAAAATGAATATGTAGGATTCACACAAACACTGATGTCAAATTATCCTGCTAATAAAAAATACCCACAACAACGTGACACAAGGACAAAGGACTCATTTAGTTACACATTAAATATTAAGGAACAAACATTTTTATTAGAGTCAAAAAATGCAGTAGGAGAAGGTATGGGAATTCTTTGGAGCAATGGTGGAGTTAAACATACTTATTTAGTCAAAAACGGTTTTAAGTATGATCAAATGGAAGGTAAAAAAAGAAAACCACATTTAATTTTAAAAAACATTGAACAGATAGATTATATTAAACACATTGCTACTAAATTTGAATTTTTAACACATGATTTAATAGATCCATATAATGATGTAAAAATTTAAATCTGTATTTTAATATTAATAAAAAGTGAATAACTATTAATAACTTCTGTTTGGAAAATTCATTTAAGAAAGGTATTTAACACCCCAGATACTTACTTTTGATGAACAATCTAATTGAACAACGCGCTGACGAAGTGGCTTCTTTATTAATAAAACACCAACGCGAGAGCATTTTAGAAAAGGCAGTCATACAGATCCGGCGTAAAGGAATTGAAAAAAAATTAAAAAAGAGCATTAAAAAAGCTCAAAAAGAATTAGATTGGAACAGATTAAAGAATCAAACAGAAGCCACTAACGCTTTAATCTCTCATATAAAAGCTTCTAAACAGTTTATTTAGTCATTTTAACGTCTTCAGCATGAAATAGCTTTAAACCTTCTAAAGCCATATCGTCTTTTATTCCTTTAAATTTTAATAGTTCTTCAGTTTTTTCCCTTGATGTAAGTTTTTTATCAGCCTGAATTCTAATCATAGCTTTAGTCATATCCCCCATTGCTTTACGTTTTTTTCTTAAAGATTTTAATACATTTTCATTTAAAACGTAATAACCAATTCGATCTTTATATTTATTTAAATATTTTTGATCGACATCTTCCCACTCAGCCCTTGTTGTTTTAACCATTTTTTCAACATGATTTAATGTGTCATAAAAATGACGGACATCATCACTTGGTTGCCAACGTGTGTTAAAAAAGGCACGAACACCAATATATTCAAGTTTACTTACTTCAGGCGCATCAGGGACATCTGCTAGTTTCATTTTAGCTAAACCAATGTCCATTATATCCAATCCGTACTTTCCAAGCCCAGCAAACCAACCATTTACAAAATGGTCAAAATGGATCGGACTTACATTTACTCCTGTTCCAAAATAAAGATTACGCGCAGCAAACTGGCTGATTAAACTGGTTTGCGGATTTGCCCGTGTATAAGCCTCCCTACCCAACTGTTCTTGGGTTTCAAGTGGCTTATCTGAATAGAATTTTTTATTAGTTGCAGATTCAATAAAAGGTAGTGCTGCTTGTGGAAACATTGAAGGGTTTGCTTGAATAGGAAAAGGTTTTGAACTGTCCCAAATTAAAGGAGTAGGCAACATCCTTTGTAATTCATTACCAAATTTTTCAATTGCGTTTGGATCTTTGTCATAAATTTCATCCAAAGCAGTCTCAACACTCGTTCCATAAATATGACCTAATAAAAAAGGTTTAGGTATGGACATAATAAAATCATCCTCACCTGGAATTAAACTTAAAAACTCAGATTCAAATTTATTAAAATTATCGATGCCTAATTCATCAAAAATTTTTCTAAAGTTAATATTCCAAGCACCTCGCCTACGCCAAGTTGGTAGCTTGCGAATCTCTTCATCATCTTTATTCCAAAACCAAAGTAAAATTGATGGAAGTGTTATCCATAAAGACCCTTTTGTCATTACTTGTACCGGACGACTTTTGTGTTCTCTAAAAAATTTACTGGTATCTTGTATTCCAGCGTTAAAAAACGGGATAAATCTATTTAATATTTTTCCCATTTGACCCATACGACTAAAATTTAAAGTAATATCTTTGTAAGCATTGGCAGCTTGTAAATTTGATCCAGTTGCTTTTTGAGCCATTTGAAATTCAGGCATACGACTTGCCTGTTCCATTAATTCACTTGCAGTACGTAAATATTTTAACGGATTAGTCCAAGGTTTTAATCTTTGATATAAACTTCTTGGAGCAATGGTTTCTAATTTTTTATTAAGAGCATTAGGATCATCCATTGAAACTAATCCTGAATACATAGCGCCACTCTTTAATGCGTCTTGATATAACTTATCTTTTTTAAGGGTATGATATATACCTTTAATACCATCAAATAAAGGGATGTAGTTATATTTTGAATAAGTTGCTGCTCCAACCTGATCCCTCATAGGGTTTCTTACCATAAACTCAACTGTTAAAGTTGCTCCCGCTCTTAAAACTTTAGCCGGAACACTTAAAAAAGATGATAGTTTGGATTTATTTAAAAATTTTGTTGCAGCATTATCCTGCATTAATAATGCACGATACAACTCAGGATCTCTTGTTGACCAATATTGCTGCTTACCGTTTCTCCATACACTAAAAACACCATCTGCTGCATTAGATGTTTTTCCTGCCCTCCAAATTCTCATTGAAAGATCCTTGCCATCAAGTAAATCTTCCAAATCAAAATCTTCAATCTGGTCTTCTAATTGTAGTTGCTTTAAAGCAAATCTAAATTCTTCATCTGAAACTTCAATTGGTTTAACTTTTTTAGGCACAGGTTCAGCAATTCGACCTCCTCCACGAACCCCTTCTGTATTATCAATAAAAGCCTTGGCAATACGATTACGTTCAACCAAATCACGGGTTACGTACATATTTTTAATAATACTTTCCAATGGAGGCAAAATTGCTAATGTGCTTCCATAAAAGCCTTTTAAGCCTCCTTTACTTAAATCAACGAAACTTTCTCCTGCAAGTCCTGAACTTCCTCCTACACGCTCTTGTACGCGATGGAACGGTACATAAAACTGATTACCATCCTTAATTATATCAAACTCGTTGTCAGTTAAAAATCCAGCATCAACCAACATGGTTAATTCGTTAGTTAAAAATTTATCTAACTTTTGCTGTGCTTCAGTATATTTATTCTTCAGCTTTTCAACTGCTTGCTTGGCTGAAGGAATGTCTACTCCTGTTTCTTTGCCTTGCGCATTCTTTTCAATGGCACGTAAAGCAACCAAATAAACCTGAAACTCTAAAAAATCATCCACCCCAGACAAAACATCTTTAAAAGATGGGCCTACATCATTTCCATCAGCATCCAGTTGACGGTATTCAAGTGAATAATCCACTTTACCGCGCCAACCTCCAACATAATTTTTAACTAACTCATAAGCATCCTCTTCAGCTTCAACCTCCAACCCATAATCTTTTAACTGTTTTATTGCTCGTTCAATCGGTGCGTTTTCATTGCCCCAATTGTTACTAAACTTACGCAAAAAAGCTGATGGTGAAAGCTTACCCATTAACCTTTGACCCCTTACCCCAAAATGACTTGTTATTTTATCAAACCAACTTTGACCAATATACTTTTCGATCATTCCAGTTGCTTCTTGTAGGATATTATCTATCTGAGGAAACTTTGTTAATTCTTCCTCAAAATATTTAAAGAATACTGGAGCATTTTCGACTGCTTTAATTCTTTCAGTCATATAAAGGCGAACAAACTCTGCAACACCCTCTTTTCGGACATCACCATCACTATAAGATGGAAGTGAAGTAACTTTTCCTAACTCCATTAATTCCTTATCAAACTCCTTACCAAAATCACTTGCAGTAGGATTTACCCTATTAATTCCCCCCGGAAACATTATATAATGCAAATAATGACCAACCTCATGCGCCAATGTAGGGATGTCGTTGATCTTTTTCATTTTGATTGTTTCCCTAAATGGATAAAACAATCCCAAGAACTTCTTGCCCCTTATTCCTTCAGTAACAGGAATATCCAATGCTTTGGAAATAAATTCTCTTATCTCCTGCAACCCGACAACTTGCCCGGTTTTATAATGGGGCGCTTCAATTTTGCGCGGTAAAGTAGATTGCTCAACACTTGCTAAAGGCGCATCTCCAATGTCTTTAACTGTACTGCTTTTCTTAAACGTACCTTCATCTTTATCCATTGTTGGCATTAAAGCAGAAGTAAACCCCGGAGCCTGAAATATAACTGGACTTGTATCTGTAATTTGATCTTGAGATTGAACTTCTTGTATATGAATCGACATATACTCCTTACCTAATTGACGAGCAGCACGGGCAATTTTAAGAACTCGCTCTGCATTTACAGAAACAATTAATTCTCCTTCATTACCATATTGAAAAGTTTCTCCCTCTTTGTTTTTTGCTTGGACACTCCAACCGTTTTGACCGGAATAAAAAGAAACAGTAACAATATCATCGCTATCAGATTTTAATCCTAAAGCCTTGTGCATTAACCCGGCTAAATCTGCTGTATCATACCCTGCAATTTTTGCCCCAGGTCGCGCAAACTGTAACATTGTCTTGTAAGACTTCAGGGCATTTTCATCTTTAATATTTTGATCTATTTTTGCATTAGGAACTTCCGCAATAACCATTGACGTAGAATCAGTCGCAAACATAACCCCATCTTCAACAGTTGCTACCTCTGTCCAAGATTCCTGTTTTCTAGCTCGCGTCGAAATTGTTTTACGTATAGTAAACGGTGATAAAATTGTTTTAGCCTTACTTGGTGTAATATTTATACCTAATGCAGGAATTACCCTAGGATTTTTAGGTGGAGATTTCGGCGCTTGATATTTTGAAATTTCAGTTGGAAATCCTGTTCCTTTTTTATTAACCAATACTTTAAATTCATTTAAAGTTTCTTTAGTGTTAATAATTTTAAATTCACCATCTTCAGGAACGGTAAATGTTACATATTTATTACTCTTCCATGCCTTTGCTTTTTCTTGTGTAGGCGCTTTCTTAATTGCTTGGTTAACCAAATCAATTAAAAACGCTTTCTGCTTTTTAAAATTTGCCGGGGTAGCTTTTGTGCTTGGAGGGGGAACATCTTTTTTAGCCTCTTCAACCTTTTCCTCGCTTTGATATTCCTCCAATAAAGTATCGAATTGCTCAGAATTCATTCCCCGTTCCGTTGCAAACTTTTTAAAATCTGCATACTTCTCACTTAATTCATCTGAATCAGGATTCTGCGCTACCCAACCAGAAAACTCTTTGGCCCTTAAAATTATATCATCTTTATAATGATCAAATAACGCTTTATCTAATGCTTTTTGTGCCTTTACCTTTTTATCTAAGGCTTTCTTCTGAAATGTTACAGACTTATCACTGTCCATTTCATAATAGCCAACTTCTGCTTTCTTTAATTTTGCCCGTAAAGTTTGGATTTTCTTTGGCTCCTTACTTTCACTAAGTTCACCAGTGTCTACTTCGGGTTCTGTTTTGTTTTCTTTTGTTTTAAAACTAATTATTTGTGAATGACCAAATAACCTAGCTAATCCTTTAAGTGATTTCCCAGCATCATCTACATCAAACATGGAAACATTTACAACAACACCGTCATGCCCCTGCTCCTCCATCTTGGTACGAACAGAATTCATTAACGCATTTATGTTGGCAGCTTGATTAGGGATTGCGCCTAAATAACTTTCAGGCGCAAACTGCATTAGATCCTCATCATTATTTATGATTGCAGGATTATTTAATTTAACCGTTACTTTCTTTATTTTTGGCCCATAAATTTTTGCTTGATCTTCTGTTTGTGCAAAATAATTTCCCTCTCCTAAAATTGGCCCTTCAGCACCTTCCGCATAAACTGACTTTTTATCTTTCCTCCCTGATCCTTGGTAAACCTTAAAAGTGTTGCCTTCAAATTTTGGTGCATCAGTTATAACAGGTAGTTTATTTAACTCTACATTTAAACGCTTCTCTACGGATTTTGGTAGTATTAGTTCACTGTAGTTTTTTAGTCCTTCCAACTGAGCCTTGTATGCTTCTCCCGATATTTGTTTGTTTTTCCATTTCTCTTTTAATTTATCAATAGCTGTTTTGTATTCAGCTACACTCCTACCATGCCCTTTTGCAAGTTCTGGATAAATCACGGCAGAAGTAATATCATATTCCAATGCTTGCAAGGCCGCCATGTCCACCCCTTGAACGGAAGTTAACTTTTTAATTAACTCCATTCGCCTATTCCAATTTTTTATTTGCTCATTAGTGTAACCGCGACGTCGAGAAAACTCCTCGCCCATCTTTGGCTTGCCCTCGCTTATCAACTGATTCATTAGTTCATCAGCACTAAATTCTTTGCCCGTTACCGGGTCTTTCGTTTTTTCTTTTTGTTTCTTTTCCGCTTCGCTTGTCGCAACAGCCAATTTAAAAAACTCGCGAGACTGTTCGAGGGTCAATCCTATCTCTACCCCATTATTAATCAGATCATCAAATTTTACCTCCGGGTAAAGATAAGATTGACCCTCGATTAGTTCTTGATCCTTGACAGGCTCCTCTACCTTTGACTCTTCTACTGGTGGCTTTTCTACAATTTCTAAGGTATCAGAAACTTCTTCTACTGTTAATTCTCCTTCTGTTGGATCTTCTACTGGAGCAACCTGATCTAATTGAACTTCAGGTTCAGGTACATCTACCTGATCTGGACTCTCTTCTGGTATAGGTATTACAACAGGAGGCAACTCATCTGATTCCGCGCTATCATCCTTGAAGAACGTATTTTCATAATCACTTACAAATTGATTACCACGTTCTATAGGTAACGATAATGCTGTAGCTTGTGCATCAGCTATTGTATCCATCCACTGATTAAAAGATGCCTCATTATAAAGATCCCCAGTTTTACGTAATCCTTTTCCGTAAATACTAAACACTGAAGCTTCCATAAGAAGATGACTTCCCCATTCTTTAGCAGTGCGATCAGGTAACTCATCTCTAGTTAATGCGGCTCGACCTAACTCTCCATACCTTTCCTCCATCATCTCACCAAAAACACCGTTCCAACCACGATTCTTAATTTCAGTAAAAAATGCGTCTGCTTTCTTTTTTGGATTACTTTTAAACCAGCGTCTAGCAATTGCAGCTTTAAAACCTGGGGATAAACGCTCCATCACTTCCCCTGCTCCCTTACCTAAAGATTTAAATGCTTTTAACCCCATTTGCTCAGACACCATTTCAACGGCAGTCTTCGCGTAACCTTCATATAAGGCTGTTAAAAATTTTGGATCTTCTTCACTTATCCATGCCTTTAATTGATTTTGATCATCCTTTGATAATTGTATCTTTTCACTGGCTAATGTTTCAGCAAAATTCTTGGCAATATGTTGTGGCTGAGTAAATGCCTGAGTCATACCACCACCAACAATACCAACACCACGCATTCCTGCTGTTGCAGCTTTAGCAGTTAATGTTCCTTTTAATTTTTTCTTTATCCCTTCAGAAACAGCTTTCTTAACAAGATTTTCAGTAACTTTTGCTCCCCCTCTAAACACTCCAAAAGTAGAAGCGATTTCAACACCAAAAGCTGGAGTAGATGTTAATAAATCTCCAGCCTTACGAAACCATCCTTTGGCTTCTTCAGTTTCAAGATTAGCCATATACTCACCAATTCTTGCAACATCCTTTTCGTAATCCTCATAAGCAAATTGCCCTTTATAATCCCCTTTATTTAAACGCTCACCCGCTTCATAAGTTAAAGCTAATTCATTGGCTTGTTTAAGACCTCCTAAATAAGGAACCCGATCCAGCCAATAACTCATAACACTATCCCCTTTTTCTAATGCCTTTTGCTTTTCCCTATCAATTGCTTCAGCCATTCTAGCTTTACGCCCTGCTTCAACTGCTTCGATACCCGCTTTACTTTGTAACGCACCTCCGGGTATAGCCCGTGTAGGATCAGTCTCCCGCATCCCTTCAGCAGTAGCTTCCCAATCAGTTTCTTCATGTCGCTGCAATAAACTTGGGGAATCTCCTTTACCATATAATTCTCTAAAAGAACTTTTACGGGTAACATCTCCGGGTTCACGCATGAATAATGGAACTTGATTATTCTGAAACGTAACAGGCTTACCAATATCATCAGCAAGAATATCAGGCTCCTGCAATTCTGGTTTTGGTTCCTGATCCGGTTGTGCTATAGGATTAACATCAAAAGTAACTCCTCCAGTTGGCTCCATTCCAACTTTGCCAGAGTTTAATTTATTAAATATTTTTTCTAAAAAGGAAGGATCTTCATAACCCGTTAATTCATCAGGAATATCCGGCGGGGTACTTTCCATTTCAGAAACGAAAGACTTAAATCCTTCATCTTGTAAAAAATCAGGATATTCATTTTTAATAAAATCACTTAACTCCCGATCATTAACATCTCCAAACCGAGGATCAATTTCCTCTCTAAAGAATTTAAGTACCTCAGACATTTATTTACCTTTTTGTTTTTTGATTCTCTGGTTGTAAAGATCCCAAGGACTAACTTCAGACTTTGGTTTATTATTTGGCTTTGACTTATTAGAACTTCCTTTTCTAGGAGCGTATTTGAAAGGATAAGTAGGAGTCATTAAACCACGGAAAGTGGCTTTATCTGGATCTTCTACTGCTATAGTATCTAACCAACTTGCCCCTTCTGTTTCATCCAGTACACCATTGTTATCAAAGTCAAAATCTTGTGGATGAATTTCTTTTTTTATCTTACTAAAATTACTGTATTCTCCTGTGTCTGGATGATACACCGCTGACATATCACCACCCTCTCCTTTAATATTTACAGATATAGGTACTTGCCCAGTTACTCCAGTAGGTAAAGATTTTAAATACTGAGCACTATTGTGTGAAGTTATTCCAAAATGATGCTCCTTACCATCCTTGTCTACAACAGTCTTAACAGAAGGCTCAAATGGCTTTTTATTTATTTCTGCTTGCAGCTTTTGATTTTCTAAAAGCTGATGCTGCGATTGCATCGATTGATTAAAACCTTCCCATGCAGACATAGCATCAACATTACTCATATCATCAATGTCTATCCCATCTTCAAAGGGCAACGCTTTTGGATTAAATTTTTGAATAGCTTTTAATCCTGATTTAGCGAGCGACCCCATCTTTGTGTTAAATTTCTTTTCTTCAACACGTTGTTTAAGTGCATCATTTATAGTCGTACTTATATCTGAAGATTGAGCTTGAACATTTGCTGTTGCATTCACCATTTGTGCAAAATTCTGAGGCATTGCCTGAACTTGCCCTATACCACCTTTTGAAAACGATAATCCCGCCATTTTATTTTAATTTCCTTTTATTGCCTTCTAGCTACATCGCTAAAAGGACTTTAATTTCACTGCACCTATTATATTAAACAGAACCCAAACTGCTCTTAGATCGAATCCTCGTGAGAAAAATTTTCTCATTAAGCACCTAACCTTCCTATTTTGGCATTTTCACTTTGTTGCAACTGATGCTCATGCTGTTTTGCCCGTTTGATGACCCGATCTGCAAAACTCTTGTCTCCTTGCATTGCTGATTGTGCTGTTTCGCTTTGTAGTAAGCGTTGTAATTCTTGAAGCCTTAACTGATGAGCTTGTCCCGGTTTAATATCAACATCTGCTCCGGCAGCAATTTGCGCGAAGGCTGTTCTTTCATCTTCGATCTCTTGTTGGCTTGCCTGTTCTTCAGGCTTTAATAAGCGCTCACCAAGTTGCGGATCAATAAACTCAAACAACACTTCCATTGCAGAAGTCCGATCCACCACTCCATTAACATCAAACTCAACCGCAAGTTTAAGTAGATTTAATTTCTCTTTAACTAGCTCCATGTCCAAATTGGCAACATTGTAATAAACCATTACATCATATTGACCCTGAACTTCGTCACGACCAACCCGGATCGGTTCAGCTTGCCTAGATCCAACGACACGAAAATAAATTTCGTCATCCATAAACTGCTGCATCAACTGCAAACATTGGCATCCTATTTCACTCCAATAACGCAACCATTTGGAAATCATTCCTTGCTGACGCATCCGGGCATAAAATTGATTTTCATTACCAACTGGTCTGCCAAAATATCTATCAGCCATTTCACGCACTGTATTCTCCACCTCTTTGCTTCCCCCATCTAACCTTGGAGAATCCATGTACTGATAATCATCCGGCCTCATACGTGGAACCATTACACCTGGGCCGATCTTGCTAGGCGCACGACCGACTGGGTGCATCAATGGAGGCATGGTCGATAGGTAAGAACGATCTGTTCTTTGATCATATTCAGTTTTGATCTGCCGCTGCCAAGTTGCTGCGATTTCTCCATACCCACGACTATCATCAAGCCTACGACTTAAATGCTCACGCCTAAATGCAACAAATGGATATTGACCATGCCCGTAATTTAACAATTCTTCTCGACCAACAATCTGCTTACCCCCATCGGTTGATCTCGTATGTGGATTAAAGACAATGTAATAAATACCCGGCACACCGTTTTCATCACATCGACGTTCAAACGCATGAACTACTTCATACAATTTACGTGTATCTAAATCAGTTAAACCGGGCCTGTTGATTCGATTACGATTTGTTACTCCAGCCCACTCAGCATTACTTATTCCTTCAGCCCGATCCAAAACATGATCTGTCCATTCAGCATCCCAACCTCGCGCGTCCTTTGCATCTTTTAACTGTTCAGCAGTCATAAATTGCCTCCAAAATATTCTGCGAGCATCTTGCAAATCTGTAGTGTCTTGTGGAAAAAACACATCTTCACCAACACGTAACGCTTTTATTTCAGGACGATTCTTTATTAATTCAGGTGCAGTATAAACTGCAACTCCATCATTACGTAGATCCTTTATAATTTTACGAATTACTTTATCAGGTAAATCATCATCCAGAAGATCCCGACCCAATACCATTGCTTGGTCTTCAAGTTCTTCGTTCATTATTATTTCAGGCAAGCCAGCACCCACACTGTCAGGCTCCTGCTCTGCCGCCCAAGCACCTATCGTTTCCATGTCAATTTCACGATAAGCTGCACTGGTTTCCTGCTGCCAAAGAACACTCACCAAAGCCAAACCATTTTCACAATAATAGTTAGCTGCCAATTCTGCTTCATGGAAAAACTCTTTCATCTGGTTTTCCATTACCCAACGCAAAAGATTGCTGACCATAAAAGCACGTTTAGCATCCCCGCTTTCTGTTGGGCTTGCTGTAATTCTCATCTGCCTTAAAGATGTCATCAACATATCAACATCTTCTTGAACATAAGAATCAACCAAAGGAATTCGCGCATCAGAGCATCCATCAAATGGAACCGGGTTTTTACCCAGATTACGTTTCCATTTACGCCCATCAGAACTTTGGCCCGACCACTCGTTAAATCGCTCCCTTCTGTTTTCATCTCGTCGAGTCAACAATGTCGAAGACAATGCTTCACTGTACTCAACCACCAATTCCTCTAAATCTAACTCGTAATCTTTAGCCATGTTATTTAGTCCTTAATTTTTGTATCCATCCATTTGCGCAAGATTGGCTTTAACCAAGCATGGTTTTTAAGCCATTGAGCAAACCTCTCACCGTGCCTTAAATAAATTCTTAACAACCACCTTGGCGAATCCATCATCATATAACTTCTAAACTGCAACCATTTTGGATTTGTTGACCCATACACTTCCCTAGCTACCCAACAAAATAATGTAGCAACTTGAGATGCCGTTTTTACTCCATCCATAATATTCGCTACTTTATTAGCCCGGTTCTGAGCCTTAATTTGTCTATTAGCCATATTAGTTTGTAATCGCGCATTACGATCTGCAAGTTGCAGTTGTGTTCCCATTGGAGATTCAGGATTTAATACATCCTGATCAGTGTAGCCTCCCAATTGTGAGTTTGATTGAAGTGCCATTAACGGATTCACATTAGCGTTTTGACTTAGCAATCCCATTAACGGATTTCCGTATAATTGATTACGCATAGTTTGCGCTCTATAGGCGTTGTTTCTTGATTGATTCATTCGCCGCTCACGACCTTGCTGTAATTCACCAGTTGCATAAGCAATTGTTTCCGGCCCAGTACCAAAACCCATCGCACTTTTTAATCCAATTGCATCCTGACTTAATCGTCTTGAATCAATATTACTTAATTTGCCACGGTTTTGTAGTCCTTCAATAGAATCGTCCATTAACATATTAGATATTTCCATTTGGCGCGGATCTGCTGCACCAAAAGCTTCCATTGCTTGTGGGCCTAAGTCTCGAAGCGCACCTATGTTAGCTTGTCGATCCAAAGATTGTTGACCTCTAGCCATATCACCCATTCGATCTACTCCGTATCCTAATATGTCATAAAATTGCTCAGAGTGTTTTTGGTCACGATCCAAACCCATCTTTGTAACTTGATCCCCGAAGCGACTTTCTAAATCTAAATATCTATCAAACACTCCTGCTTGAGCGTCTAAATTCTTATTCATCATGTCTCCATAATTTATTGAATCATGCTTCAAGTATTTCTGCTTTTTTCTTCCCATGTCTTATTGTCCTTAATTTTTTTGTTACTTTATTAAAATGATCCCAAGACCATATTTTAAATCTTTCAACCTCTTCTGTGTCTCTATGCCAAGCTACGTATGGCAGCTTAAACGGGGCTACCTTTAAAAATTTTTGAAAAGGATTTACGCCAGCCGCAAGCCACACATACCAAACATCACAAACACTACGGTCATAAATTACTAATTCTCCCGCATTCTCAATACTGTGTTTAGGGACAGGACGAGCCATAAGAAAAATACTAGGATTACTCCACACATAACCATGCAGAAGATGCCACCCAAATGTATTATCAAAATCTTCATTCCCAGCCCACTCAACAGCCTTGGCAATTGGTTGATTTATATTTATATCCGTATTTAACAATTTATTATTATTTTGCTGCTTCCGTGTCTACTGGCTCTAACGTAGAAGCCAACATTTGTGTAAAACGAGCCAACCCTTCCGCTGGTGGATTCTGAGTTGCTTCAACATCAATAGAATAACGAGCAGAAAAATCTGTCTCTCTAGTATTTTCCGACTTCGTTGTTACACTTCCAGTGTGTGAATTAGAATGAGATCCACCTGCCGAAAAGCCCACTCCCCAGAAATGCCCACTTACAGAAGCATGACCCTCAGTCTTGGATTCATCTTTCTGAGTGTTCTCTGAAGACTCAGTGTTTGATGAATGAGATTTAACCTCCATATCAAAATGTACCTTCACATCTGATATAGATAAATTAGGTATCGTGACCATAGTCAATAAAGGCATTTTCACCATTTGCTTTAATGGTTTAGTTTGACCTTTGATCAGTCGTTCAACTTCTACGTCAACGGTACGGGTTCTGGTTTTCTTTGGATCATCTGGATCAGGCTCAAACCCAATCGAGGATACAAAATCCAAAGTTACTCCTGCTAATTTCTTCTGCCCTTTAGCGGCACTGACCAACGGGTCAACGATGAGTTCCGAGATCGGTAGACCTTGGAAATCCTTCAACTGCGCATCATCTGCTCCTGCCATAATATTATATTGTAGGTATTAATTTAACTAGGTTATCTCCAACTCTCGCCATGCCTTCAGCCTGATTCGTGCTGGAAAATTTTATTTTAATATTCGCCATTTTGTTTTTTCTTAGTTTACCCAAACAGCCAATTGCTTTTTCTCCGTCGTGATCCAAGTTTACTTCCAAGTCAACTTCACACGTATCTATTTTCAAAGTGTTATGAGGAACTAACGTAAACAACGGCACTTCAACTTCTTTATTGTTAAGCGTCATTTTCACAGTCTTTGCAGTTCCGTCTTCATTAAAATAACCATCTCTTACATTATTGGATAAGTTCTCTTCGACTGATTTTTGTGCGTGTACTACTGCTGAGTAAATACCGTCAAATATGTTTTGTAATTCCCCTGCCATTACCCTTTTCTAATTAATTCTCTACATTTTAAAATAATATAAAATAAAGTGGCTACAGAAATTGCACACTTTAATAAAACATCTATGGACAAAAACCAGTTGCCAATACCTCCAACACTAGCCAAATAAACTTTTACTGAATCAAAATCCATAATATTATATCTTATTTTTTAACACTTTTCTTTTTAGGTCTTGCAGTTGGCTTTGACTTAGGTCTACCCGGTTTAGGATATGTTCCTGGGCCACTAGGCATCGTTTACCTCCTCATCATTTGTAGAGTCATCCTTAACAGGATCAGGTGTTGGTTCAGGTGTAACTGGTTCTGGTTCTGGTGTTGGCTCAACTGTTGTGTCCAAAGTCACTGTAGGTGCTTCAAAGTTTTGAGCATTAATCGGTTGCTGGGCCTGACTTACTAATTGAGCGTCCAAGCTACTCCACCAATTTTGGTCTGCTGCAAATTGATTAACTATCTCTGAAGTTTTCTCGGCAGTTAAATCGTTTAGCATTAGCATAGTGCCTTCTTCCGGTTTCCAGATTCCGTCAATGTACGCAGAGTTACCCTCATTGTCATCCGAAGTGGCAGTGAGGCCGATTACTAATTCGCAACAACACTGGGGGTTGTCGCTTAAACATCTGGGTTCTAATCTGACCAGACGGTATGTGTTGTTATTACTCATCTTATTTATTTTCCAAATCTTCTATTCTCTTCAATGCATCTTGCAACGCTGCCCAAAGGATTGGGATCATGTCAGTTTGATTGACGCTCTTATATCTATCCACATGAGTAGATGTAACTACTAAATCGTTCTTATTAATTTTCTCCTCAACCTCATGTGCAAGAAATCCGATTCTGTCTTGTGTTTGAATTTTCTTAGCATCGCATTTGTCGCTCCACTTGTAGCTGTAAACTGGAACGCCTTTTACTAACGATGCAGCTTCAGAAGTATCCCATAATGAAGTGTCATCTTTTAATCTTTGATCTGACCAAGTGGTGTGTCCGTAGGATGCGATATAGCCAGCGACTTTTATGCCGTAGGATGTGTCTACTAGAGTTGCTACACCTAATCTGGAAGAAATATAACCATCTCCCGTTATGTGTAATCCACCTGTTGTGCTTTTAATTCCACCACCCACATAAAGTGAATATGTAGAACCTGTTTCTGGACTTGCGGCATTTACAGTTAATCCAGAAGTTCCAGAATTATAATTATACCAAAGCCTATGAGCTTCACCTACCTCATTGCCGCCAAGATGAACTGCAACTTCATGGTTTGTCTGTGCAGCGTGGGTTTCACTTACTGTTCCACTACCACTGCCTCCTCCACTTTGATCTACCCAGCTTAGTGTGCCTCCTCCACCTACTGCTAAAACTTGATTAGCACTTCCGATAGCTGTTGGAAATGTGTATGCGTTGTTAAAAGTAATTGGCCCACTACCAGATATTGAAAGTCTGTTAGTTTCGTTGGTCATAAACGTCAACGCTCTACCACTTGAGTTGTGGCCAAAATATGCCGCAGTTCCATTCATGGCTAAGAATGTGGTGTAGCCATTTCCCGTTACTGCAAATTGCCCAGCTCCTCCAGCAGAGGGCGATATATCAGCGGCTTGAGTTACATGAAATTTGTTTGATGGATAAGCTCCAATTCCAATCCGATCTACAGAAGCATCTAAAATAAAAAGATTAGTGTCGGTATCACCTTCCATACGAACGTCTACGTCATCACGCCCGTCTTCATTGAAGCAAACTTCATTAGCTTTAAATCGGATTTGTTTTAGTCCAGAGGAGTTGCGGATATAATGGTTAGCAGCAAATTTAAGACCATCAGTGTCCACCCATAACCTTGAAGCAGCACCAACACCGATAGAATATCTTTCGTTGCCGTGTTCATATTGAATATAACCTCTGTACCTTTGGTTCCCGTTAGTACCATCTGAAAAATAAATTGAACCAATATGGGAAGGGCCAGAAACAATAGTCATACCATTGTGACCAGTTGAGTCAGTTGCGTATTTACCTACAATTAAATTATTTGCATAAGGCGATTCGGCGTAGCTTGATAAATCGGACGCTCCAATACTGACATTATCTGTACTGTTTATTACTATATCATTATTGCTAGTAATGTTGAACGCACCACCTCCAGCGAGTTTGCTAACATAAAACGAATCGTCTCCTCCTTCGCATCTAACTTTACCAATTGCAGATCCACCACTATTATTTAATACCAACGTGCCATGCGAAGTAACTCCCGGCCCCCCTAAACTTAAATCGGTATTTCCTCCAGAACCTCCTTTGATGTAACTCTCTCCATCAGAATGGAACTGAAGGGTTTGCGTTCCTCCATCTTTGTAAGCACGGATTAAACAATCGTTAGAAGATTGACGAACATTAAACATCGCATCGCCAGCGTTGTCTTTTATGCTCAGAGCATTTCTTCCATCGCCTGTACTTTTAATTGATAGGGCATCTTGGGAATCGGCAGTAGTGTTAACACCAATTGGATCTGAAAAGGTACGCTTACCAGCTTGGCTGACCCTTATATATTTCCAGCCTGAAATGTAAGTGCCTCTTGTGCCTGACGAGTGAGTGTAATTAAACAGTGCTTGTGGCGTAAAATATTTAGTTCCCGTTTCCCATTGACCAGTTGAGCTGCCCGTATTTGGCCCAAGATAACCGTGTACTTTAGTCCATCCAGAAGTACCGGGGCTAGTGTTAATCATTACCCAGTATCCGTATGAACCGGGATTTCCTGAACCAGTTGATGGTTGTCCAAAATCTTCTTTGTACTCAATAGACCCCATGTAGTGACCAACTGCACCAGCGTCTTTTACCCAGCACTCACAATAAATTATAGTGTCAGGCTCAACTGGTATCATTGGGAATGGTGATCCGTAAGTTGCACCAACATTTACATTTCCAGCTATGTAAACTGAATAACCAGCGGGAGCAGTAGAGTCGTTTTGAAAATTAACATTAGTGCTATTAAAAAATGATTGTAGTTCAGTGTCACTCCACTGCGGGTTAATAGACCAAACTGTTTCCCCTTCTGATGAGTAATTTAACGGGTAGTTATTGTTTAAATATAAACCTCTTTTGTGTGTGCGAGTAACTGACCCAGAAACAAATACACCATCGTTAGTTGTGGTTAAACGAGTCGCTCCAGCGTGTTTTAAATAAACTGGTGAAGCATTAACTTCTAAACCTTTATATGCACTGCCATCTCTTGAAACTCCGATTATTGAACCAAGACCAGAAGTGTTCCCGTGAATTGCGACTCCTTGTGCGTCTGAACCAATATGCGTTTCACCGTTTTGTTTTATTTTTAAACGAACATGAGTAGCAGTGCCTACAGATGCGTAACTCTTGAACTCGTAACCACCTTGAACATTGCTGCGCGAAACAAATGTTGCAGTGTCTCCATTTTGTAAAATGTCAATTGCTCCGTGAGCGTGGTTAGTGTCTTGAACACGCAGTCCATAGCCATGATTATCAACTGCTGTAGAACCTGATCCGTTTGCGGCGATGTGTAATGTTTGCGTTGGAACAGTTGTGCCTATGGAAATTTGATCTTGAGCAATAGTCAGTACCGCACTGTTATTGTCCCAGAATTGAGTTCGTAAATTTGTGGTGTCTGCAACAATGCGACCAACAATACTGTTATCTAATCTCCGCCAGATTAACGCTGACGCTAGTCCCGTATTATTTGGGGTTCTTATGTAGGTAGTGTTGTTAAGTGCTAGTTGACCTTCTTCATCAAATCTAGCTACCTCAGTTGAACTATTAACGCCGTTTTTTCTAACTCCAAATGCTAAACCAAAACTGTAGTCTGTACTTTGTGCATTTATTTTTACGCCTCTAATATATGGCCCACCGCCAAGGAAATTGTTTGTAGAATATCTTCCTCCAAAAACTATTGAACCACCAATGCCAGCAGCAAGAGAAGATTGGTCGTTAAGATAGATACTAGAGGACGAGTCTGTGGGCTGACCGTTGCCTACGCTTTTGTTTACAGTTAATGTACCACTAAATCCAGCAGTGGTTCCAGAAATCGCAGCAAGGGTGCAGCTTCCAGCTACAGTTAAATTATTGTTTACGGTTAGGGTGTCATCAACTGTAACGGCTCCGTTAAAATAAGACGTTCCATTGTTATAAAAATCAAAACTGTTATTAACCGAGCCTACATTAAGTTTTCCAAAAAGATGTCCTGTTCCACTTGCGGTTACTGCTCCACCAAAAGTACAACTGCCATCGCTATTTAAAGCAAACTGATGCAAGGAACTAATGTCGTTGTAAAAACTTAATTTAGAATCAGCTTCATATTGAAATACTCTCCACTTATCTGTGCCGCCTCTTTGGAATGCTATTGAGGTCAGTGATCCTCCAACGCCAATAGAAGGGTTTAATACAAGCAGCCTGTTAGTACCTGATGATATTGAAACATTGCTAGATGTAGTTATTGCAGCAGTAAAAGCTGCCCCTTGAAAACTGGGTGAACCAGCAACACTAAGACCAGTTGAGGTTACTGTTCCTGAAGTGGTTAGGTTGCCAATAAATGTAGCGTTACCGTTTTCCGACCCGTCCAAGGTCAGAGCGGTTTTTGTAGTCCCACCATCTTTGATCTTAAATAGAATGTCTTTGTCATCAATAGGGTTCTGAATAACAAAGTTGCTTGAGGAGTTTTGTAGAATCCC
>Ga0098036_1000248_pt1 | contig 25519 bp, 49 predicted proteins | sample 4_EtaG_FD_77064 | JGI IMG/M metagenome (GOLD analysis project Ga0098036, IMG submission 77064) | Marine viral communities from the Subarctic Pacific Ocean - 4_ETSP_OMZ_AT15127 metaG | ecosystem: Environmental > Aquatic > Marine > Oceanic | place: Pacific Ocean | collected 2015-01-07 | reverse complement strand
TCTGTAGAGTCTGAGCCTGTAGTATCTTCAAATATGTCCATTAAATTTATCCTTGCTTAGTCTTTTCTTTTCTCTCATAGCAAATCTAGTCATTTCATATCCATAACTAGGTCTAACATCGTTTATTGAGTATATTCTTTTGGCAGGTTTGCCACATTTAGGGCATTCTATGCCTTTTTGCATTTCATCATAGGAACGTAATTCTTCATGTATATGATTATCTGCACATTTAAAATCGTAGAAGGGCATATAAACTCCTAATTAATTCAGAATAACCCCCTCGTTAAAGGGGGTTACAACTTAATTAACTATTAAGTTCCCGGTACAACAAACGCTACACCAGCATCGTTACGCATCTCTGCAACACCGTAGATTGTGTCTGCTGTAAAGAGGTCACCAAGATGTTGTTGAATGTAACTTGATTGTGTACGAACACCTAGTTGCTCTGCTAAAACTAGAGCATCTTTGTGCATTAATACACCAACTCTATCAGCACCAGAGTTACCTGAAGCTGAAGGGCAGTTAGATGAAATAAACACATCAACACCGTAGATTTGACCAATTTTCCCTGATCTTATCGCATCACCGTTGCCAATAAACTGTTGCTCTGTGAACCTGTTGATTCCGAGCATATCATTAGCTGCAATTGGTGGTACTACTAGAACACGATTGTCCATTGGCACATCTGCATCATCAAGTGTTAGCAACATTCTACGAATACCTGCATCTGTAATGTCGGCAGCGTTAGAAGAGTTACCAGTATAGTCAGTAGCACCAGTTGACCCAATAACAGCCTTCTCAAAAGATGCTGCTCCAGAACCACCTACTGTACCACCTTGTAAACCTTCAGTTAAAGCAAATAAATCAGTATCTACTTGTTTTGCTAAAGCATATCCAGCATCTTCAATATAAAATTTTCGCATGCTCGAGAGCGACTGCACTTCTGCAATATCCTCAATGAGCTTTGAATACTCATAATGTTTATTAATAGATATTGTGATAGCAGTATTAGTTGCTGCTGATAGTGTTACTTCTGTGTTTGCTGCTTTAGCACTAGCTGAACCTCTCGCTGGCACAGGGATATAGATAGTATCGCCTTTTTTACCTTTGTGAGATAGCTTAGTAACTAAGTTAGCAACCACTAGATTTGACTTATATGCGCCTACTACTTCATCACTCCATAGTTCGGGGATGAAGTTATTGGCTACGGAAGTCGTTACTTGGTTTGTTCCTAAACCCATTTTACTTCTCCTTTATAGTATTATTATTTAACCCTTCCCTCCGCATATGCTGATTCAATTTCATCAGCTAAAGATGCGTATCGGTTTGGGTCTGTTACCTGTAGATTGATTAAATCAGCTCTACGGTAAACCTTCTTTCCGCCTATAGAATCTGAAGTAGAACGAGTCTCAGTTGAAGTTGCTTTAAGTGCTTTATCCCTTTTAGCTGTCTCTTGCTTTTGTACCTCTTTAGTTTTGTCAATCATATTGACCTTATCGAACATATCAAAGAGTTCTATTGCATAATCAGGGCGATAATCACTATCTGCCTTCCTAAACATTTCAGTTCGTATCTCAGAAGAACCCACCCAATCTTGAAACGCTTTTGTGGCTATTCTTTCTTGCCAGTCTGGGTATGCTTTTTCCAAAACACCTACTTGATGTTGTTGTTGCTGGATTTTTCGTTCTTGTCTTGCTTCAATTAATTCTGGATGATTTTCTATAGCTTTATTGACCGCTTTAGTAGGGTCTGTATAAAAATCATCATCAAAATTAACTGATTCTTCTACATTTGGAGTAGTTTTTGTTGCTTTATTTTGTGCCTCCAGTAAGCTTTGAATGTATTTTCTTTGTTCTCCAACTTCAGCAGTTTGCTTTGCTTGGAGTTTTTCAAAGTTCTGGTGCATTTTTATTAAATCTTCAGTCGTTTTACCAGCATACTTTTCAGGAATTTCAAACTTAGGTTGTGGAGTTTCTTCCGCCTGTGCTTCTTGTGTAACTTCTTCTGTTGTTGCTTCTGTTACTTGTTCCTGTTCGTTTGTTATTGGTGCATCCGTTGAAGATGCTTCATCTACTACTATACTTGACATGGTTTCTCCGCCCGTGAGGGTTATGAAGTGATAAAAGTGGAGTCTTACAAAGAGTTAATCTTTGTCAGATTGTTCCATTGTGATTTTTGTTGTATTTTCTAAAGTTAATAAAAACCTTAAAATGTTCAACTGACCTTTGGCTTCCCATAGGTCTTTTTCATCAGTCATTGTGTCAATATTAACCACATTTTCCTGAATAGTTTCTAAATCAGCAACAAGGTCGAGCCATCCTTCTGACTCCATCATTGCTAATCTATCTTCGATAAAACGGTCATCTGTTTTTGGCATAGATGATTATCGTTTACTGAATATTTGAGTTTACTACTGCTTTTTGACCAGCTTCTCTAGCTTTAGCTAGGTTAAGAATAGTTTCTGATTGAAGATGGTCTACTTCAGGTATATTTCTTGCTGTCTCAGAGCGTTTATTTTCAATATCAGCAGCAGTTTTTTCTATACTAATAGCTTCTTTTTGTAATTTAACTATTTTTTGTTGAAAATCTATTTCATTAGGTTGATTCATCATAGCTTCTGATTGCCATTTCATAGCTTTAGCTTGTTCTTCTTCTGCTTCAGCCATAGTTTTTTGTACATTAGCTTGTAATTGCTGCATTTGAAGCTGTTGTGCCATTTGTTGAATCTGTTCCATTTCTGGATTAGGCTCATTACCTTGCATAAGAGCATTAACAATTTGGTCTCTATTGTGAATAGAAGAGTTTTGAAACATTGCTAATAAAATAACATTAAAAGCAGGTGAATCTTTAGGTATAGCTTGTAACATTTGTACCATTTGAGTCATTTCTAACTCTTTAGCCATAATGCCCATAGTTGAGTAAGGGATAAACTTGTAATCACTTACAGGGTATCTATTTACATCAAATTGTATTTTTCTAAACATACATTTGTTAATCATAGGAATAAGAAATGTATTTTGGAAGTTCATTAAAGTGCGTTTTTGTCTTTTTATTGCTGCACTTTGCATCATAGACATCCCAGAAGCAGTATCTTGCTGTCCAGCACCACTATCAGCACTACCAGTACCCATTTGAATCATGTTTTGTAGGCTTGCTACTTGGTTAAAAGTAGATGGGTCTGTAGTTCCCATATCCAAAGGCATTATTGCTTCTCTTGGAGAGCCATTAGTTAGTACAGTTTTGCCCGGACGAACTTCAAATTTGATGCCTCTTGGTAAACGTGTAGCATCAGCAGCCATCATAGGTGTAGTTGTAAGTGCTAAAGAGTCTATTCTTGCTCGCATTTCAGCATCTAAAGCCTTTTGTGGGTTATACCCTTTTTCGCAAACGCCTCTACCCCAAAACTTATTAGGCACAATGTCGTGTTGGTAAGATATAAATGGTCTGTCAACCATCATAAATGCGTTTTCTTCTACTCTAAGAATAAACTCGTCATTACATATAGTAACTACAGCTTCAACTAACTCGTCAGATTTAGTATATTCAAAATCGTCTTTATCTGCCTTTGGTTTTAAGAATCGTTTAGGTACTTTACCCCAATATTCAGTAATTTTGACTGAGTCAGACTCATCAGCACTTTTTGTCTCAGGGTCATAGCTAATTCTTGCAGTTTGATAATCACCATCAAGGGGTACATCTCTGTATATACCAGAGCGTATTCCTTCTACAACATGGTATCTAGGCTTAATAACTTCGTGAGCAACTCCTAAAGCCTCATCTATTGAATTAGCAGTAGGGTCTATAAGAAATTCTTTAGGACTTATAGGTTCTACACGCACATCAATGGACGGGATTTCCACTAACTGACGAGTGGTGGTAAGCGTGCCTGCGACTGGCACTTCAGATGGGGAGCGTTCGATTGTTTTATCGACAACTATCTTACCAATTCCCGTTCCATAGATTGCCCCATTCAAAAAGACTTCGCAAACAGCATCCTTACATCCTGTTTTTTCCAAGTCCTCCTGAAGAAGATTGCGAATAAATTCAGCTTCACTAGGGTCTTGGTCTAACATATCATCTTTAATGTCGAACCATTTTCCTCTTCCAAAAGTTGCTTCCTCTAGTTCTGCTACAGATGACTCTACTGCTTGTTGAAGAGCAGGAGCGATTAATCTAGACTTTTCCGATTGTCTAGTTCTATCAGAAACATCCCATATACCTCTCCACAGACGATAATACTCATCCCACATAGGAATATAATTTATATCTCTATGCGTACGCCATGTTTCAAGGCGATAATTGAGCCAACTGGCAAGTGCTTGATATTTGGTTTCTTTATCCATGAAGGTCTAAAATGTCCTTAGAAAAGTTTTCCTATATTATACCAGAAAATAAGCATAATATTAGGTTTTATAAGTATAGAATAGAAAAATATTTTACAATTAATGATATTTACGAGGTTTTTTTTCTACATCGACCATATTATCAATTAACATCTTGCAAATAGTCATATCTACCATTTCAGAATTAGAATAATTGTTGTATTCTATATCTGCAATCATATTAGCAATTATTTGACAAGCAATTTGGTATCTAGTGTCTAAATCTTCACCCATTTCAGAGTAAACAAGTATCTCATCTATTTCTTCTTCGCTCATATCATCAAAATTTATATCATCTACATCCATATTAATATCCTGCTATAGCATCTGTAGGTTGCCAATCGTCATCTAATTCTATGCTGTGAGCAAAATCTGCTACTGATACTTGGTCAATATAGGCAAGAGCATCCAGCAAATCGTCATGTGCTAAACGATTAGGAAAATCAAGCATCTGATTAGTAAAAGTACGCCAATCTTTGTCAGGATTAAAAGTAATTTGACCATGTTCCATGCGACCTTGTAAAGCCCATGTAATTCTGTCGTTCTTCTTTTTGCCACCGTGTCTAAGTTCAATAATTGACACCCATTTACCCTCAGTTCGCATTTCATCTTCTAAATAGGGCAAGATAGCATTTCTTAATGAGCCTGTTTCTATGCCTACTGTAGCTGACTCTACAAGCAAAGCAGACTTTAAAATTTTTTTAGCAGTTTCTTTGATGTTCCAGCGACCATGCAATATATCTTTAACCCACCATTTGTCTCTATCTATCTTAACTATAGCAATTGCTGTTTCATCTAAACGAGAACGCTTTAAATTTCTTTCTTGTTCTACGCTTTCATAACCAGCAGGGTCTATAGCTATAACATAATTACCTTCTTCTGGCTCATCTTCTAATTTAAACCACTCTTCCTTAAATATACCTCCAGAACTGGTCTCAAAAGATGCCTCAAATTCTTGTCTAAAAGACATAGAGGACATTGTTTTTTTAGAAGCCTCAATTTCTTCTGCTGGTAAAAAAGGATTATCTGTCGAGGTAAACTGAAAAGCATCCCAATCTTCATCATCTTGTGCATCTTTATACAAATCAAAAAAATGATTTTTACCGGCAGGCGTTCCTATAAACAAAGCACCACCACGAACATCAGCTAAAGTAGGGCGAATGATTTGTTCCCACACTACGGGTTTCATAGAAGCATATTCGTCAAGCACGACATATGAAAGCCCAACGCCACGAAGTGTTTCAGGTCGGTCACTTCCCTTGAGATATATTTTACGACCATTGACCAAAGTGAGGACTGCTGTATTCTCATAGGCTTGGACAATCAGGTCTTTACCCAATTCCTTGAGCATAGCCCACATAATATCTTTAGCTTGCTGAAAGGTAGGGGCAATATAGAACACATCCTTACTATCAGACTGTATTGCTTTAATCAGAAGAATCCAAGCAGATAAATAAGACTTACCAAATCTACGACCCGCAGCAACTATCTTAAAACGCTTATCGGAATGAAAGATTTGCAGTTGAGCAGGGTGCAAATCTATATTTAATTCAGCCATCTTCTATTCTTGGCATATACACTTCTACAAAAGCCTCACAATTTGGACACGATAAATTAGTTACCAATTTATATTCCTCACATTCATCTTCTTCCAAACTGTGGTCGCCACCCCAAATCAACTCTGTTGTACAATGCCAGCAATTCATTTAAGAAACAAATTTCTCTGTCATGGGTGAAGTATCTATCTTAGCAATTACTTCATCATCACTTTGTTCTTCTGGCTCTACGAGTTCAGCTTTATCAAACTCACTAGCCTTCTGCTCTATAGACTCGATAGAAGCCACATTAATAATCACTTGAGCATCGTTCTTCATACGATTAGGGTCTACTGCTTTATGAACAGGCAAAATCCTATCCATACACATCTTTAAACAATGCACATCTCCATCCTTTGCTTTTTGAAGAACAGTAGCTACAATCTCTTCAGCATTCTCACTCATTAACGCTTGAGCCAAAGCAGTATATTTATTAACCGAGCCTTTAGGTCTACCCGCAGGGTTTAAAGAAGGCATCCCTTTATAAAGAGCAGGATTACCTTTTCTTTTACTTTTCTCTTTTTTTGACATGCCTTATATTATACCAGATTTACACTATTTAATTAGACTGGGTATACCAAAATAACACTTTTTATATTACCCGTGAGGGAAGTTCATTTTTTCCTTTTAAATCAGGCTTTTTTTATTTTATAAAAAGTGCTTATAGGGGCTAAAGTATATTAGATAAGTATACTATAAAGGCTATATAGACTAATACAATGAGTAAATAGGTTTAATTTCTGGGGTTATTTTTGTAATTTGGTTTTTTGTGGGAGGGGTATAGAAATTTATACACAGTATAGCAATGAGCCTCCCCCCGTGTCTGTAATCATATCAATAATATTTTAAAGGGGCTTTGTATATATACCAATACGCCTATATATCAAGGGCTTATAAGCATTATAGCTAGTATTAATCAATCAGAATGAGAATAAATGAGCGTGGGATAGTAAATATTTATCCATTTCAAAGTATCAAATACGCCCAATAATGAACGATTACTCTATTACTATATATTTTACTTCTATTATATTACTTATCTACATACGGGGGATTTAAGCGAGCCTCCAAACACTTCTATTATTAGGGTGTTATAGCTTTACTTTTGAGGGCTTTATATCTTCTATTTAAGGGGCTTTAATTGATGGAATAAAGCAAAGTATTAAGGACGAAAAAAAACCCCCTAAAAAGGGGGCTTATTGTTTGGGTGTTGTTAGGAATTTTCCCAGTCATTTTTAGCGTTGAACCATTCCTCTTTATCATGTGATGATAGTTTCTTTCCCTGTATGTTTGAGATTGCTTTAAGCAAGTCATCATCATACAATTCTGAATAACCAACATCACAATGTATATCCATAGATAAGTCATAAAGATTTGAGTATGGTTTTATATCGTATTCAGTTTTTAAAAATTGCTCTAAGTTCATAATGTCCACCTTTATTCAGCTTTATAAAGAGCGCTAAAACTTTGTAAAGTCGCCCCTTCTTTTAAAGCCTCTATGATTTCAGTATTAGACAGATTGATATTGCCTTCAAGTTTATCAAGGCAATCATCAAGACTAACAGAAAACCAGTCTTTATTATCTTTCCATCTTTTAAGTATTTTTATATTTTTATCTTCCATAATATTTTGAGCGTATTCCTTTACCCATTCTTTTGGCTCTAGTTTATATTCTTTCATAATATCCCCTATTAGTATAGTAACTCATTATCTGGTATTGGTGTATCACACTTTGGACAGGCTTCTTTATCTGTCATTTGACGCTCTGTAAAGTGATGATTGCAATTAGAACAAACAAATTCTTGAGTCGCATCATACCTTTCATCTGTTATCTCAGAGTTAGCAGTAATATCACCTGTTAACTCATCATCCCATATCATATCTTTAGCGATTTGTTCTGCCTCTTCATGGCTGTCAGCCTCAATCTCTACATCAAAATTTGACTCTATTGATATGTTTAATCTTACTGTAAAGTTTTTCATAATGTCCTCTATTATATTGTTTTAAGTATATCTATTATTAGTTTAGGTTTTTAAGTATATATTCTCCGCTTTTAATCTTTCATAATATCCCCCTTTATTGAGTTGTAAAGCCGTCAAACCATGCACCCTTCTTTTTGGTTCTAGCTATGCCACTATAATTAGTGCAAGTTGATGAAGATGTCTCTATGTCATTACAATGTGCCATAGCCTCTTCTTTAGTCAAGCCCTTTTTAATAGTTCTAGTTGGGTATTCATCATTGAAATACATGCGAATTATTTTATATTTTTCCATTTGTTTATACCTCTGTTTTTATTTAATGAGTTTATATAATACCATGATATACCATGATAATATACTTTTATTTAAAAAAAATATTTAAGGCTCAAAAAAATACAAAAAGTTGTAATACATTGTTAATAGTGTAATAACTAGGGTAATAGAAAGGTAATTGACTTTTAATAGATATTCATAATAGTAGTTAATTGATAATAATGGTATATTAATTTGACATACCAATAATAAGATGATAAGATGCCTATAATTGTTAAGGGTTTGCATAAACTTAATAATAGTAATATAATTAAATAATAATAATAATATAATTAAATGAGGTGTAAAAATGGGTAGATATTATGATGGTGATATAGAAGGTAAATTTTGGTTCGCTATACAATCAAGTGATGATGGTGAGTTTTTTGGGGCAGAGCCTCAAGAAACTGATTATATTCCATACTATTTGAGTAAAGAGAATTTTGAAAAAACTAAAGGTATAGAGATTTGTAGAAAAGCTTTAGACTTCAAAATTAAGAATAAAGACTATAACTGGTATGACTTACATTTTGAATGGGAAGATTGTCTTGAAAAATGGCATAAAACTCATAATTTTAAAAATAATAACTACTTACCATATAAGTCTTTTCCAGAATGGCTTAAAGAAACATACAACATTGGTGATGGTGATGTTGACACTTTAAGTCGAGAAGATTTTATTCCAGAGTGGAATGGTGGTATGTATGACATTCATGAATGGATTGCACGAATGTATCTAGGTGAAAAAATGCAAAGTTTTTTTGATAAAAACCCAAATACAGATGAATTGTTTTATCAAGCTGAATTATAGGAGGCAAAAATATGATTGTAAATTATTTTAAAACTAATCAGATTTTTCATAATGACTACATTAACAATCTTGAAGATTGTATAGAGCAGAATAACAATTTAACTAGACAAGAAAAAGATAAATTGATTACGCCTTTATATGCTTTTTATGAATTTCCAAAAAAGTTACATAAAAGGGAAGCGATTGTAAATGGAATTAAGGAGGAAGAATGAGAGTTTATAGCAAGAAATTTATTATCTATTCTTATGATGACAATTTAAGCATTGAATGGATTGTCCAACAAGATAGAGTTAGTTTAGAAAAGTTTTTTAATAATTACAATGTTGAAATTGTAGAAGATGAGGGGGATGAATAATGATTATTAATCATAAGATTGAAGTTTGGCCAAATATGGATAACGAAACCATAGTTGATAAATTACATGATTTTGTGGCTATTTGGCAAGAGGAATGCAAGGAAGAAATAAAAGAACTTGCATCTGCAAATTTACCTTTTCAATATGGTCATGCTTGTGGCAAATTAGACATAGTTGAAAAGCTAGAAGGTTTTTTAAGTGATACAGGAGATTACTAATGAGTAAAGTTTATGAAGCAAATATTATTGATGATTTAAGGGGTGACTTATCAGTTGCCCAATGTATTGTGTCTGAATATGAAGATAGGACACAAGAATTTAAAAAGGCCGTTCAAGGCATATATATTGATGTTTTTAATCAAGATGAATTTGCTAGGCGTGTAGATGTGCAATTTAGAGAAATTTTTAAAGACTTAATAGAGGAGCAGAAAAATGGCAAAAATTGAAGAACATACAGGAACAGTTGAATATTCTGTGGTGACTGGTGCTCATGATAAATATGATGCCCCTACAGGGGATGTTGATTATTATGATGAGCCTTATGTTAATTCAGCGTTAAAGTTTCCTAATGGTGATTTTTGGCAAGATAGTTTTAAGAATTTTGCTAGAAATAATCCTACAGAATTTCGATACGACAATAAAACGAATAAATGGATTTACCAAAGCACTTGTGAAACAGACAGTTGTGAGGTTAATAGTTTTGAAGATTTTATTGAGTTTTGGTTTGTTGATGATGAAGTGTTTGAAGATATAGCAGACTTTTTATCAAGCCAATTAAAACCTAGAAAATTTACACATACACTAGTAGGTGACCCCGAAGATGGTTACAACAGTGATTTTATTGTTTATGAATATGGGGATGACTAATGATTAAAAAAACTAAAATTGAAGAATTAGTACCTAGAAATGTAAAGGCAACCTCAGTTATACAAGAAGGTGAAATGTATATATTAGAGGAAGCTATATTTAAAGATACTGGGGATTATTTAGACAAAAGTGATATTGATTTTATTAATGTCATACCTGATGATGGAAATGATTGGGATAGATGGCTCATGGATTGGGGTTCAAGTTTCCATTTAAGTGGCCATATACATTTTGATTAAGGAGCAGAAAAATGAATAGACTTGGAGTAATAGATTATTATATACAAAATAAAATTAATCGTTTTGCAGAACTTATATCTGAGATAGATATATCTAAATATGAGCAGAGAGAATTTGCTGAAAGAGTTAAATTAATTCAATATGAAATTTTTGAGAGGTTAGATGATGAGTAAATTTACACAAAAAAATTATCAAGAAGGATATGATTTGTCTTTAGATTTAATTGAGGAATTAGGTTTTAAGACTCAAGATAATCCTACTCCTCAACATTTTGCTGGTATATTATCGTGTTTGTTTAATTTGCTGTATGTTCATCAGCCAAAAGAGGAAGTTAATAAAGTAATTTCTATGGCTCAAGAATTTGCATTTGAAGATGCAGAAAAAGAGTTAAATGATATAGGAAATGGCACATAATTGGCTCATTTCCCAATTAAGCCTTGTGCTTTAGGGTTTGTCTCGCCCTTACAAGGCGGAGGTCATTGGTTCAAGTCCAATAGTGCCCACCAAATAATACGCTTTAAACCCCTTGTATAGAGGGGTTTTCAGTATGTAAGACTTATATCTCTATAATTCCTTATTTGACATAAATAGTCTTTATTGGCTATAATTGGGGATAATTATGGCACAATTTGGCACAGTTTTATGGCTAGGATATATCGTAGAGGCAAGTATTATTACCTAGATTACTCTGATTTAAGACTAGCTACACAGTCTAACCCTACTGGAAGACAAAGAGAGTCATTAGGGGATATTTCTAAGCGTGAAGCACAAGCCCAAATGAGAAAGAAAGAATATGAATTAACTTATCTCAAAAATGACCACGAAACACCAGAAATTCACTTCTCAGATTATGTTAATACATATCTTATACAGTTCCTATTAAAGTACCCAAGCAGTTATGAAACCAGTCAACATACTTTGTTATTTGATTTTGAGCCACTATTTAAAAACCTAATGCTACATGAGATAACGATTAATGATGTTAATGGTTTTATAGGTTTAAAAAAAGGTCAAATAAAAACTGCAACGATTAATAGAAAACTTTCTATATTAAGAGCATTACTTAATCAAGCTAAAGCAGATGGATATAAAATTCCTAATTTTAAAATTAAAGAAATACCAAATGAAGAAAGCAGACCACCTAAATACTTTACAACGGATGAGTTACAATTAATATATAAAGAAGATACTTTATATAGCCATTGGTGGAAATTTCTTGCCAATACTGGACTAAGAATGGGAGAGTTTTATAATTTAAAAGTAGAAGATATACAAAATAATTCTATTTATATTATATCAACCGCAGGTAATAGGACTAAAAGTCGTAAATGGAGGTTTGTCAGGATTACTGACGAAGCCCAAGCATCACTTAATAGATTTGATTTAACTAAAGAATATGTATTGCCTAGGGTACATAAAGATATGCCAAAAACTAGGTTTAGAAGGATATGTAAAAAAGTAGGTATTAAGCGTGGAAAATGGGGTGTTCATTGTCTAAGACATACTTTTGCTTCACACTTAGTTATGGACGGAGTACCTATTAGAACAGTTCAAGTTTTGTTAGGACACGCTAGTATTCAGACAACAGAACAATATGCACATCTATCGCCTGAATATTTAAAAGACTCTATGGGTAATTTAAACTTGTAATTTCATATCTGGGGCATTAAAAAAACGCTCATTCAATTTCTTTAAGTCAGACTTTCTATATATAATTCTTCCACCAGGAACTTTACCAGAAGGTATTTTCCAATCTATAACTAATTTTTTAAAGCCAGATAAAGACATACACATATACTCTGAGGCTTCATTTTTGTTTAGATATTCTTTCATGTCGCTGATGCTATTGTTTTCCAATGTTTATCAAAGAGCATTCTAATATCACCCTCTAAATAATATCTTTCGTCAAATACTTCTTCTATTTTTTTGACAGTCCGTCTATCGCCTTTAGCCCTTAATAAATCTTTTTCATTGCCAGTTTCAATAAACTCTTTAATCCTTCCATTAGCACTTAATTTGCTTATCTTTACCTTATCAGATAAGATTTTAGAAGTAATCTTCTTGCCATTGGAAAGGGTAATGACATATTTACCTTGCTCTTTAGTCCAGTTTGCTACATTAGTTTCCATAATTAAAAAGGTATAGAGTCATTAGGTTCTTGGCTTGTGTCAGCTATTTGACCAATACTTTCTTCTTTGGGTTGTATACTAAAAGACAAAGCTGGTGATTTTGGATTAGCACCTTCTTTTCTTTTCCAAGCTGATACCCAAAAGTCTTGTCCATTAACATTTAAACTGCCTCTAAAGTCTGGATGATTTTCTGTTTCTTTCTTATCGTTCATCCATATACTGCCACGATTTGTATTATCGTATTCCATTTTTACTACTCCCATAGTTATTAAAAAAAATAACCTGTTTTCTTAGCACAAGTACAGGTTAGACTTGCAATATAGGATGTTTCTTTCACCCTTGCCTTGACTGTTTTTCAACAATGTAGATAACAGACAACTACTGAGAAATTTTTAGGCTACCTGTTGTTGTTTCTTTTTCTCTTTGTCAAACATTCTTAATTTGACTTGATATTCTTTACCAATACCACTCCACAAACTAGACTCTCTTTTGCTTTCAATAGATTTGTCCTTATGTTTTTTTGCTTTTGCTAATAAATTTTGAGCCTGTTGCATCTCTCCATCATCAATAAACATTTTTGCATCAATAACATAATCTTGTTTTTCCTTTAGGTTTTCCCAAGTAGGTACAGAAGGATGTTGTGATGCTTCATGACCATCATCATCTTCAGCCGCTAGTCCAAATAATGAAACCAAAGATATTCTTCTTGCGTAAGTAATTGCACTACCTAGTGCTTGCATATCATTTTTAGGCATTAATAAAGGTAAATTAGACTCAATCGTGTCGGACGGACTGTCTGCCAAATATATCTTAGTGTTTAAAACATTTACACCATCAATAATCATAGGTGCTTGTACAACACACATACCTAGCATATCTAAAGTAGGATTTATCGCTTCTTGAACATTGTTATATGAAGCGTATTTACTTTTAAAAAAAGGATTGTCTGAGTCCTTTGTTACAGAGTCCACATTAACTCTGAAATCTAGCATTGCTTGTGCTAGTGTTCTTTTTTCTTTTTTTATTTCCATTTCTATCTCCCTCGTTAAAAATCATTAGGAACGATTATTAGTACATCATCATTCATTGGCTGAAGTTCAGGATGGTTTTCTTCTATGTAAGCCATCATCATTTCTTCAACCTTTTCACCATCTATCTCGCAAATAAAGGTGTCATTTGATGTGCCATTAAGTGACACATATAAATTTATAGTCATCTAAGCCATTGGTTCATGTGAACTATATAAGGCAGTAAACCTACCCCAAGTCCAAATACAAAAAACTTATGGTCATATCGTGTTGAATGGTATTTTTCAACCATCATCTGTACATAAGGTCGTCTATCTGCCTTGTACTTATGTTGTTTATATCTTTGTTGTATCATCTGGTATTTAGTACCGAATAATGCTAGTTTCATGCTATCTCCTGTTGTAAACATTCAGTATTGGCGAAACAATCGCTATAACCTTGTGTATAAAGCTGATTAACTGACTCTGGAACATTTAATTTTTTATGTGCTACTCCAGACTCACAAGCCAACCAACCACTTTGGTATGCCATTGGCTTAGATTTGAGGTACGCCTTACGATTTTCTGGCAAAACTATCATGCTGAATACCAGAACTTATGCCACATATTACAAAGGTCTATATCCCATCCTTTGTAGGTATATGTTTCTGCGTGATAATAAACTTCTTCTTCAACATTACGAATTTTACTAATCAATGTTGTCCATTTATCCTCAGTAAATGATTTGTCTTTAATAAATTTTTTTGTACCTTGTTTAGCCTCAACCAAAAACTCAATCTCTGTTTTGTATCGGTCACAAAAATCATCAAAAGCCTCTAATTCCCATTTTTCCCCAGAAGGCTCTGGCTCATCCATATAAGCCGGTGTATCAAAGACTGTTCTAAAACTCATATTCATATTCTTTTACCCTCTATTTCAATTAACATTAAATACAAGATACAGTATCAAAATACAAAAGTCAAATAATATTTTATAAAAAGCCTTAATTAAATGAAAGAGAGTAGACAAAAAAAAGCCAGAGCAGTTAAACTCTGGCTTGTACTAATTAAAAATATATTATCTTTCTATAGGTGCAAATAAATCTCTCAATTCACGCCCTCTGATAGACATAGAAACCCAATGAAAAAGGTCATCTGACATATCAACACTCTTACCCTCAAAAGGTACTTTTTCACTTTTTAATTGAATATCAGTCACAAGAGCATGTGCTGTCATTATGTCTTTAGATAATATGTACTTACTTTCAACTAGCAAATTTGTCAAAGAATCATAATATTTACCACAATGTTTTGACCAAGCTGTAAATTTTGCTGTTGAAATTGTAGTTGTTTTTTCAGGAGTATCTAACATAGCACCCCCTCTTCTAAATGGTCGATGTCAAAAAACCACATCCACCAAGGAACACCTACTAGGTAGCTGTCTTTAATCTTACTGTTAAACATATTTTTCTCCGTAGGTTTGTACTTATAGATGGGGCATCGAATCCTTAAAAAAGAATCCCTACTCATACCAGTACCATCTCATATGTATTATTTAAAGTGTGGTTGTTCACACTTTGTTATAGTGGCTTCTTCGACAAAGCCTAAAATGAATGTGTCGCATTTCTATTAAGATCAAAAACACATTCCCCATAACGACTTTTTTTTGTTTAATTTTAGATAGCAAACTGGTTTCGCATCCAAACCTATCTTCCATGTTCATTTCAAAGAGGGTAGTTAGGATTAACCTCTCGTGGGTTGTTAGTCAGCTGTTAAAAAAGCAGCGAACTGGGAGACCTCTCCCTTGCTGCTAGTAAGATTTACATCCTCTGTATTTATTTGTTAATCGCTGCTTGCAGAATCAGTCGATTTGCCCTCGCTTTTTAAAGATGTCTAGAGCCTCTCACCTGTCGAATCTAAATAATAATCATTATCATTATGAACTATAATACTATAAAAAAAGGAATTGAATTAACCTATTTTGACTCAGTAAAAGATTTTTTTACTCTAGCAACAATTTTTGCATTATCAGTCAAAAATAACTTCTCATCTTTATCTATAGAAACGACATAAAAGTCTTTCTCAAAATCATTTTTAACTTCATTGTCTGTAGCTAATAAATGTATTTCAGCATCTAGTTTAAGAATATCACTTTCACCACCAAGAAGGTAGTTTGGAGAACTTTTAAGTATCTCAGCTAATTCAGATAAGTTTCTAGGATTTTTGACACGACCAGACTCAATATTTGCAATATTCATGTTAGAGGTTGACAACTTATCAGCTAACTCTTGCTGAGTAAAGCCCTGTTTTAAGCGTAATTCCTTAACTCTTTGTCCTAATATATTCATTTTTATTAAAAACAAGTTGCGTTATTAAAAAAAGTGTATATAATTAAAAACATAATTTTATATAAATCCGTTATAGTACACAATCCTTACATGAATAATTATAACACAAAAACCAGACTTGTAATAGTAGGAATTGTATGCTTCAAACCTGTATATCCACTTGTTCTCTAGCAAGAGAATGTGCAAGGCATAGGATTAATAATCCATCACCAAAAATGAGGAACACTAGACAACAAAAATATACACCAAAATTAAAAAAAAATTGTAAAGGCTATATAGAAGTTTATATTGAAGATGACGATACAGATTCATAGAAAGCCTCTTAGTGTAAATGCTTGTTGGCAAGGTAAGAGGTTTAAAACACCACTTTATAAGGAATATGAGAAAGAAATACTTGAATTACTGCCAGACAAATACGAAATTCCAGAAGGGGATTTACAGGTGAGGTATGAATTTGGTCTTAACACAATGGCAGACTGGGATAACCCTGTGAAGCCTTTACAAGACATCTTACAAAAAAAGTATGACTTCGATGATAGACGAATTATGAAGGCAGAGGTGATAAAGAAAGTGGTTAAGAAGGGCGATGGTTATTTTAACTTTGAAATAAGAGGACTAGAATGAGTTTTGAAGCAATGGCAATGGTAGTTACAGTTGAGGACATATCTCCAATCAACAAGCTAATATTAATATTGTTATCAAATTATGCTGATGAGAACAATAAATGCTTTCCATCTTATGACAAGATAGCCAAACTTGCCAACTGCTCAAGAAGAACTACTGTTAGAAGTATTAATACTCTAAACAAGTTAAATCTTATTTCAATAGAGAGAAGAAAGTTATCTAATAATGATAACCAATCGAATGTTTATACCATAAATAGACCTAGTGTCAGAATGTCACCACCTAGTGACAAGGACAGCATTGACTCTAGTGACACAGTTACACCCCCTAGTGACACAATGTCACCCAATACTATCACTTTAAACAATCATAAAGTTAATACATATACAGATGGATTTGAAAAATGGTGGAAAGTTTACCCAAAACACAAAACAGATAAGAAGGGTGCATTTGTTAAATGGAAAAAACAAAAACTAGAGCCTATGGCTGATGAATTGGTTGCTGATGTCTTATTAAGGATAGAAGAAAGCAAGAAGTGGAAGAAAGGAATTATTATCAGTCCAACTAAATATTTAGAACAAGAGCGTTGGAATGAAGTTTTGGACAGAGAGGAAATTGACAAAGATAGTTATGAGTATCTAGGTTTTGTTGCACAACAAGCCATAGAAGAAAAAAAAGCATTGAGGTAGCCTAATGTATCAAAAAGAAATAACACCAGAATTAATAGCACTATCAGCAGGGGTGGCTATGTGGTCACAAGCTAGATATGGTTGGTTTATTAGTTCAAAAATTAGTGATAAACAAATAGCTTTAGAATTAGCTAGAGAGTTAGAGCAATTAAACAATCACCAAATTAATTTTATTGAAGAAGCAAAAAGAAAATGGGTTGATGATGAACATGATAGACCACCTAATGTTGTTGAGTTTGTTTCAACAGTTAAACAGGTGTGTGAAATAGACAGAAAAAAAAGAGAGTCAGAAAGACTTACACCACAACTAGAGTATGAAAAGAAAGATTATGCAGGTATGTGGGATTCTGCAAGTGATGAAGAGAAAATGACTTTCTTTGAGCGTAATGATGCACAACAAGTATCTTCTGCTACTAAATATTGGGCTAAAGAATTTTATCGTGGCAAAGGTTTAGAAGATGAACAAATAGCAATTTTATTGGAGTATTAATTTGAGAAGAGCAGTAGTTTTTCCAGACCAACATTACCCCCTTCATAGTGTTAAAGCAGTCAATGTTGCTTTACAAGTTATAGAAGAAGCCAAGCCAGACATATTCATCAACCTCGGAGATGTGGGTGAATGGGAAAGCGTATCTGGTCATAGGTGGAAAAGACGAAAAAGACCACCTTTAGAATATCAGCTTCCATTAATCGAGAAAGAAATAGCACAGGTAAATAAAGAACTGGACAGGGTAGATGAGGCACTTGCTAAAGTAGGGTGTAAAGAAAAATATATATGTCAAGGCAACCATGATGAATGGCTTGATTTTTTTGTTGATGAAAATCCCTATCTTGAAGAATTAAGATTTCGTGAAGCCTGTAAATGGGATGAGCGTGGTTTTGTTTATAAGAAATACAATGAGGTTTTAACAATAGGCAAACTCTCGTTTATTCATGGGGCTTATGTAACTCCTACACACGCTAAGAAACATTTAGAAAGCTATGGATGTAATCTCATGTACGGACACAGTCACGACCTCCAGAGATACTCTATGACTCGATTACAGGATGGTGCTATATCGTCTTGGTCTTTAGGTTGTCTTAAAAACATGAATGCTCAAAAGAATACTTGGCTTAGAGGCAGACTCCACAATTGGAATCATGCTTGTGCCATAGTAGATTTTTGGAAGAATGGTAATTTTGCTGTGCAGATTGTAGAAATTGTTAAAGGTAAAGCTGTGCTTAATGGGGAGGAATTAATTGGGTGAATTTGAATTAGAATATGGATATGTTAGTAGTTGTTGTGGTGCTAGAGTAAAGTGGAGTGATATTTGCATGGCTTGTGGTGAGCATTGCGATTTGGTAAGTGAAGATGAAGAAGATGAGTAAATATACCAAGTCAGCACAATATAAAGTCTGCCAATTAAGGTTAGAAGGGTGCTTGCCGGGAACTGAAACTGTCGTGGCAGCACACCTTAATGGTGGTGGCATGGGAACTAAGCAAAGTGATATACACATAATGTATGCCTGTATGAATTGTCATGATATTTATGATGGTAGAAAGTCAGTTAGTCCGCCTTATCTTAGAGAATGGCTAGACAATGAGGCACTTAGAGCAGTTATATGTACACAAAAAATAATGATTAAGGAGGGTGTTTTAAAACTTTAGGGCATAGCAAAGCTTATTTTAACGGGCGAGATGCCCCACTACCAATTGTGCTTTAACTATTTAGTGTGCTAGGTCTGTGTCCTAAATTTTTATAACAAATGTAAAAGATTATAAAAAAATGTTTTAAAACTAAAGTGAGTTTAGTTGGTGTTTTTAGCACATAACTCATATTAAAGCTATTTAGACCGGTCGGCTTTAATTATGTGCTTTTTCTAATAAAGGAGAAAAAATGTTTGAAAAGATGAAAAATGGTGCAGATGGTGCAATAGATGTTGGTATTAAGTTAATCAGCTTATCTATTGTTTTACAAATTATCTTTGGTTCAAAGGTAGCGTTTTTAACTGGCAATGTTGTAGGCTCTATATTAGATATTGTATGGACTCTAGGCGGTGCAGGTTTAGCTGGACTGATTACTGCTGGTATTGTTTGGAAATTATTAGATAAAGACATTACTAACCACATGAAATAAGGTTATTAATGAGTAAAGACATAGTAAGAAACCCCTCACATTACACTCAAGGCACGATAGAAGCTAAAGATTTTATTGTTGACCAAGATATGACTTGGGCGATTGGTAATGCTGTTAAATATCTTGTTAGATATAGATGGAAAAATGCTAATCAAGGTGAGGGGCAAATAACTGATTTGCGTAAAGCAAAAGAAATGATACAAATCCAAATTGATAGTATGTTGGACAAAAAAATTAAATGATTAATAGAGTTATAAAAAGAGATGAGCCTAAAGAAGCTATTTTTAAAACTTTAGTACAAGACTTTTACAGGGAAAACCCACAAGTAGATATAGCAACAGTTTGTATCTATGAGGGCAAACCTAAAAGGTCAGATGCTCAGAGTCGATTATACTTTCTCTGGAGAGATATATTCGCAGAGGAGGTAGGTAATTCTAAACCAGAAATGCACAAGACACTAAAAGAGAAGTTTGGCATTGAGTCTACTAAAGACTTGAATGTATCTGAGTTTGTAGATTTTTTGTGTGATATAGATATGCTCGCTGCAGAGCATGGTATAACACTTCCACATACCGAAGATTATAAGGTTGCAATCTACGGAAAGATAGAGTAAACAAGGGTTTACAAGTTTTTCATTCCTTTTAGTTTGACTTTGAGTATACTATACGATATACTTGTGGGATGGAAGAAAAAAAATATACAGTTATCAACTTTAAGGTTGATGAAGAGGATGCAGAATATCTATCTGCTAAAGCTAAAAGATTAGGAATGTCACGCTCTCGTATGATTAAAGTGCTTGCCCTTAATGGAGAGATAACAGTCAGTATGCAGGAGCAGTTAAGAGTACCTAAAATCTAATTTACGCTTAACATACCACCACTAAATACATCTCTTTCTTTGGCTCTTCTATTGATGAGTCCATCTAGCTTAACACCACCGCTATAGACAAAGCCATCATTCTCACCAAAGGCTTCTCTCTTAAATGTATCAAAGTCACCTAAGTTAAGTGCAACTAAAGCCTTAGACTTAGCAAAGTTACCTTGTCCTACATTAAATATTAGAGATGTTAATGCTGCCCTCTGATTAGGGTTAAGGTCAATACTAACTAATCTATTTACCGCTTCTTCAGCTTCCATCATATCTTCCATAAGAAACTGATTGGCTTGTTCTTCGGTTATTTTTTCACCTTCACCTACTCGGTGAGTAGAGCCATAACCCACAGTCACTATACCTCTAGCTTTTTCATCATCGGTAGCGTAGTAGCCTGTATCTCTATAACCTTCAAAGTCTTGTATTAAAGACATTGGGTTTGATAGCATACCTTCCATTAAAAGTATTTCTTTAAGTTAGAAACCATAACTGTAGGCTCAAGACTAGCAAATGTATTCTCTTGCTCTACAGGGTTGTTGACCCAAGCAGGCTTAAAACCATATAAAGCCACAGCTTCATCGTAACCCTGTTTAGTCTGCCAGTATGGGTCTTTCTCATTAACACTCCAGAAATTAGTACCTTCAGCCATCATCCATCCGGGTTTTTCAGAAGTCTTAAAACTTGGTAATTTTTTTATAGGTGTATTTCTACCACCAGTATCTCTTTTAGGCTGAGAAAACATACCGCCACCTAAGAACTCTTTTGCTCCTGCTATAAGTGCTTTTTTAAGTTCTTGTCCAACATCATTAGCCTCATAGACTCTATCAGGTTCAGGAGGTGTCATCATTCTGGGTACTGCCTCAGTTTGTACTAAAGGATAGCCACTTATAGGTATTGGTGTTCCATCAGCAGTAAATTGTTGTTGGTCTACATAATCTACATTTGGATTGTAATCTAACATGCCAGAAAGATATTTCATTATGTCCATATTAATCGCTTGTCCTTTCAGTTAGTGGTAAACCAAAGCCAATCATATCTTCGATAGCTTGCGGTGTATCTTCAGGCATATTAGAAACGCTTTGCTTTGTTAATTGAGCAGCAGGAATATCACCTCTTATTGCTCTTAAAACAATTGGTATTTGCTCTTCGGGTACTTTCTTGTTTCTAAGCATTTTTTCAATTCTACCTATAGCTTTTTCATCTATGCCACTCTTAGAATATGCTTTCATTACAAGATTTGTGAATACAGGACTACTCAAAAAACTATTTAATGCTGCAATTCCAGCACCAGCACCAATTGGACCACCTAACACAAAACCACCGCTACCGCCAATACTGGTTGCAATTAATCTTCCCCAAAATACAGCAGCACTTCCTCTACCATCTGCATTTTCAAGAATAGTAGCCCATCTATTCATATTTATATCATTAGCACCGGGATAAAGTTTTTGCAAAGTTTGTCTGCCAGATTCAGTTTTAAAATATCTAAGAAACCCATCACTTTCAAATAGCTTTTCGTTCAAAGTATTTCTTAATAATTCTTTATGATTTTCTACAAGGTCTTTATTTCCAGAATGCAAAGCAATCTTTTTAATGTCTTTAAAATAATCATCTATAAGAATTGAGGATTTAGCAGGGTTGTTGACTAAATTGTAAATTAAGTTTTGTGCTTTGCTTTCTTCTTCTGCTGCATTTTTAATAGAACCACTTAATTGTGCATATTGACTAAATTCATCATCTAATACTTTAACTTGTTCACCTTTACCAGCTTTTTTAGCCCATTTAGCAAATTCTTGTCTAACTTTTTTATTATGGAATTCAAGGATTGTTTTAATATTTGCATTATTAGGGTCATAAGTAGCATCTCCAATAATTCTACGCATTCTTCTTATGACTTGTGTAGGTGTTAGTTGGTCTCCTTTTATAGCAATATTTTTTGGTGTTGTTTTTAATCGAGTCATTAAAAATGTTAAATTTGCTAATTGATTTTTAGGTACATTTTTTATTAGATTATTATATAAATCCTGTACATTTCTGGCACTAATATCTAGTTCACCAATTTCCCTGTATCTAGTTTTAAATACTTCATCTACTTCTTCTAACTCTTTTTTTAAAGAAATATTAGCTGCTCTAGCTGCATCTGCTCCACTTGGCGTATTGTCTTTATTCCCTTTAACAATATCTTCTAAACTTTTTTGTATTCTTCCAATATAACTTGGCTGTGAAAATCCAAACTCAGCAGCAGCTTCGTCCACTACACCTTTTTTAGCAACTGTAGAAGCACCTAAAATATCAAGGATAGATTCATAACCTTGTTTTCCAGTTTTAATTGGGCTTTTTACAACTTGGAAAAATTTTGATGCTCCTAAAACTAAAGGCTTTGCTGCAGGTCCAGTAGCAAAACCTAAAACAGCGTTCATACCTAATCTGCTGTAATCAAAATCTTCTTTGTATGGCTCATCAACAAGGTTTCTTTCAATAATTTGTCTTTCTGCATCTGAAAGTGAAGCCCAGCTTGCACCTGCTGTACCCGGAAACAATACATTTCTAACCATCCAGCGTAAAGCACCTTTACCTGCTGTTTGTTGCCAAACATTTTTAAAAATACCACCACCAGCAAGATTAGTAAGGTCAGTTCCAAAAGCAGCAGCCACCCCTTTTACTTGCTCTACTAAATCCCTTGAACCATCTCCTCTAGGATTGGTTCTATCGTATGCGTTAAACCTTCTCCATATTTTTTGTCTTTCAGCTAAAGGCAGTTGCGACATATCTTTTAAAGCAAAGTTACCACCTCTAGTTAAGTTGTACTCAATCTGATTCCAATACTCAAAGTCTTTTTCTTGTAAATCTTCTACAGGCGTTTCAATATCGTCATAATGCTGTCGTAGGTCATTACTGTATCTTTTACTAAAACTATAATTTTTAGTCAAATCATCAAAAACTAATTCACCATTAAAATCCATGTTTGCAAAAGCATTATTTACTACCTCTACAGGTGGTTTTTGACCATTGTTCCACGGAAATTTAAGTGTAAAACCTGATATTGGATGTGTGAAATTATGCGTTTTAGTTTCTGCCATTATTAACCTCCGACCTCGTAAGCATATATATCTTCGCCTTCATTATCACTAATGTTTTTATTGTCATCATTTTCTAAAGCAGCTTTAATTTCAGAACCAGTAGGGGCTTTTGGTTTTTTACCGCTTGTGTTATACCAAAGATGTAAATGTGTTTGCCAATCAACTTCAGAAACAGGTATGCCAGATGCTCTAGCAACTTTATCAGCATCAGTTTTCCATCTATTCCACTCAATTGCTAAATCACGCTGAAACTCAGCCCAATTTTTCATAGTTTGCAAAATAAGTAAATTACCAGCTTTAGTATTAGCTAAACTAGGTGAGGCATCAAGAAACGCTTGCATTTCTGTATCTGATATTGAGCCTTTAGTTTTTTGAATCCATTGAGAAACAGCTTTCATGGAATTTACACGATACATTTCTTCTGACATATTTTCGTCTTTAGATGCAAATCCAATACTAACCATAAATTTCTTAAAATTACTTAACCCTTCGCCAGCACTACCAGCATAAATATCGTCTAACAAATCTATAGATTGGTTTATAGAATATAAAGATTCTTCGGCATTACCAGCATCTAAATAAATTTTAGTTTGTGTTCCTTGAACTGCTTTAGAATTTAATTTAGAAGCCTCTATCATTCCTGCTTCATCAGCAGTACCTCTTTGCATCTCAATAAATGTCTTTTTAACAGCAGCCTTACATGCTTCATCAGATTTTCTCCAACCACCAGCATCAATAGCACATTGATGAAATTGTTCTGCCATTTCCATAGTTTTTTCTTTAGTGCTAAGTTCTGGTTCTTTTTCCTCTTCTGGAAGATTAGCCATCATTTCTTGTACTTTAGCAGCATGTTCTGTAAAGCCATTTGCAAACAATTCATTAATAGCATTCATATAATCTTCACGAGTATTCATAGAAGAGTATTTTTGCAATAAAGATTTTAATTTTTGTTCTTGTGCCATTCTTGCTTGTTCTTGTGCAATTACAGGTTCTTCCATGCCAAGCATACCTCGCATACCTTGTCGCATTTGTTCAGCACCTTCAGCAGCAAGATAAACACTACCGCTTCCTTGCATATTTGCTGCTTCTGTAGCTACTCTTTGTCTTTCTTGTGCAAGTAAGTTGTCATACATTCCCATAATATCTCCTAACTAAATAATCCGCCAACTGCTTTACCGAGAAAACCACCAATACCCGGTGCAATTGCATTTCCTGCCATTCCTAAAATATCAGCCAAGCCACCACCTGTTTTAGCTTTAGTGTTCATCTGGTTTTGATAAGCTGTGTTCATACCTGTTGGTGGTGTAATATTCTTACCCATGTTTATAGCATTTTGTGCTTGTGAGTTCATAGCTGAATTAATGTCGCCTATACCAGCCATAGATGCAGTTTGTCTATCTTGTATAGCATTTGCTATATTTTGTGCATTCATCATATCTTGTGCTAAAGCCTCTTGATTGGCTAACATTTGACTTTGTGCTAACTGACCTTGTAACTGGTTACCAGAAGATGAACTAAGCATGCCTGTGGCTTGTAAACGCTCTAGTGCTTGATTTGTTTGTATGTCTTGTGCTTGCTGCATAGCAGGTCTTTTAAGGTCATACATATACTGACCAAGAGCCATAGGGTCTTTATTAAAGTTTGCTAATTGATTAGCATAACCTGTTTGTTGGTCATACAAAGAATTTAACATGCCCTGTGTCTGAGCATTAGTTCCGTAGTTCAAAGTATTGGTATCAGCATTGTAGCTTGTATCACCGTAAATACCACCTGCGATACTTCCCGGTCTAGCAGCAGCTATTTGTTTATCATACAAGCCTTGCATATTTGCAACATTGTCATTAGCAAGTTTGTTACCGTATAAACCTTTGCCAAAGCCAACAGCAGAATTTACAAAATTCTCACCTAAATTTCGGTCTACTAATTGTTGAGCTGAAACTTGGTTTCTAGGAGTCATACCTATTGCCATATCAGCATAAAAATCTCTTGCCATTTTAATCTCCTGTCCTTGTAAATCCGTTATTGTCTATTGCTGTTCCTGCACTTCCTGCTCCACCGCCAGAGCCAGTACCCTCATCACCTTCATATGCTGAAGCACCTGCTGAACCTGCTGAACC